>MDTD01163920.1_pt1 | contig 34734 bp, 26 predicted proteins | sample 811221 | NCBI WGS metagenome assembly MDTD01 (sample SAMN05326646, study PRJNA326480) | marine metagenome | isolation source: seawater | place: Pacific Ocean: South West | collected 2011
CGGCCGCTCGCTGCGCTCGGTGGTCGACAAATTTTACTCCCAATACAACGAAAACCACAAGATACGGCCACATCCGTGGCCTTCTTGACAATCGATGCAATGGTTGAAAAAAACAAACACAGGGCACAATAACCATCACATCGATGATGGTTTTCTTATATTTCCGTAAAATTCGCCGCCTTCGCTACTACTCGCCCACTGCTATCGCAGATGGCGTACATAGCGCGGCGTTGTGGGTAATTTGAGAAATGACAGATAAAGAGCCTAAAATAGAAATTGAATTTTTGGACCACGTAGCAATTCGAGTTGCTGACTTGGAAGTTTCTGCAAAGTGGTATGAAAAAGTATTAGGATTGAAGCGATATCAATTACCTGAATGGGGAAACTTTCCAATTTTTTTACTTGCTGGAAAATCTGGAATTGCATTGTTCCCAGCTAGTACAGATGACACTGCGCTTGACTCAATATCAAAAAATGTAAAAATTGACCATTTTGCTTTTAATGTGACCAAGAGAAATTTTGAAAAAGCAAAAAGGAGATATACTGAATTGAATTTAGATTTTGATGTTCAAGACCATTATTACTTTGATTCGATTTACACTAAAGACCCAGATGGGCATACAGTTGAACTAACTACAATTAAGGTAAAGGAAAAAGATTTTTATAAATAAAAACTACACAAAACAACACCTATACGCAATGCCCTTCGGGACACTGCGCATAGCCAAACCGATGGTGTCGAATACGCCTGCGGCGTACTTTTAACTGCGCCGCTATCGCAGATGGCGTACATAACGCAGCGTTGTATGCAAGCTAAAAAAAATGGACAAAAAATTGATTTTCACAATTCTGGTTGGGATTCTCACTTCTTGTTCTTTTGGAGAAAAAAGTTTGGATTCAATGCAATCGAGAGAGCTTACTTTTGATGAATTGCCAAAGGAGTTAAAAGAAGTTTATCAGGAAAGTGCGCTTACGAAAAAGGACAGTTTCTTTTACGAGATAAAATCGCTGGACTTGGAAAATAATATTTCGCATTATTGGAGTGGAATGAACAAAGGACTTTTGACAAAAGGACATAATCACCACTTTTTAATAAATGGACAAGAATTTAAACTTCGTGCCAATCAAGGCGACCCATTTGTTTTGAGAAACAACAAGCTGTATTATACGGAGAAATTAAATCTAAGCGCTAAAAACTTTGAAAAAGCGACTTATGTGGAAATCGACCTTGCGGAATACTTAAACAAAAAAGCCAGCTGCAAACACGGGCTATAATTCACCTGCCTGCCGGCATGCAGGTTGCTAGATTCTGACTAACTTCAACCCATAAAACAAATAAAACGGCTTGGTTTCGCACGGGCAACTTCCGTTTGCAATGTACACGACCAATAAGTCACATGCCAATTGCCCCCTCACCAAGAAAACACAAAATCGTGACTGAAAAAGAAAAAATGCTAAATGGTGATTTTTACGATTCAAGAGATGCTGAACTATTAAAAATGTACCATAGGGCAAGAAAGCTATTGGCAGCCTACAACAACCTCAATTCAGAACTGACCCAAGAGCGAGAACGAATATTGAACGAACTTTTTGAATTCAAAGGATCGGGGGTTTGGATAGAGACGCCTTTTTTTTGTGACTATGGGCAAAATATATCCATTGGAAAAAACACATTTGTAAACATCAATTGTATTTTTTTGGATAATAACAAAATAACAATAGGCGAGAACGGTTTAATAGCCCCTTATGTGCAAATCTATACAGCGACACACCCCTTGAAAGCATCTGAGCGAATCATCAGAAAAGGGGGTGAAACACGTTATCTGACATCAGCAAAGCCCGTGACCATCGGCAATAATGTATGGATTGGCGGCAATTCAGTGATTTTTCCGGGGGTGGTTATTGGAGATAACGCTACCATCGGGGCAGGCAGTGTAGTGACCAAGAGCATTCCAAACAACGTATTGGCAGTGGGGAATCCCTGCAAAGTGGTAAAAAACATTTAAAATGAATCGATGGGCTAGAATGTGTCTAATTCATTTGGAACATTGTTGCAAAAACTTAAGTTTACACGCTCTTTAACCACTCTTTCATGGCCACTTCTTTGGCAATGATGTCTTTGACCTCGCTTAATTTCACACGTTGTTGCTCCATACTGTCACGATGGCGAATGGTCACGGTCTCGTCTTCCAACGTCTGGTGGTCGACCGTCACACAAAATGGCGTGCCCGCGGCATCTTGGCGTCGATATCGACGGCCAACAGCATCTTTTTCATCGTAGGCCACGTTGAAATCCCACTTCAATTCATCGACCAGTTTTTGGGCAACTTCTGGCAAACCATCTTTTTTGACCAAGGGCAGCACAGCGGCCTTGGTGGGCGCCAAAACGCCGGGTATCTTTAACACTGTACGGGTAGAGCCGTTTTCAAGTGTTTCTTCTTGCAACGAATTTGAGAATACCGCCAAGAACATTCGATCTAGGCCAATGGAGGTCTCGACCACATAGGGCACATAGCTCTCGTTGGTTTCGGGATCGAAATACTGTAATTTTTTGCCCGAATACTTTTCGTGGTTGGCCAAATCGAAGTCGGTTCGTGAATGGATACCTTCCAATTCTTTGAATCCGAACGGAAACCTGAATTCGATATCGGCGGCAGCATCGGCGTAGTGTGCCAGTTTCTCGTGGTCGTGAAAACGATAATTATCTTCACCCATGCCCAGTGACAGATGCCATTTTAAACGAGCCTGCTTCCAATGCTCGTACCATTCCATTTGGGTACCGGGCTTTATAAAGAACTGCATCTCCATCTGCTCGAACTCGCGCATTCTAAAGATGAACTGGCGGGCCACGATCTCGTTACGAAAAGCCTTCCCCGTTTGGGCAATACCAAAAGGCAGTTTCATCCGTCCAGTCTTTTGAACATTCAAGAAGTTGACAAAAATGCCCTGTGCGGTCTCAGGGCGTAGGTAGAGGTCCATGGCACTGTCTGCGGTGGCACCCAATTTGGTGCCGAACATCAAGTTGAATTGCTTGACATCGGTCCAGTTTCTAGATCCTGACAGGGGACATGCGATTTCAAGCTCTTCGATCAAGGCCTTGACATCTGCCAAATCTTCGTTTTCCAACGATTTGCCCAAACGCTTTAGAATGCCATCTGCTTTCGCTTGATAGTCCAACACCCGTTGATTGGTGGCCAGAAACTGTGCCCTGTCGAAGCTGTCGCCAAACCGCTTGGCCGCTTTTTTGACCTCTTTTTCAATTTTTGCCTCGATCTTGGCCACATAATCCTCGACCAACACATCGGCACGGTACCGCTTTTTCGAATCTTTATTGTCGATTAAGGGATCGTTGAAGGCATCAACGTGTCCAGAAGCTTTCCAGGTGGTAGGGTGCATGAATATGGCGGCATCGATGCCCACAATGTTGTCATTGAGCTGCACCATGGCCTGCCACCAATACTCCCTGATGTTCTTTTTGAGTTCGGCCCCGTTTTGGCCGTAATCGTATACCGCACTCAATCCATCATAAATTTCGCTCGATTGAAAGATGTAGCCGTACTCTTTCGCATGCGAAATGACCTTCTTGAAAATGTCTTCTTGATTTGCCATTGCGCAAAAATAGTACAATGGCCCAAATAACAAACAATAGAATCGGTAAGGAAACGGATTATTTCAGCTGAAATTCAGCAGAGGCCAAAAGACGTTCGTCTTCAAAGACATTCAAGGTATAAATGCCTTCTTGCAAAGACCCCTCTGGTACGGTAATGGCATCGCAGACACTCATTTCTTCACCCATATAGAGTACTTCTACCCTTTTGCTGTAGGTATTGCCACTTACCGAAACGGTGGTGTCGTTGTCTTCTATTACCTTCATATTGGGGTCGAGAAACTGAAGGTAGATTACTTTTACCTCGCCCTCTTCGTTCGGGTTGCCCATTATGGTAACACAGCCCCGTAATTTTTCAATCGTAGATGCCTTATTGGTCTTCAATGGGCGGCCGGCACGCAACCTAAATCCACTACCCTCGGCATCACTCAATTTCAAGTAGCTCTTGATTCTGAGTTCTTTGCTGAGCTCTTTGTTTTTTTGCCGTAACAGGGCCTCGGCCTCTTCAAGGGAGCTGCTTTTGCCGCGTAGCTCTTCCAACTGCTTGCGGGTCTCCTCAACACGGCTGGCCAAAAGACTGTTGTTGTAACGTAAAAAGTTGTTCTTGAGTTTTAGGCTGTCATACTTGATCTCAAGTTCGCGAAGGGCCTTTCTACTTTCTTTTAGCTTACCAATGGTAAAGTTGAGCCTGCCAACCGAATCGAGCAATTGCTGTACCCTGATACGTGAATCGTTCAGTTCTATTTCGTTGACCTCGTTCAGACCGTTGAGGCGGTCTACCTCGGCACGCATCAAGGTTAAATCTTTAACAAGCAAGGTCTTTTCTTGCTCCAGATAGTTCATTTGGTTCTGTGCCTGCGCATAGCTGTAATAAAAAGCGATAAGAATACCGATGATGACCGCTACGAGTGCCGCAACAATAATCTTGTAATTGAAATTCTTATCTTGGGATTGGGAGTCCATGCTAAAATGCGGCTAATAAGTAGGTATAAGATTTGATTCGAACACAGTTTTCAAAGATAATAAACGATATTAACTCCATACTATTGCCACAGGTATGTTTTGGATGTAATGTACGATTAATGGGAGGAGAGAACACCCTCTGTACCGTTTGTCGACACGATTTACCGCTCACCGAGTACAATTTTATCGAAGAAAACCCCGTAGACCGCATATTTTATGGGCGTATCGATATTGCAAAGGCCAGTGCGTTTCTTCATTTTCTATCACAGGGAAAGGTCAAAAACCTCCTGCACCAGTTGAAATATAAAAATCAAGAAAAAATTGGCGCCTTTCTCGGAGATTGGTACGGACAATTATTGGCACAGGACAAAGGGCTTCCAAAAATCGATTATATCATTGCCGTTCCCCTACACCCTAAGAAACTTCGAAAAAGGGGTTACAACCAAGTAGCCCTATTTGCCGAACAACTTGCAAAACACCTAAAAACACAAACATTAAGGGAAATTTTGGTCAAAACGGCCAATGTAAAGACCTTGACGAAGAAAAACCGCTCGTTTCGCTGGCAAACCAGTAAAGACCTCTACAAACTCACCGATTCCTCAAAATTGGCCCATAAACGGGTGCTGTTGGTCGATGACGTCATTACCACCGGGGCTACCATTGAGGCCTGCGCCCAAGCCCTTTCAGCAGCCGACGGTGTTGAAATCTATGTGGCTAGCATGGCCGTGGTACCCAAAACAGGGTTCTAAAATTTGGGGCATAATTCTTGAATTAATCGTTTCTTTGTTTTCATGAAAATGACCCTGTTGTTACTGAAAAGAACACTGAGCACATTTTTTTTGCTTCTCATGGCGATTGCCCTTTGGCAATGTGCAAGACGGGGCAGCCCCAGTGGCGGACCAAAAGATGTTACCCCCCCTGTTTTATTGCGAACCGAGCCCGAAAATCTGAGTACCAATTTTAAAGGCAACAAGATTCGGCTGTATTTTGACGAATACATCAAGCTAGAGGACGTACAAAACCAAATGATCGTATCGCCCCCCTTAAAATACATTCCTGAAATAAAACCTCAGGGCGGCCCGAGTAAGTTCATAGAAATCACGATAAAAGATACCTTACAAGAGAATACCACCTATACCATCAATTTCGGGCAGAGCATTGTTGACAACAACGAGGGCAACCCAAACAGTTTTTTGACCTATGTTTTCTCAACGGGCGACTACCTGGACTCATTGCAGATTTCAGGGCTGGTTCAAGATGCCTTTAATCGGGAACCCGATGATTTTGTGAGCGTTATGCTCTACAAAATCGACAGTGCCTACAACGATTCGACCATTTACAAATTTCCGCCGAACTATATAACAAATACGCTTGATAGCACCCCTGTTTTCCAGCTCAAAAACCTAAAGGCGGGCAACTATGCCCTGATAGCGTTAAAAGACGTGGGCAAAAACAATGTTTTCGACCAACGGGCCGACAAGATTGGTTTTGTGGAAGATACAGTCAAGATTCCGACCGATTCGCTCTTTTTGCTTAAACTGTTCAAAGAAGTGCCAGACTATGCCATATCGGTTCCCAGTTATGCGGCAAAGAACAAAATTATATTTGGGTACCAGGGGAAAGCGGATGAAATCAAAATCGAGCCCTTAACCGTATTGCCCGATTCGGTACAGACCCTGATTACCAAAGAACGGGACAAAGACACCCTCAACTTTTGGTTGACCCCCACAGATTTAGACTCCATAGTTTTTACCGTAACTAACGAGCAGCAAAAACTGGTCGACACCTTTACGGTAAAAAGCAGAAAACTTGCTATGGATTCGCTGAAACTGAGCACCAACATCAGGGGCAAAATGAATTTTACCGATACCTTGAGCCTGCTGGCCACGACGCCATTGGTTCAGGTCGATTCTTCCAAAATTTCGGTAGCCCTCAACGATTCGATACCCATTGGGTTTAATTGGGCCTTGGACACCCTGCGCAACAAGGTCAATATTGGGTTTCCGTTGGAGGCCAACCAAGGTTACTCGGTAAAACTGTTGCCGGGGGCCCTTACCGATTTCTTTGGTATGCAAAATGATACCCTGGCCTACAACCTTTCGACCGGTAGCTATGCCGATTATGGCAATTTGCGCTTTAACATTGCTGGAGCCGTGACCTACCCTGCCATCGTCCAGTTGATCAATGACAAAGGGGAAACCCAGAGAGAGGTATATGCAGAAACGCCCCAAATGGTCGAATTCAACTACCTAAAACCCGGCAACTATGGGCTGCGCATCATTTTTGATGAAAATGGAAACCGCAAATGGGACACCGGTAGTTTCCTTAAAAAGATCCAACCTGAAGAGGTTAGGTACTATCCTGATATGGTCAACATACGTGCCAATTGGGAAATGGAGGAGACCTTTACGGTGTTAGAGTAAACCGATCACGGTCATCGAGAAACCGTAGTTTTTCCCTATTTGAGACTATATGCTCTTTGCTCAACACCGCATAAAGCACTTCTTCGCTCTCAGAATAGACTATTTTGTTGCCCAACACATCGTACACGGCAGAATGCCCTGAATATTCATGCCCAAGTCCATCACGCCCTACTCGATTCACACCAATGCAATAGGCCATGTTCTCGATGGCCCGCGCCTTTAAAAGTGCATCCCAAGCGGCCACACGGGGTTTGGGCCAATTGGCCACATACAACAGTACATCGTAATCAAACGTGTTTCGAGCCCAAACCGGAAACCTTAGATCATAACATATCAGGGGCATAAATCTAAACCCTTTGTACGTTTCAACCAGTTGTTCATCGCCCCTTTTGTAGGCTTTGTCTTCGCCCGCCAAGGTAAAGGTATGCCGCTTGTCGTACTGCGATATGTGAGCATGGGGAGCAACAAAAAAAAGTCTGTTGTAGCAATCATTATCTTCTTTATAGGCGATACTTCCAACAATGGCCGCATCTTTTTCAATGGCCTTGCGGCGCATCCACTCCACCGTTTTTTTTCCTTCGGAAGCAGGGATATTCTGGGGCTTCATGGTAAATCCCGTAGTGAACATCTCAGGAAGCACGATCAAATCGACATCATCATCGATGGCAGCGATTTTTTTATCGAACATCGCCCGATTGGCATTGGGGTCTTCCCAGTGCAATGGCGATTGCACTAATGCTATTTTTATTTCTATAGCCATTTTCCTTAAAGAAGTACTTACCCCTTGTAAGTATTCACGGCCAAATTAGGAAAAACCTTCCAAATTAACTGCTTTGTAAGACCTTACATTAAGAAAACATTTCTGGCAGAAACCACTTGAAACCCAATAAAAACAAGGTTCTCACCAACAAATTGTGAAGTGGGCGCCCTAAATTCCATATAAGTAAAATCTTACTATCATATTTTTGGTGTACTTTTATGTAAGATTTTACGTTTCAATATGTTCAGCAATAAATCTTTAATTAAAATGTACCCCTTGGTCCAATGAAGATTTCCCCCAGTCTAAAAAGGAAAGAACTGCTTATTGAAAAAGCCTTCAACATGGCCAAAATCGGCTTTTGGGAGGTCGATTTGGTAAAAAACACTGTTTTTTGGTCAGAGATCACCAAAAAAATTCATGAGGTGCCCGAAGATTATGTCCCAAATCTCGAAGAGGGCATCAACTTTTATAAAGAAGGAAAAGACCGTGAATTGATTTCACAAGCGGTAAGCAATGGCATCGCCACGGGTGAGCCCTGGGATGTCGAACTGATCATTGTGACCGCAAAGGGGCGTGAACTATGGGTACGTGCACAAGGCGAGGCAGAGTTGGCCAATGGCAAAGCGGTTCGGCTTTTCGGGATCTTTCAAGATATCGACGACAAAAAAAGGAAAGACCTTGCATATTCGCAAGCCATGGAGCGATTGGCCCTGGCGACCAATGCCGCGAAAATCGGGGTTTGGGACTATGATGTGGTTCAAAACAATCTGGTCTGGGATGACAATATGTTCGAACTCTACGGGCTCAATCGAAGCAATTTTTCCGGGGAAGTAGAAGCCTGGGAGTCCAGTGTTCACCCAGAAGATAAAAAAAGAGGGCAAGAAGAATTGGCACTGGCACTCGCAGGTGAAAAGGAATTCAACACAGAATTCCGTATCATACAACCAACAGGGGAAATCCGCCGTATAAAGGCCATGGCCACAGTGAAAAGAGATCAAAACGGACATCCCATACAAATGATCGGTACCAACTGGGACATTACCGAGTTGAAAGAAACCCAGTTGCAACTTCAGAGAACCATTGAGTCTTTCAACGGAGCGTTTGAAAACTCAAGTATCGGAATGGCCTTGGTCGGTTTGAATGGTAAATGGATAACCGTAAACAATAGTCTTTGCAAAAGCATTGGCTATACGAGCAAAGAGCTCATGGGGCTCACATTTCAAGACCTTACGCACCCCGATGACCTAAAAAAAGACCTCGGCTTTCTAAAACAGCTGGTCGATGGCGAAATAGAGACTTACCAAATTGAAAAGCGTTATTTCCATAAGAAAGGCCACATCGTTTATGTTTTGCTCACCGTTACCGCGGTTCATGATATCGATGGAAATCTATCGCATTTCATTTCACAAATTGTTGATATCACCTCTCGGGTCGAAGCCCAAAGAAAGCAGCAAGAGCTCAATAAAATTGCACTTGAGCAGAACAAAAATCTGATGAACTTTGCCCATATTGTTTCACACAACCTGCGTTCGCATGCCACCAATATGACCATGTTGTTGGGGTTTTTGTCAAAGGAGAAAGATGGGGAAGAGTTTCAGAAGATACTATCAATGCTCCAATCGGCTTCTTTGGGGCTTAATGAGACGGTTGACCACCTGAACGAGGTTGTACAGATAAAGACCACCGCACTTGACAATTTGAAATCGGTAAACCTCGGGGAGGCCATTGCCCATACCAAAAATAATATAAGGGCACAGATCGATGAACTTGATACGACCATTAAGGTCAACGTACCAAATGACCTGTTCATCAAGGCGGTACCCGCCTATTTAGACAGTATTTTGCTGAACCTTTTTACCAATGCCCTAAAATACTGCTCAACTGAACGGGCCCCAATCATTGAAATCGATACCAAGATCCAAAATGGCAAAGTCGAATTAAGATTCAGCGACAATGGTCTGGGTATTGATCTTGATAGGCATGGCAAAAAGATCTTTGGTATGTTCAAGACCTTTCATAGGCATAAAGATGCCAAGGGCATAGGCCTTTTTATAACCAAGAACCAAGTCGAGGCCATGGGCGGCAAAATTACCGTGGAAAGCGAGCCGAACCTCGGCACCTCGTTTATTCTAACTTTTGACTTAGCCAAAAAAATGAATGATTCATGAAGAAGATCAAGTGTGCGTGCGTAATTGATGATGATCCGATATGTACTTATTGGACAAAGAAAATGATGGATGAACTCATGTTTTCAGAAGACATCCTAATCTTTGAAAACGGCCAAGACGCCATTGAAGGGTTAAAAAACATTATAGCCCGGGGCGAACAGCTGCCTGAGGTCATATTGTTGGACCTTAATATGCCTATAATGGATGGATGGGACTTTTTGGAAGACTTTGTTAAATTGCCCAACCATAATAAAGGTAATGTTTATGTGTACATAGTGAGTTCATCCGTGGCCCAACAAGATTTGGAACGTGCCAAAAAGTTTGATGTAGTGAACAACTACATTTTAAAGCCCTTGACACATAAAGAACTAACACAAATATTGAAAGCAGTCGCATAGCTTTTGCTATCGCTGGCCGGGCGAAAAATCTTCAGGGGCATTCTGGGGTTGGTTTATGGTGCCCGCTGCGCCCGTATCGTTATAAACGGTCCATTCTGAAAAAGTATAGATCGGGTTTGCTTGTGAAACCCCGACTTTTCGAAGGGCCCTGCCATCTTCGAACTCATGGTCGGTACCAGAGCCGTCTTCGCCTATGACCCCAAAGACATCGATGACCGATCCGAAAGGATCTACCAGCACAAGATTATCGTCCCCGTTTGAATCGGCGGGGCTGTTGGTTGATACCCCCATATCAGGGGCAAAACCGTATACGGCTTCAAATGTCGCGGCATTGGGTGAAATTACAAACGTGCCCAGGGCACCAATGGTAAAGCCCGAAAGATCAAGGGTCGAGCTTACTTCGGTATTGGCATTGGTATAGCGATGTATCGACCAGCCGTTCAAATCCAAAGGCTGATTCCCGGCATTGTACAATTCTACAAACCGCGCCCCTGCATTGTTGTTGGGGTCGGCCAATTCAGAAAAGAAAATTTGGTTGGAAGTAAATTCGGTCACCGGTTCTTCACACCTTTCGTTGGAAAAACTAACATCGTCCAAATCACGGATCACTAATTGAAAATCGTCGTTCTCCCTCAAGAGAACCCCTATGACCGAACCGTTGCCCCCAGGAAGCAACTCGCCCTGAAAATCTGCAAAGCCACTGTTGACCAACACCAATTCGTTGCCCTCACAATCTTTAAGTGTGCGCTCTGTTTCCTCCCTCGGTTCTGCAAATGGCAGCCCCAATTCATGTTCCACAAATTCAAGACTATCGATTGTCACCAATGTATTGGTCAAGGTATTATCCAGTTCGTCGAGCCGTACTTTTCTAGGGGTTATTGCGGCCACTTGATCACAGCTTCTAAAAATATGCTCCGGAATTTTTAATGCGGGCAACCGACCCACATTGGTGGCGCCAAAGGCCGCAAAGGTGCCCCCGAGCCTGAATATCCCTTTACTCTGCCCCAGGTACAGTCCCTTTGTTTTGATCAAGACCTTGCTGCCCGGCTCGAACAACAAATGCGACTCAAAAAGGTCTATAGCTATCTGAAAACCTTCGATCGGTTCGGCAGGTGCATCTTGAAAATGCAGCACACTGAAAAAATTGCCCGCCCGATCAGAGGAGATTACATATCCCTGGATTACCCAATCTTCCTGTATCTGTAAAAGTTCGCCCTGATAGAGGGCCTTGACATCGGCGAAAGTGGCATTGGCGACCAGATTTTCTTCACACGCATCTGTAATGGATTCAAAGTCTTGGTTTTTTACACATGAAATGGCATTGCCCAAAAAGACAAAAACAACTATCATGCATGCAATGCGTGTGCACATTTTAAATTTGGACTGTATCTTGTCAAGATTCTTCACATTGTTGAGAATGTCAATTTAATAGGTCAAAAACTTACCGCCACATTCAAAAAATAGGTTCGGCCGTAGCCGTACCAATATTTTGGTGCGAAAGTGGGGTTATTTCTCAGGTTATCTTGTTGCAATTGGCCAAAATTGCCATTTCTGCTCTGCTCGTATCCACCCGTTCTAAAGGTGGCCTCAAAAACATTGTTGATACTGGCAAAAATGCTTACATAGGTTCCGTCGATAAGCCAAGACTTTCCGCCGACCAGATTCAAGAGATAAAAATCATCCAGTTTTTGCTGTTGTAGGAGCTTGGCAACATTTTCTTCTGTGGCATCGACAAATCGTTGCCCGGTCTCGGGATCTATCAAGAAACTCTGCGTTCTGGTAATGGTTGAAATATTGGCATAATTGTTCGCCAAATAGTTTGCGGTGGCGCCCACCCACCAGTAATCGGAATCGCGATATTCAACTCCGAATGCAACGGCCTTCTGTGGGCCTTGGGCCAGTCTATAGCCTTTTATGTTGGCAAGGCCCAGGTCAATGTTTCCCTCAGGGGCAATGGGTTCTTCTTGGCCTGCGGTGTCAAAGTTTATGGTAACTGCTGGATGATTGGCAAAAAGGTACTTGCCCACGTTGGCCACCAATGAGAGCTCGACGGCAGGCGAAACTTGGTACTCAATACCGACCTCAATGCCCATGTGCACTCTATCGAGATCTGTGATGACCTCTTGTACAAAATCGGAGCCCAGCCCCGAATCGACAAAAAAGAAATTGATGTCGGTGGCATTCTGAAAACGGGTGTAAAATCCTGAAATTCTCCCTGTCAGATCAGGGAGCCGCAGGAAATAGTCCATGTCCACCGAAGAAACGGTTTCACTCTCAATATCGGGCACCACCTCATGGCTCTCGCGTGGATTTACGAACACGTTCTGCACTATCGGCGAGCGGGTCAAATACGCCGCTTGGGCCCTCAACCAATGCCTTGCCGTAATCTTGTAGGTCAGGCCTCCCTTGGCCCCAAAATTTGAGAAATCGATCTTTTCGCCCTTGCCGAGCGAATTCTGTGAGAAACGTTCGTTTTGAAAAAGGCCCGTACGCCGATAGGTCGTTCTTGAAGCTTCAGCAGCAAAAAAAGCACTCCATTTGTCAAACTGCTTTCTCGCCTGTACGAACCCGTTCAGGGTTGTCGCTTCAACTTCATAATGGTATGAAAAAACATCACCCTCCTCTTTGTTCAAAGGGCCGTTGATATTGTTTCGGGTATTGGAGAACGGGTCTATATCCTCGTGGAAATCAGCTCCCAATAAATCGTCCAGTTCAGCAAAATTGGCAGAATTGGTCTGGGTATGCCCAAGTCCTAAATCGAGCAGAAATCGATGGCCCATGGAGAGGTTTGCCACTGAATTGACCGAAAAACGGGCATCTTCAACAATATCGTTCTGCAATACATAGGCGGCCTTGCCCTGGTTTACCGTGTTCGAGTTCGCCAAATAGAGATTGTTCCAGTTAATCTGTGGGTTCTGTAAAAATCCTTCCCTTGCCAATGCTGCATTGGTAAAATCGGCCCCTATCGGGTTGTTGATGTAAAAACTCGGCAGGTAACGATAGTATGTCGGATCAGGATTTGGCGCATTGAAGTACCCCAACCGACTTCTTGCACGGCTGCCCGATTGATAGGAAACACCTGTGACAATCTGTATGTTTTGTGACTCAAAATAGTGGTTCAGCATCAAGATCGGTTCAAAAATATCCCGTTCACGGCTGCTGCGCATCCCATCATTTTGATACCCCCAATACGGGTTGTAGCGGTTTCCGGCCAGCTCAAACACTTCTTCGGTGATCGCGGCCGAACGGCCCCGACGATTTTTGGCCATAATGGAGGTCAGTAGCAGCGAATTTCTTTCATTCAACCGGTATTCGAGTGCGCCAAAAAAGGAAAAGGCATCGTAATGTGTTCCATCTATGTATCCTTCCGTTGCCCAACGCCTTGAACCCGATACCGTGTAATGCCAATCACTGTTTCCACTTGAAGTATAAGTGGCCATCAAGCGCCCAGAATAGGTTCTGTTAGAGGCCGATGCAGAAAGCCGAAGGCCAGGCCGTAAACCGGATGGGCGGGTGTCAATGTTGGTATTTCCCAAAATACCGCCAAAACCCATTTCGGCCGCTTCGAGTCCGTTGGTAAAGGTTTGGTTTCGCACCACGTCGTTGAGGCCGCCCCAGTTGTTCCATTGGGGCCTCCCATCAAAAAATTTGTTCATCGGCATATTGTTGATGAAGACTTTACCCTCTCTCGAATCATAGCCCCTTACCCGAAAGAAGGCCTGCCCAAAGTCAAAGGCGGCACGGTTCAAAAAGATATCACGGGTAGCCTGTAGCAAGCCTGCTGAAGCGGAAACTGCCTCAACATCATCGGAAAGTTCAATATCGGTTAAGGTAATCAGGTTGTCGGTCTGTTCAACGGTTACGTCCGGTTCCATGAAAACCGTGCCCACATCAAGATTGGTTCCTTCCAGCTGTATTGCCAATCGTTTGGTGATAAAATCATTGGCAGTGCAGACCAACAGCCGTTCACCTGTCAATGGAGTGGTAAGTTCAAATTCACCTTCAGAATTGGTTTCGTAAGTGAGTGACGTTCCCCCGAGTATGACCCTCCCGTTGGGAATGGGCCTGTTCAGTTGGGCATCCACCAATTTTCCCTTTATGGAGATGGACTCCTGTCCAATTACCTGAAACAAGGCAAATGAACACAGAAATAAAGGCAATAGCCGCATTTTTGGTCAGTCTTTCCTCAATTTTACATAAAAAAATTCAATCAAAGATGTCTGGGCCCAGAAAAACAAAAAAACATATGTATTTTTCCGTAAAGTTATACGGATGAGAAGGTTAGTCGTTCTTTTTTGTTTTCTTTCGATATACTGCCATAGCCAATCTGAACAGCCGTATAGGATAAGGTCAATTGCCTTTTACAATGTCGAAAACCTGTTTGACACTACCAATGACACGTTGATCTTTGATGATGAAAGAACACCGACAGGGGCTTACGGTTGGACCCAGGAGCGTTACCAACGAAAAATAGCGAACATCTCACGGGTGCTTTCAGAAATTGGCAAGGAAACAACAGGCACCTCGCCCGATATCATCGGGCTCTGCGAAGTAGAGAATAAAAAGGTAATCAACGATTTGGTGGCACACGTAAACTTACGTTCAAAAAACTACGGAATAGTACACCACGACTCACCCGATGAGCGGGGTATCGATGTGGCCCTACTTTACAAGAAAAACGTTTTTTTGCCCCATTCGTTTAACAACCACCGATTGTTGCTTTTTGATGAGGATAGCAATAGGGACTATAGCCGAGACCAATTAGTGGTCGGTGGTATGTTGGATAACGAAGAATTCCATTTTATCGTCAACCATTGGCCCTCACGTAGTGGTGGCGAGGCCAAGAGCAGACCTAACAGGATACAGGCGGCCCACTTGAACAAACGTATCATCGACTCGATTCTGCGCCTGAAGCCCAGTGCCAAGATCATATCGATGGGCGATTTCAACGACGACCCCCGAAACGACTCTTTCAAAAAAGTGTTGAAAACAGTAGGCAAAAAAAGATTGTTGGACAGTACGGGCCTTTTTAACCCAATGGAGCGGCTCTTCAAAAAAGGTGTGGGTTCATTGGCCTATCGCGACAAGTGGAATCTTTTTGACCAGTTTTTCTTCACAGCAAATCTGCTTTCAGACCGTAGGGAGACCTATTCGTTTTGGAAAGTCGGGGTCTTTGACCCAGATTATCTGAAAAACAAAAGCGGACCATACAGGGGCTATCCTTTTCGAACATATGTGGGCACCACTTATCACGGCGGGTACGCTGACCATTTTCCAGTGTATCTGTTTTTGGTGAAAGCCTCTCCCAACCCCTCCAAAGGAGGGGAGTGAAATAGATTCCCGCCTATGCGGGAATGACAATGGGTTTAATCAAACCACTGCCCCCAAGGGATACGGCTGAGAATCAACAACAACCCCAATCCGTAGAATATGGCAATGCTCTTGAACTTCTTGTCGCCCTCCATAAACTTCTTATGGCGCGACCAGCCGATGGTAATCAATACAATGGCAATGATGTTTGTCAAGGGATGTTCCAAGGCCAGTAGCCTGGCCGGGGCATTCAGCCCTCCCATACCCAATGTCTGGATGGCCTTGAGCCCATTGGCAGACACAAAGTACAATACGAGGCCAATCAGTAGCTGTATATGGCTTAGAATGAGTGCAAAGAGACTGATTCGAAGGTCTTTGTGCATGGTAAACATACGTTTACCGATCCATCCTGCAAAAGCATTGACAACGGCAATGACCAACATGGCCAATACGATATAGGCAAAATAGGAATGTAGGTTCTGTAGGATTTCCATATCTGAATTTTGAAGTCTAAAAGTAATGATTTTAACAATAAAAAAGCCCCGCAAATTGCGGGGCTTTCTATCTAAGCATTATAATACGTCTTAGTTAAAGATGTAGCGAACACCCAATTGTGCCTGCCACCTAGATGACTGGATTCCGAAATCATCCAATTCTTCAAAGTTAGGCGTACCATCATCGTTCATAACCCCTTGGTTGATTGCAAATACAGGCGTATCACCTGTAGAAACTGTTGTCAATGGGCTTACCTCGCTTCTGATAAATTTCAGTTTGCCCCAATCTTTGTTCAAGAAATTGGTGAAATTGAAAATATCAGCAGATAGTTGCAAGGTATGCTTCTTATTGCCCCAATTGATTGAGAAGTCTTGAAGCAATTTGAGGTCAACGATGTGGCTCCAAGGGCCTCGAACCGCATTTCGCTCTGCATATTTGCCCCTGTTCTCCCGTAGGTAGTCAATGCTGTTGATGAAAGTATCCAACTGCTGCCATTGGGCCGCTTGCTCTGCTTCGGTACCTGCAAACTGTATTTCACTGGCATTTCTGGGTATATAAATCAACGCGTTATCCCTTGAATCGTCGTTCAACAGGTCGCGCCCTTCGTTGTAGCTAAAGCTATAAGGAGAACCTTGGAAACCAGAATAAAGCAAGCCTACAGTAGTCTTGACATTGTCGTTCCAACTAATCTGATATGAGGCATCGGCCACAATACGGTTGCCCAAAGCAAAATCTGAACGGGTAACAGGCAGGTTGGGTGAGTTTTTGCCGTTCACCGTCAAAATATTTCGCCATTGTGAGCTATTCTGTGAAGAGGTACCATCGAAAATCTTGTTAGACTCACCGTAGGTATAGGAAATGGAACCGGCAAAACCATTTTCAAAAGGCTTGCGAAGCGTAAAAGTAAGGTTCGTAGCATTACCACCACCTGTGTTCGAAGCCAAAATAATTCTCCCATACGTTGGGTCTATTTCGTCTCTTCTATCGTAGAATGGCCTATTATCGGCACCTTGGTAAAAACCAACGGGGCCCTTAAGGTTCAAATTCTCATAATAGATATCGGTGATGACATCTGTATACAAGAAGTCAGCTGAAGCAATCAATCCCCACCATGGCAATTTTTGGTCGATGGCAATGTTATACTTCATCACCTGGGGCAACTTGAAATCTTCAGCTATAAGGTCGATGTTTCCTCCCAAACCACCTGAACCAGGGGCAGGATCTTCAAATTGGTTTTCTACATTGGGCTCAAATGGCTGTCCGAATTCAAACATAAATCCACCGGTTACACCATTGTTGTTATAGGTGCCTCCGGGCCATACCAAGGGCAATCTGGATGTAAACACACCGAGACCACCACGAATTTGTGTGGTTCGCTCACCATTGACATCCCAGTTGAAACCAAGTCTTGGTGCAAACATGGCAGTACCGACACCTTGGCCCACCCTAGCACCTTGAAGGTCTTTACCGGCAGCTTCAAGCAAGGCAACCGTCCTGGTATTGAAATCTTCGTTCACCGTACCGTCTTTCCAGCTAGGAATATCGATACGTGCACCGATGCTCACTTTAAAATCATCGGTTACCTGAACATCATCCTGTACATAAAAGCCTGCCTGGAAAGTCTTGAAGTCAGCTGAACCTGACGATTCATCGCCCACAGCGCCATTGCCAACCAACGAATAGCCATGCTGGTACACATCGGCATCTTGACCGGTCAAAAACTGGTTGAGACCGCTAGAGATCAACACACCATTGTCGTCGAATTGGTCTTCGAATGTGTAGTCTCCGTAGTTGAAAGCAAAAAACAGGTTCTTAATCGTTGCGAATTCTAGGTTGGCACCCAAGGTAACCGTATGGCGGCCAGCATAGATTTCAAAGTTGTCTGTGATGGTCAAATAATCTGTGTTCAACAAGTTGGCTGTTGAGAAGGGTTCAGACCCGAACGAAATGGTTCCGTCGCCATCTTGGATGTCTACCGTAGGAAAGGGATCGCCGAATGGATCACGGTCATCCCTAACGGCAGTATAGCCCACTACCAAATTATTGCTGAACTTGTTGCCAAACCTTGAGTTCAATTCAAGTGCAGTCGAATTAGTGTTCGACTCAAAGAACTCAGAACCATTGATAAAGCCTATATTTCGATTGCCCGAATTACGTGCTTCCAGGTTTTCTGCTCCCACATAGCTATGGCGCAACGAAAGGTTGTTGTTCTCATTGATGTTCCAATCTATCTTGGCCACCAAAGTGTTGCTTTCCAACGTTCGGGTGTTGTTGTTAAAAATACCTGGATTGTACCCATAGGTACTCTGTAGGAAGTTGCTCAAGTTTTCTAGATCGGCCCGTGATGACCTACCTGTATAGTTGCTAAAGTTGAAAGGTTGGGGAATCTCGGTCTCCGCTCTTTCGTAGTTGATGAAGAAGAACAGCTTGTCTTTGATTATTGGACCTCCTAAACGAACACCGTAGGTGTTTGCTGAGAAGTCTGCAAGCTTTTCCCTTTCTTCACCATCGCCCACCAAATCGGGTGGTGTTTTACCGGCCAGATCTTCATTACGTGTAAAGTAGTAGGCCGATCCCTCAAATTCGTTTGAACCCGATCGGGTGATGGCATTTATCGATCCTCCTGAAAAACCTGATTGCCTTACATCAAAAGGGGCAATATTGATCTGGAAGGTTTCAATGGCATCCACTGAAAGAGGGTTGACCCCTGTCTGGCCTCCGTTGGTGCCTGAACCAGCCAAGCCAAATACATCGTTGTTAACGGCACCATCAATATAGATGGCATTGTAGCGATTGTTCTGTCCTGCCAATGAAATGGAGAACCCATCATCCCCTTCAGACAATTGTGCCTGGGGTGTCAATCGCACAAAATCTGCCAACGACCTAGAGGCCGCCGGAGTGGTCGCCACTTGGCGTTGTGAAATGTTGGTCTCGGTACCTGTCTTGTTGGCACCGAAGACGCCATCGCCCACAGCGGTCACAACCACTTCGTCAAGTGCTGTTGCCGATTCAGCCAATTGAGAGTTGATAGTGGTGGTCTGACCTAAGTTGAGATAGACCCCTTCTTTCGCATCGTCGTTGTAACCAACGTACGAAATCGTGATTTTGTAAGGCCCGCCTGTACGCATACCAGAAATTCGATAATAGCCATCGAAATCGGTAGCAGCACCATAGACCGTTCCTGAGGGTACGTGTACCGCAACAACACTGGCACCAGGTAGCGGTTCGCCATTGTTGTCTGTGACCTTACCACCGATTGAAGAAGTGGTGACCCCCTGCGAAAATACCGTTGCAGACACCAAAAGCGCCGCAAAAACCAAGTAGATTTTTTTCATTTGAAATAGTGTTTAATTCATTTAATTAGCGATGCAAAATTCTCTCTTTTTGCCTTTAATAATGTTAAGGCAATGTTAAGAAAAAGTTGGGGATTTTTGGCGAAAAACCGACAAAAGAATGATTGCCAGCAAATTAATTGTGCTTTGCCCTTTCCGGTGTTCGAATCAGTCCTTAAAAAAACGTAAAAGCTGTTCGGTAGAAGCATCGTGGGGCCCTATTTGAAGGTTCTCAATATCTTGAAGAATATTTTTGGCAAGTTGCTTTCCAAGTTCCACACCCCATTGGTCAAAACTGAAGATATTCCATATCACCCCTTGCACAAAAATTTTATGCTCGTACATCGCGATAAGGGCGCCCAAGGTTTTCGGCGTCAGCTTTTTAATAAGTATCGTGTTGGTGGGCTTGTTACCCTCAAATACTTTGAATGGCAGTAAAAAATCTATTTTTTCATTGTTATAGCCTTGGTTTTCAAGTTCTTGCCTAACCTCTTCTGGGGTCTTGCCGTTCATCAAAGCCTCTGTCTGGGCGAAAAAATTGGCCATCAACTTATTATGATGGCCCGTATCGCCATGCAATGATTCCTTAAAGCCAATAAAATCACTGGGGATCAATTTGGTGCCCTGGTGGATCAACTGAAAAAAAGCATGTTGTGAATTTGTGCCGGGCTCTCCCCATATAATTGTGCCGGTCTGGTAGCCGACCTGTTCGCCCGAGCGATCAACACTTTTGCCATTGCTCTCCATAATGCCCTGCTGCAAATAGGCTGAAAAACGGTGGAGATATTGACTGTAGGGGATGATGGCCTCGGTCTCGGCTCCGTAGAAATTGTTGTACCATACGCTCAAAAGCGCCAATATAACCGGTATATTTTCGCTGAAGTCTGTTTCCTTAAAATGGTTGTCCATTTCACGGGCCCCTTCAAGAAGCTGGGTAAAATTATCATAGCCGACAGACAATGCTATTGAAAGGCCCACCGCACTCCAAAGCGAGAAACGGCCACCGACCCAATCCCACATCGGGAATACATTTTCATCGGCAATGCCAAACTCCTTTATTTTCTCAAGATTGGTCGAAACGGCCACAAAATGGTGTGCCACATCTTCTGGGGAGGCATACTGTAAAAACCATCTTTTAATGGTCAGGGCATTACTCAGGGTCTCTTGGGTGGTAAAACTTTTCGATACCACCACAAAAAGAGTGGTCTCTGGATCAATGCGCTTTAACACCTCATGCACATGGTCTCCATCTACATTGCTCACAAAGTGCACCCGTAAATGGTTCTTGTAGTATTCGAGCGCCTCAGTGACCATTACGGGCCCAAGATCAGAGCCACCAATACCAATGTTCACCACATCGGTAAATGCCTTGCCGGTAAATCCCTTTTTCTTTCCAGAAATGATTTCCTCAGAAAACATCTTAATATGTTCTCTTACCTGATATACCCCTGGCACCACATTTTCTCCCTCAACCTCCACAACATCTTCTTTTGCCGCTCTCAAGGCGGTATGCAAAACGGCACGCCCTTCGGTTTCATTGATGGTGTCTCCGGCAAAATAACTGGCCATGCCTTCTTTCAGCTTGACCTCATCGGCCAATTGCAAAAGCAAATCGATGGTTTTGTCTGTAATCCTATTCTTTGAATAGTCGACAACGAAATCTTGCCACTTAATGTGGAATTTGCCAGCCCGTTCGGGGTCAGTTTCAAAAAGTTGCCGTAAGTGGAGTTTTTCTGTTTCTTTTTGGTGGGTTGCCAGCGCCTTCCAGGCCTTAGTCGCTGTAGGGTTGATTTTGGGGAGTGTCATCGTAATGGTTGAAGGTTAGCATGTCTTTTTCATTCTCATAATCGGATGGCTGCATGAACTCAATACAGTCCAGTTGAAACCTCAGCGGTTTTATATGTTCGAAATAGGCGTTTCGTAACGAATCGGCAATTGGATCGGCAGCGGGAAGTTTTTCGCGTAAAGGATCTACTTGCCTACCGTTCTTCCAAAAACGATAACAAACGTGTGGCCCTGAGGTATTGCCCGTCATGCCTACCCAGCCGATAACATCGCCCTGTCGAACAAAATCACCTTTTTTCACCTTCTGCTTGCGCATATGCAGATATTGGGTACTGTAGGTGCCATTATGGCGAATTTTTACGTAACGACCATTACCACCCCGACGGGTCGATTCGGTAACCGTGCCATCTGCCGTAGCGATAATGGGCGTGCCAATGGGCGCCGCGTAATCAGTACCCTTATGTGGCCGCACCCTATTGCCGTAATAGGCAATACGACGCTTTAAATTGTACCTTGAAGAAAGTCTATAGCCAAACTTGATCGGGGCCCTTAAAAAGGTGCTCCTTAAATTATTGGCATCTTGGTCGTAGTAGTCAAGTATGTTTTTTGTTGAATCTATAACATAGGGAAAGGCATAAACGGGTGTTCCCTTATGTTCGAAATAGGCAGCTTTTATAGCCCCACTGCCCGCATAGATGGTATCGTTGATATATTTTTCATCGTAGACGATCTTGAACTTATCGCCCTTTTCCAATCGGAAGAAATCGATTGACCAAGCATAGATTTCCGACAGGTTGATGGTCACCGCATAATCGACCCCCATGCTATCCAATGTTTGTGAGAGACTGCTGTTGATGACACCTGCCACCTCGCGCTCGACCAGCTGCACCTCTTTCTTGCTCTTGTACACCAGGGCACTGTCCCTTAAATCTACCACAGTGTAATTGACCTTATCGTTCTGATAGATAAAAATCTGTGCCTTTTCGAGCGAATCTTTTGATTTGAGGATTACATAGGGTTTGCCAACTCGGATTTTTCTAACATCGAAGGTATCCCTGAATTTTTCGGAAACGGCCGCAATTTTTGGGTAGTCAACATGGTTCTTGAGCATCAGCTCGCCAAAACTGTCGCCATAGCGGATGGTGTCGTTCACCACCTTAAACTCCTCCAGATTGAAGCCAAAATATTTTTCGACCGGTTTTTCTACCTCAATTTGGGCAATCTCGGTGATGATTGGCTTTTCCTCTTCTTTGCATGAAACAATTACCACCAATGCCAAAAGTACGCCCCAGTATTTCTGCATTTCTTATTTTTTGTTGTCGGGGTTGAACATATGGTCAACCCACTGTTTGCCCCAATTTGCAAGCTCCTCCTCTGAGTACAAAGTTGGGAAAAAAATTATTCTTTGAAAACTGGGTGGCAAAAACTCTTTCCAGTTGGTGCCGCCCGTGGCCTCTATTGCCGCGTTTTCTTTTTTCAAATAACGATAGGCCGACCCCATGTGCATCAAGGGCCAATTGACATTGGCGTTGATATCCAATCGCTTCAAAGCCTCTATCAATTCAGGGTTTTCCCTGACTTTTTTGGGCAGTTGAAGGTATTTATGGTATATCGTATTGCCTTTTACCTGTTTGGCTATACGTATCAACCTAGGAGTATAACGATATTCGAACTGTTTTAGTGTTAGGGTCTTCTCACCTGTTTTTAAGTCTGTTGCACCCTTTTTCCAATAGATATGCCCATAGAGCTCTTCTATGGTGTTCTGCTCTGAAAAATGTCCCCGTTCGGTATGGTGCACCAAATTTTCCAACGGGGTGGCATATATCTCGATCATTCGGTATTGCACCGATTGAAACCCGCTTGCTGGAAGCAACGCCATTCTGTAGCGTAAGAACTGTTCGCGCTGCATGCCGTTGATCATAATGCTGAACGATGAGGTGAGTGCCTTGAAATAGTTGTTGATCCGGTCTGTCTTTTCGAGAAAGACCTCCAATGCTTGCGATTTGTCATCTACCAATTGCTTCTGCTCATGCAATATGAGTTTGAAATAAAGCTCGGTGATCTGGTGGTACATGATAAAAATCTCCTCATCGGGAAAGTAGGTTCGGGGCACTTGAAGGCTCAAAAGGGTGTCGAGGTGGATATAGTCCCAATAGGTGAGATAACGTTGGTACAACAACCCGTCTAAATAAGAGCTCAGGTCTTGGCCCGAGTCTCTGTACTTCTCTTCAAGCTTGTTGATTTGCGACTCAATTCGCTTATCTCTCTTCATCAGTGGTTGTTCAATCCATAATTATTTTGAACTGATTTTTAAGGCCATTGTAACCGTCTAAATCGGCCTTGATAGACCCAACGGCCAAATCTGCCTTGATACGCACCGGAATTTTGTTAAGATCGTTGGACACCCACAAGGTAAGACTCTCTTGCTCGCGAAATACTCTTCCTGATTGTACGTAGGGCCTAAATTTAAGACATTCTACCTTACCAAACTTGGTTCTTATGGTGTCAATGCCCAGAAATTTGAGCTTGAATTTATAAACCCCATCGTCATCGAACAGCATGTCCATGCCAATACTCTCACCCACAACAAGGTCGTCTGCATCGTACCTGTCCCTCAAATAATAGGCTGCAGAAACCAGATCTTGCACTTGGTCGTGGATGGTAAAATCATACTGCTTATTGTTCTTATTGTCTTTTAAGAGCGCTTTGTTCTTTGTGTAATCAAAGTCTATTTCGATGTCTTTTGTATACCCTCCTTCATCAATTTTTCTGATGAACCGGTAGGGTTTGCCATCATCCTGGCCAAAATAACTTTCATAGGTGTCGTCAACCTTGAAAAAGATACTTGCAAAACCAGTGGTCTTGCCCCGGCCCACAACATGGTAGACCGGTTTTCCTTTTATGGTGTCGGTTTTAAGGTGCAGGGTGGCATAACTGGCGTTCAAGATGCCATAATGTATCCTGAACTTTAACCATTCGCCTGCTTTAAATGCCCTGGGTGTCTGTGCAGACAACCCCATGACAAAAAGCAATGATATTATAGGGACAATTTTCTTCATGATGTTCATTACACCGCCAAAAGTACTAATACGATACATTTAGAAGCATGTTTTACTTTACTTTAAACAAAAGTTATTCCAAATTAGTATACGCAAAAAAAGCCCCGACTGAGTGTCGGGGCTTTTTCTAAATAACCAACCAAACTTTAAATTATGAAAAACCAATACTTAAAGTAATAAAGGAACCACCCTTTATCACTGTAAAGATAAGTTGAAGTTTTTTTCTGAAAACAGTTTTTAACGGACTTTAACTATATGCCGTACTTATTGGGGATCGCTTAATAATTTGTTCTGAAAAAATTAAGAAAAATGGGGGGGGTTATGGTTTGGTGCAGACAGGCACTTATCAAAACCAAAAGCCTACACTAAAAAAAACATTGCTATCATCTAGTTGGGGCGACCATGAATAGTAAACCTGTACGGGGCCCAGAAACGACTCAAAGCCATAACCTACGCCGAAGCCCGAAAAATCAGGCTCTGAGAACCATTCGCCGGTTCTAAAAAGATCATCTTCCACATTGGCCACATTGGCGGTAAAGAGTATGTGGTTTTTGGGGGCAATTTCGATGTCGAGGCGTCCATAGGCCTTAACAAAACTGTTTCCGGGCAGGCTAAGAAAATCATATCCGAAAAAGGGGATAAAGTTGTTGATGAAATCGTTGCCAAAACCACCCAAGACAAAATCGAACGACCCCACGCTCGAGGTGCCCAGCTTGAAACCCCCTTCTGTCTCTAAATTGAAATACAGATTGGGCAGCAACCTGAAAACGGTGCCCATGCGCGCCTTTGCTATCGAAAATTCCTTAAAGTTATCGTTAAAGTCTGAAGAAAATAGGTATAAATGGAAATCGCCATCGAATAAAAGGCCCTCAGTCGGAAAGTACTTATCGTCATAAGTGTCCAATGCCAATTTGCCAAAAGCACTGAAATAATTGCTATCCTCAAAAAAAGTACGGTCTCCAGAGCTTGGCGTAAAACTCGCTTCTGCCATTTGAGCATTTTCAGTCAAGGTTCTTGTGCTGTACCGCAGCAATTTGTGCTCAGCCCCAATCCTAAACGCAAACTCTTCACGTAATACCGTTTGTAGGTACAGCTGATTGGTGAAATCGGCCACATCAAGCAATATCTGGCCTATGTTGGGATTGTCGACAACATCAAAATTGGAGCTTATGAGTCCGTAATCAATTTCTTGGTCAAAATCGGTGAAACTGGAGTTTATACCAAAGCTCCAATACGCTCCTTTGTCTACGTAATATTCCAAATTGTACCTTATGTGGTCTCCTAAAATAAAATCAAAAGAGGCCACATCGTCTTGAAAAAAGAGGCCCTTTCGGGTAAGGTTGATCAAAGCGGCACTTTTATATAGGTCGTCATAATGCGCGCCCATTTTGATGAACATTTTGGTAGGGTCGTCTTTGAGCTTCAGAATGAGGTCGGTACCAAGACCGTTGGATGCCAACTCGTACCGCAGTGCCTTGAAATTGCCCGTGGCGGCCAGATTGTTGATTCCCTGTTGGAGTTTTTCGAACGAAATTTTTTCGCCCAGATCTACCCGCAGCTTACCCTTTACATAGCCCCTGGAGTAGCGGGTATCTCCTTTTATCATAAGCCGGTTGATGATCAGGCTGTCAGACACTTCGCCCTTAAAATTCTTTGCATCCATTGTCGCTTGCTCCCGTGCCACTTTGACAAGTTCATCAAATCGTGCCTTGGCAGCCTTCTCGCCAATTTCCATTATTTCTGCAGCATAATCAAAGTCAATTACCGAAAAATCACCGATCTCCGGTTTTATGTAGATGTCTGTCTTTTCCCGTTTTTCAACCATATCCCTTACCGTGCGGTAGTTGTTTATCTGCAGAAGAATTCCCGTGGCCGATGATAGCGACTCCCGTTTTACAAGGCCATGCTGTACATCGACCCCTATAATGATGTTGGCACCCATTTCTTTCACCTCATCAATAGGGTAATTATTCACCACCCCACCGTCTATCAGTATGTCTCCATCGATCTCTGAAGGCTCGAACAGTGATGGAAAAGTACCGCTTGCTGTTATGGCCTCTGGCAGAAAACCGGAGTCTAGTACCACTTCTTCGCCGGTTTCTACATTTGTGGCTATGCATACAAAGGGTATCGGAAGTTGGTTGAAGTCACGTATGTCTTTAACGTGGTACAACAAGCGAACCAACTCGCCGTAGATGCGCTGCCCCCCGGAAATACCCTGCGGAAAAGAAATTTTGAACCCATTAAACGGAAGACTTAGGGCATACCTTTCTGAATCGTCCTTTTCATAAAAGGTCTTGGCCCCCCGTGGCACATCGTCTTGGATCAACTCATTAAAATCAGTGGCCCTGAATATTGAATCCAGTTCGGTGGCCGAGTACCCCGCAGCATACAAAGCCCCAACTATGGCCCCCATACTGGTTCCGCCAATATAATCAACCTTTACCCCCGCCTCTTCAATTACCTTCAGGGCCCCGATATGGGCAAGCCCCTTGGCGCCGCCCCCGCTCAATACCACGCCTACTTTCGGGCTTTCTTGTGAAAAACAGCTATGTGCTACCAGTGCCAGTGCCAAAAACGAGGCCTGTCTGATCTTAGTGTTAATGAAATGATTCATAAATTTTTTTTGCCTTGGCCATACCGACGCTTTTGGCCAAATGGTCGATACTTGCCTCTTTGATCCGTTTTACCGATTTAAATTCTTTCAACAACTGTTGCGCCGTTTTCTCTCCAATGCCCTCAATACTCTCAAGCTCAGAATCAATGGCCTTTTTGCTTCTCTTGTTTCTATGAAAGGTGATGCCAAAACGGTGGGCTTCGTTTCGAAGCTGTTGTATGATTTTTAAAGTTTCCGACTTTTTGTCGAGGTACAGGGGTATGGGGTCATCAGGAAAATAGATTTCCTCTAACCGCTTTGCAATGCCTATAATGGCGATCTTACCCCTTAAGCCCAAGCGCTCAAGGCTCTTGAGTGCCGACGAAAGCTGACCTTTGCCCCCATCGATCACTATCAGTTGGGGCAAGGGTTCATTCTCATTCAGCATTCTCTTGTAGCGCCGGTGCACCACTTCTTCCATCGATGCAAAATCGTTGGGCCCTGAAACGGTCTTAATGTTGAAGTGGCGATATTCTTTTTTGGAAGGCTTTCCATTTCTGAAGACCACGCAGGCGGCCACCGGGTCGCTGCCTTGTATATTCGAGTTGTCGAAACATTCAATATGCCTTGGCTCTTCTGAAAGTCTGAGGTCGGCCTTCATCTGTGCCATTATACGTTTGGCATGCCTGTCGGGGTCAGTGATCTTTATTTGCTTGAAACGCTCTTGACGGTAGAATTTTGCATTTCTGGTCGAAAGATCTACCAATTTTCGCTTATCTCCAAGTTTTGGCACCGTGACCCTCAGCCCTTCTTCCACTGGTACGGCAAATGGCAAATAGAGTTCTTTTGAGTCTGAACCAAACCGCTGACGAATCTCAATGATGCCCAGTTGCAAGAGTTCTTCATCGGTCTCATCCAATTTTTTCTTTATCTCCATTGTGTGTGAACGCACCACCAGCCCATGTGAAATCTGTAAGAAGTTGATATAGGCATGGGTCTCATCTGAAACGATTGAAAAGACATCCACATCGCTGATCTTCGGATTGACGATCAATGATTTTGCCTGGTAATTTTCCAAAACCTCAATTTTTTCCTTTATCCGCTGGGCCTTTTCGAATTTCATCTCAGCGGCCAACATTTTCATCTGTTTTTTAAGGTTGGAAAGGGATGATGAAAAATTGCCCTTTATAATGGCCCTGATGTCGTCTATCTGGCCTTCATATTCTTCGGCGGTCTGCAGCCCCTCACATGGCCCTTTGCAGTTGCCCAAATGGTACTCCAGGCATACCTTATACTTGCCCGCCGCTATTTTTTCCTCAGACAGGTCGTAATTACAGGTACGAAGGGGGTATATGCTGCGGATGAGGTCGAGTATGGTCTTGATGGTCTTTACACTGGTGTACGGGCCAAAATATTCAGAACCGTCCTTGATGAGTCTTCGGGTCATGAACACCCTGGGAAACCGTTCGTCCTTGATACAGATCCAAGGGTAAGATTTATCGTCCCTCAACAACACATTGTAGCGTGGTTGGTGCTTTTTTATGAGGTTGTTCTCCAATAATAAGGCATCTGACTCTGTCGGCACCACCACATGTTTAATGGTCTTTATTTTCTTGACCATCACCCGTGTTTTGCCGTACTCCTGTTTTCGCGTAAAGTATGAAGAGACCCTTTTTTTAAGGTTTTTGGCCTTGCCCGCATAGAGCATTTTGCCGTCTGCATCAAAAAACTGGTAGACACCCGGGTTATCGGGCAACGAACTCAATTGTACTTCTATCGACAGGGTTGACATGGTATGCTAGGGCACGCTTTAAAATACAGTATGAAATTACTATGTTTTTCGCAAAGGCCCTCTGAAATGGTGGTTAAAAATCGGTGACAGACCATAGCCGCGGCCTATTCGCCTTTCTATAAGAAAAATCAGCCTTCATGGGTTGCGCCGCTGTTAAAAAAATAATAAAAAAGTGCATTTCATCGACAAAAAAGTGCATTTCATAGTGCTCACTTTATTTTTTTGTTTATTTTTAGACACCTAAACGTTAAATGCATGGAGAATTATCTTATCGTTTTGGGCATGTATCTAATTTTGATGTTGTTCTTCAAAATTTACGTTGCCGTCTCAACAAAAGAGTAGGTGATTATTGCTTGAAACTTCCCCCGGAATCAATCAACATCGCGTATGTTGAAACATGAATTAAGAAAAGTCTATAAGGAGAAACGATTACATCTTTCTCCTTCTTTTATTTTAGAAAATAGCATTGAAATAGCCAACCGACTCCTACAACTACCCATTTGGCATTTCACCTATTACCATGTCTTTTTGAGCATTGCCGATAAAAAGGAGGTGGATACCCACCCCATAATAACAACCCTACAGGCCAGGGACAAATGTGTTGTGGTCCCGAAAATGGCTTCGGGTACTGAAATGGAACATTACCTTTTGACCGACAGTACAAAGCTGGTGTTGAACAATTGGCAGATTCCCGAGCCTGTGGACGGTATCAAAATAGAGGAATCAAAAATCGACGTAATCTTCGTGCCACTTTTGGCCTTCGACCAAAAGGGCAATCGCGTTGGGTATGGCAAGGGTTACTACGATACTTTTTTGAAGAGATGTCGACAAAACTCCATTAAGATAGGATTGTCTTTCTTTGATGCTGTAAAAGATATCAGCGATGTCGGCCAACACGATGTTCCCTTGGATTATTGTGTTACCCCAATTGAGATTTATTCATTCTCCTCATCCGACTTTTCTTCTTGATCTTTTTTAGGGAAGGCCTTTTTGTTAAAAATGATGAGCAAGGCCACTCCAATGCTTATGGCCGAATCGGCAATATTGAAAACCGGTTCAAAAAAACTAAAAGTATTGCCCCCGACAAAGGGAAACCAATCAGGCCAAACAGCATCTTGGATGATGGGAAAGTAGAGCATATCGACCACCTTGCCATGAAACAGTTTGCCATACGGTTCATCAGCAAACAAGGTCGCCACTTGGTTATAGCTGTCGTTGAAGATAACACCGTAAAAAACCGAATCGATTATGTTGCCCAAGGCCCCTGCGAAAATCAAGGAAACGGCCACGATCAAAACACGGGCAGATTTCTTTTTGATGATATCATACAACCAATAGCCAATACCGACAATGGCAAAAAGCCGAAAAATGGTCAAGATCAATTTACCAGTTGATTCAGATATGGGCAGAAAATCGTTCAGTTTGGTCCCCCAGGCCGCCCCTGAATTCTCGATAAATAAAATCTTGAACCAACGGAAAACCTCAACGGATTCTTGATACTCAAAATGCGTTTTGATATAGATTTTGCTAATCTGGTCGATCAGCAATACAACTATGATCAGTAAGAGTGATTTTTTCAGGTCCATTTGTAAAAATGAGTTGCAAAAATACTGATATTATTCAGTTTTTTTGAGATGGATGTCGCCCTCTACCGACCGCAGGTCATAAACTGAATCACCTGACGGAATCGAACTCCCACTTACCGTTCCGTAAGCTGATGTAGCCAGTATATCTCCTTTGTCGGTAAAAAGATAAATGGTTCCCCTTTGGGTTTTTACCTGCACGTTTTCGCCAATGTTGCGTAGTTCGCAAACACCATCGGCCAAATCAACTTTGAGGTTTTTATAGTTGCCGGTGGCATTGACATGGCTGCTGGTGCCATAAAGACGAATATCATGGTATTCGGGCAATGTTATGTGAAGCCGTATCGAAACGACCTTGTGGGCACTCAATTTGTCGTTCGGAAAGATGAAATTGGGCTGAAAACCTGTGTTCACCAGAATGGTTTGGCCTTCTTGCTCGATATTGACCACCAAATCTTTTTTGTATTCGCCATCGATAATGGCCTCAACCGACAGTTCATCGCCCGAAGCTGTAGTCAAATCTACTTGGTAGCAATTATTCGAATCAATTTGGATGTAGTCATTGTTGGCGTTGACGTAGGTCTTTTTCACCACCTTTTGCGCAGCAACGGTAATACTGGCCAAAAAGCCCAGTAGGCCCAAAACAAGATACCCGCAACGTCTCAAAGGCACTGGGCTACTTTTGCATGTTCTTTGCCTCAATGCTCAAAGTGGCATGGGGTACCAGCTTCAACCGTTCTTTGTTGATCAATTTGCCAGTTACCCGACAAATGCCATAGGTTTTGTTCTCAATTCGCAACAAAGCATTTTTAAGGTCGCGGATAAATTTCTCTTGACGGATGGCCAATTGGGTGTTGGCCTCTTTGCTCATGGTCTCAGAACCCTCTTCAAACGCCTTGAACGTTGGCGAAGTGTCGTCTGTACCATTGTTGCCATCGTTCATGTAAGAACTTCTCAAAAGCTCAAGGTGCTTTTGGGCCTTTTCTATTTTCTCTTCAATCAGCTTTCTGAACTCCTCGAGCTCTTTGTCTGAATACCTGACTTTAGTATCGTTTGACATCTTTCAATGTTTTTTAATTAATAATCTAGTGTTCACTCCATCAAAGGCCAAGGCCGTTCCTCCTTCCAGTTCCTCTTCAAAATCAAGCGCTGCGGTCAGGGTCTCTGATTTAATATACTCTTTATTGCTTTCAACTGCCTCTTCGATCAAGCCATCTTTTTGGATCTTGATGTCAATTCTATCGGTCACTTCAAAACCTGAGTCTTTTCGCAGGTTTTGAATGCGGTTCACAAGTTCTCTGGCGATACCCTCTTTTTTAAGGTCATCGTTAATGGTAACATCAAGTGCCACGGTAAAGGTGCCATTACTGGCCACCAACCAACCCTCGATGTCTTGAGAACTGATTTCTACATCTGACAACTGTAATTTAATGCTTTTATTTTCCAAATCAAGCGATATTTCGCCTTCCTGTTCAATTTTTTGGATGTCTTCTTGCCCCATTTGTGAAACAGCGGCCGCAATTGCCTTCATCTCTTTCCCGTATCGGGGGCCCAAAACCTTGAAATTTGGCTTGATCTGTTTGACCAAAATGCCCGAAGCATCATCGAGCAGCTCGATTTCCTTGACGTTTACCTCGGACTTGATCAAATCGGATACCGCTTCGATCTCTTCCCTTTGGGAAGCATCCAGCACGGGAATCATGACCTTTTGCAATGGCTGTCGCACCTTGATCTTTTCTTTCTGGCGTATGGAAAGCACCAATGAGGTAATTTTTTGTGCCGCCTGCATCTTGCCCTCCAACTTTTCGTTCACCATGGTTTCATCATGGTCGGGGAAGTCAGCAAGGTGCACGCTCTCAAGCCCTTCCAATTGGGTCACCGCTTCCAAGTCTTTGTACAGTCTGTCCATATAAAAGGGCGCCAAAGGGGCCGAAAGTTTGGCAACCGTACACAGGCAGGTATAGAGCGTTTGATAGGCCGAGATTTTGTCCTTCTGGTAATCCCCTTTCCAAAAACGTCTTCGGCTTAGGCGAACATACCAGTTGCTGAGGTTTTCCTGCACAAAATCTGAAATGGCGCGTGCCGCTTTGGTAGGCTCGTAATCGGCATAGGCCCCATCGACCAGCTTGATCAGGGTATGTAGTTCAGAAAGAATCCATTGGTCAAGCTCTGAACGCTCATCTAGGGCCATCTCTTCTTCACTGTACGAAAAGCCATCGATATTGGCATACAGCGCAAAAAAGGCATAGGTGTTGTAAAGGGTGCCAAAAAACTTTCGTTTGACCTCGGCAACGCCCTCGATGTCAAATTTTAGGTTGTCCCACGGGTTGGCATTCGCTATCATGTACCATCGGGTGGCATCGGCCCCATGGGCCTTCATCGTCTCAAAGGGATCAATGGCATTGCCCAAACGCTTCGACATTTTTTTGCCCTCTTTATCGAGTACCAAGCCATTTGACACCACATTTTTATAGGCCACTGAGTCAAATACCATGGTGGCTATGGCATGCAGTGTATAGAACCATCCCCGTGTCTGATCGACCCCTTCGGCAATGAAGTTTGCCGGAAAAGCAACCCGGTCATCAATCAACTGTTTGTTCTCAAAAGGATAGTGCCATTGGGCATAGGGCATCGAACCGCTATCGAACCATACATCGATAAGGTCTGCTTCGCGCTTCATGGGCTTGCCCGAGGGCGACACCAAAACTATTTTATCAACCACATTTTTGTGAAGGTCGATTTTGTCATAATTGGCCTCGCTCATGTCACCCACCACAAAGTCGTCGAAGATATCTTTCTCCATAAAACCTGCCTCGACGGCTTTGCCCATTTCTGATTTGAGTTCTTCAACCGAGCCGATTATTTTTTCCTCTTGCCCGTCGTCTGTACGCCAAATGGGCAAGGGTATGCCCCAGTAACGAGATCGAGACAGGTTCCAGTCGTTGGCATTGGCCAACCAGTTGCCAAAGCGGCCTTCACCTGTCGATTTTGGTTTCCAATTGATCTCTTGGTTCAATTCGTACATACGGTCCCGTACATCGGTGACCTTGATGAACCAAGAATCAAGTGGATAATATAAGATGGGTTTGTCTGTACGCCAACAGTTCGGGTAGCTGTGCAGATATTTTTCAACCTTGAACGCCTTGTTCTCCGTTTTTAGTTTGATGGCCAATTCAACATCGACTGATTTTTCGGGTGCCTGGCCCTCTTCGTAATATTCGTTTTTAACGTATTTGCCGCCAAACTCTCGCATTTCTGGTCGAAACCTGCCCTGCAAATCGACCAGGGGGACGGGATTGTTGTTTTCATCAAGCACCAACATGGGCGGCACCTCGGGCTTCGCCTGTTTGGCCACCATGGCATCGTCGGCACCAAAGGTTGGGGCCGTATGCACGATACCTGTACCGTCTTCGGTGGTAACAAAATCGCCAGCAATTACCCTAAATGCATTCTCTGGGTTTTGGTAAGGCTGTACATAATCGATAAGCTGTTCGTACCGTATGCCTACCAAATCTGCGCCCTTGGCCTCGGCAATGACCTGATAAGGAATTTTTTTGTCGCCCGGCTTGTATTGGCTGAAATCTTCGGCTGATTCGGCCTCAAAGAATTTGCCTGAAAACTGTTTGCCCACCAGCGCCTTGGCCACCACTACATTGATGGGTTCAAAGGTATATTGGTTAAAAGTCTTTACGAGCACGTAGTCAATTTTCGGGCCGACCGTCAATGCGGTATTCGAGGGAAGTGTCCATGGTGTGGTCGTCCATGCCAAAAAATAGATGTTCCCCCCGACGTCTTTCAAAAAATCAGGAAGGGTTTCTTTTTTGGCCTTGAACTGGGCCGTTACCGTTGTGTCGGTCACATCTTGGTAGGTGCCCGGTTGGTTCAGCTCGTGCGAGCTAAGGCCCGTGCCCGCTTTGGGCGAATAAGGCTGTATGGTATAGCCCTTGTAAATGAGCCCCTTGTCATAAATCTGCTTGAGCAGCCACCAGACCGACTCCATGTATTTGGACTTGTAGGTGATGTAAGGGTCGTCCATATCTACCCAATACCCCACTTTTTCGGTCATGTCGTTCCACACATCGGTATAGCGCATGACCGCTTTTTTACAGGCCTCGTTGTATTCTTCTATCGATATCTTCTTTCCGATATCTTCCTTGGTGATGCCCAGTTCTTTCTCGACACCCAATTCAATGGGTAGCCCGTGGGTATCCCACCCCGCCTTGCGCTTCACCTGGTACCCCTTCATGGTCTTGTACCTCGGAAAGATGTCCTTGATGGTTCGTGCCATCACATGGTGGATGCCCGGCATTCCGTTGGCCGAAGGAGGGCCCTCATAGAACACATAGCTTTCCTTTCCATCACGGGTCGAAATACTCTTCTCAAATATGTTCTTTTCCTTCCAAAAAGTAAGCACTTCCTCTGCCACTCCTGGAAGGTCTAGATTTTTGTACTCTTTGAATTTC
>MDTD01085328.1_pt1 | contig 34699 bp, 34 predicted proteins | sample 811221 | NCBI WGS metagenome assembly MDTD01 (sample SAMN05326646, study PRJNA326480) | marine metagenome | isolation source: seawater | place: Pacific Ocean: South West | collected 2011
CTTTAATGTTAGTAAGCATAATCATAGTCAATATACACAATAAATTTAAATTTAATCAAAAAAAACATCTAGAGAATATCTGGCAAAATACTTATTTACAAAAATCTCTAGATTCAATTTCAAAAAGCTTAAAACCAAGATTTGAAAAAATTAGTTATAATATTAATCCCGGCGATAGCTTTGAAAAAATTCTTATTGATATCAATTTAGAAAAAAAAGATAGGGAGTTAGTTATAAATTACGTTCTAAAACAGAAAATCAGAATAAATCTTTATGAAAATCAAAAAATTATTTTTGAAATAGATAATTTAACAGGAAGAAAAATTAAAAAAATTTTAATTCCTATAAACAAAAAAAAAGATTTAATAATTTATAAAAACGAAGAGAACAAATTTCAATTTGCAGAGATTAAAAAGGAACTAACTCTAAATAAAGTATATAAAGAAAATATAATAAAAAATAGTTTGTATAAATCAGCAATAAATAAAAATATTGATCCAAATATCATTGTACAGTTTGCGCAGATTTATGGATTTGAAGTTGATTTTCAGAGAGATATAAAAAAAAATGATAGTTTTCAAATAGTATATGAGGAATATAAAAATGATGAAAACAAAACAGTTGACTTTGGAAATATATTATATGCAAATTTAATCCTACAAGGTAGACCAATAGAGCTTTACTATTTTAGTTCTAATAAGAATAAAATAAATGATCACTTTGATTCAAAAGGACAAAGTATAAAAAAAACTTTAATGAAAACCCCAATTAATGGTGCAAGATTATCATCAAGTTTTGGAATGCGTAAACATCCGATATTAGGATACAATAAAATGCATCAGGGTACAGATTTTGCTGCCCCATTAGGAACGCCAATAATGGCATCTGGATCTGGTAAAATTCTTAAAGCTGGTTGGTGCGGAGGAGGAGGTAATTGTGTAAAAATTAGGCATAACAGTACCTACAGTACTGTATATGCTCATATGTCAAAATTTGCTAGAGGTATAAAAAAAGGTGTAAGAGTAACTCAAGGACAAATTATAGGTTACGTGGGCTCAACTGGATTATCAACTGGACCACACTTGCATTATGAAGTGATCCAAAATGGAAAAAAAATAAACTCTCAAACACTAAAACTGCCGTCGGGAAAAAAATTGAAAGGTAAATCTAGAGAAGATTTTGAGTTAGCAAAAATAAAAATTAATGTTCTTAAATCAGAATTAATAAATAATCTAGACTAACTTTCTTTTATTTGAATTTGATCGTCCTGTTTTATATCTTCTTTATTGATTTTGCTTATATTAGCATCTTTGACTGCATCCGATGAACCATTTTTAATACTTTGATTATTTTGAAAATTTTCAGAAATCCTAATAAAGTGTTCTGCATGCTGCATATAATTTTCATATAATATTTTATCACCAACAGATAATGCTTCTCTAGCAAGGTCTGAGTATTTTTGAATTAGTTTTGTTGAATTAAAATTATTTCTATTAAAACTTTTTTTCTTAAAATCTGATACATTTCCAAAACTTGAGCTTAAACCTTGATCATTTGAATTGATTTTAAAGTTCTTGTCGTAAGAATTATTTCTAAATCGTCTTTTATTATTTTTATAATTTCTCATAATTAAATTTTATTTGCTAAGATACATCTTTTTATATTCTGATAATCCTTAATTATTTTTAAGATATAAAATCCGTTATTTTTTAAAAGTCTTTCAACTGAGTATGATTGACCTTGGCCAATTTCCATTGCTAACAAACCATTATTTTTCAAAACAATTTTACTTTTTTTTATTACTTTTTCGATAATATCAAAACCGTCTATTCCACCATAAAGAGCCATTTTTGGCTCGTAATTTTTTACACCTAAATCAAGATTGTTATATCCAATTTTATTTATATAAGGTGGATTAGATACAATTAAATCATATTTACCAAGAAATACTTTGTCAATATCAGATTTAATAAATTTAATTCTATTATGAATCTGTTGTATTTTTGCATTATTTTTAGCAATTTTAACTGCTAAATCTGATAAATCGACACCTGTACCCGACCACATTTTTTTTTCATTTAAAAGTGATAGTAGTATACATCCTGAACCTAATCCTACGTCTAAAACACTTATTCTAGTTTTAAACTTAAGAATTTTAAGCACTTCCTCTACTAAGAATTCAGTTTCAGGCCTAGGTGTTAATACATTTTTGTTAACATAGAATTGATTTTTCCAAAAAAATTTTTTTCCACTTATAAATGATATAGGTTCCTTTTTTTTTCTTCTTTTAATTAATTTAAAGTAAATTTTTATATTTTCTGGGTTAATTTTTTTCTCGAGGTTTAATAAGATTTTTTCTCTACTTTTTTTTAAAGATATGGACAACAGCAACTCTGCATCAATATTAGCAGTAGCTATTGAGTTTTTTTGTAAAATTGAGCTACCTTTTTTTAATATATTTCGATAATTCATTAGTTTAAATTTTCTAGTTGTTCTTCTTGCGCTTGGAGATTGAGACTTTCGATTACTTCATCAAAAATTTCTCCTTGCATGAATTCTTCTAGTTTATGTAATGTAAGATTTATACGATGATCAGTTACACGTCCTTGTGGAAAATTATATGTTCTTATTCTTTCAGATCTGTCTCCTGTTCCTATTTTATTTTTTCTATCTTTTGATCTTTGATCATCAATTTTTTTTCTTTCATATTCATAAAGTCTAGATCTTAAAATTTTTAAAGCCTTTTCTCTATTTCTTATTTGTGATTTTTCATCTTGTTGGCTTACTACTATTCCTGTAGGAATATGTGTTATTCGAACAGCACTATCTGTTGTATTTACACTCTGTCCTCCTGGGCCACTACTTCTAAAAACATCAATTCTCAAATCTTTGTCCTCTATCTTTACATCCACATCTTCTGCCTCAGGTAACACGGCAACGGTAGCAGCTGACGTATGAACTCTTCCTTGTGTCTCAGTATCAGGAACTCGTTGAACTCTATGAACCCCACTCTCATATTTTAAAAGAGAATAAATATTTTTTCCCTTTATTGATGCAATTACTTCTTTAAGTCCCCCTGCATCACTTTTTGATAAACTTATAACCTCTAGTGACCAATTTTTTTTGTTACAAACTTTTTCGTACATTTTAAACAGATCAGAAGCAAATAAGCTTGCCTCTAGTCCTCCAGTACCAGCTCTAATTTCTAAAATCGCATTTTTAGAATCTGCCTGATCTTTTGGTAATAAAAAAAACTTAAGTTTAGTCTCATTTATTAAATTTTTTTTTTTTAAATCTTCTAATTCTATTTTTGCTAATTCTACTATTTCATCGTCATTTTTATTATCAGATATTATTTTATCTAAATCATTTTTATTTTTTTCGAAGTTTGAATATTCTAATGCAAAATTTATTATTTCATTTAAGTCAGAATATTCCTTTGATTTTTGTGCAAATGTTTTGCTGTCTAAATTTACTGCTGATAAGTCTTTTTCTAATTCAGAATGTTTATTAATAATATCTAATACTTTATTTAACGGTAATGACATTTGGTCTTTATTTGATTAATTCTTTATTTTTAATTTCTTCTTCTTTTTTTTCTATCAGCGTTATTATTTTATCAATCATTTCTTGAGTGGAGATTTTTTTCATCTGGTTACCGTTTATATACAGCATGTGATTATTATTTCCACCTCCTGTCAAACCTAGGTCGGTAGATGCAGCTTCTCCTGGTCCATTCACCACACATCCAATTATTGAGAGAGTTATTGGTGTCTTAATATGAGATAGTTTATTTTCTAAAGTCTTCACAGTATTAATAACGTCAAAACCTTGTCTTGCGCATGAGGGGCAGGATATTATTTTAACACCTCTTTTTTTCAAATTCAGAGATTTTAATATTTCATTACCAATTTGAACTTCTTTTACTGGGTCATCTGATAATGAGACTCTTATCGTGTCTCCTATACCTTCTAATAATAGAGTTCCAAGGCCAATTGATGATTTAATACTTCCAGGAACAAAACTTCCAGCCTCAGTAATACCAAGATGTAATGGATAATTTATTTTATCTGAAAGCTGTCTATAAGCCCATAAAGATAAAAATACATCTGAAGATTTAACACTTACTTTTAAATTGAAAAAATTCTCATCTTCAAGAATTTTAATATTTCTAATTGCACTCTCTACAAGTGCTTCTGGACATGGTTCTTTATATTTTTCTAAAATATCTTTTTCCAAAGAGCCTGCATTTACTCCAACTCTGATAGAGCAGTTATTAAATTTTGCTGCAGATATAACTTCTCGGATTTTTTTCTTATCACCTATATTTCCAGGATTTATTCTTAAACAAGATGCTCCATTATCCGCAGCCTCTAATGCTCTCTTATAATGAAAGTGGATGTCTGCAACGATTGGTAAGTTTACATTTTTTGTAATTTCTTTTAAAGCATATGATGATGCTTCGTCAGGACAAGAAACTCTAACTAGATCAGCACCCTCCTCCTCGATTTTATTAATTTGTTGAATTGTTGATTTTACATCGGTTGTCTTTGTATTAGTCATTGATTGGACTGATATAGGGTTATCTCCACCAATTTTTACTTTACCTACAGAAACTACTTTAGTTTTTTTTCTTTTTATATCTCTAAATGGTCTTATGCTCATAAAATTTAATTTAGTAATCTAACCTAAATTCTTTATGAAGTACATCAACTGCTTTTTTTAAATTTTTTCTATTAACTAATACAGATATTTTAATTTCTGATGTTGATATTACTTGAATATTTATATTTTTTTTTGCTAAAGCGTTAAACATTCTGTATGTAACTCCTGGTGTGGTAATCATTCCTACGCCTACTACTGAAACTTTTGAGACCTTTTCATCAAAAATAATATTTTTAAATTTAATTTTTTTATTCGTATTGATTAATTTTTTTGTTTTTAACAAATCATCATTTTTAATTGTAAATGTTAAATCAGTTTCTTTTTGATTTGACGATATATTTTGAACAACCATATCTACATTTATTGAATTCTTAAAGAGAGGTTCAAAAATAGCAGCTGCTATACCAGGTTTATCTTTTACACCAATAAGTGTCACTTTTGCGTCATTTTTAGTAAATGAAACGCCTCGAATGACATTATTTACCGAAATATTTTTTTTTTTGGTAATTAAAGAACCAGATAATTTTGTAAACGAAGAACGAACTTCAATATCTACTCTGTGCAATCTAGCATCCTGTATAGAATTTGGTTGCATTACTTTTGCTCCTAGAGATGCCATTTCCAACATTTCTTCATAGGAAATCTTGCTAATTTTTTTAGCTTTTGGAATTATATTGGGATCTGTAGTATAAACACCCTCAACATCGGTATATATTACACACTTCTTGGCTTTAAAAAATTTAGCTAACATAATAGCTGATGCATCTGAACCTCCTCGACCTAAAGTAGTTATTCTATTTTCAGAATTTATACCTTGAAAACCTGTGATTATTGGTGTTCCGTTGTTTTTTATAAAATTTAAAATTTTTTTTTTGTTTATTTTAATAATTCTAGAATGTGAGTGATTTCCTGCAGTTAAAATTGGTATTTGCCAACTCATAAAAGATCTTGAAGGATATCCTTTGTCATTAAGACTTCCTGCTATCAAAGAACAAGATACTTGCTCACCCGTTGCGACAATTGCGTCATACTCGGAGGCTATAAAGTTTTTTGATATTTTTTTTGTAATATTTATTAGTTTATTTGTTTCTCCACTCATTGCAGAGGAAACGACAATAACTTTATATTTTTTTTTTAAATAACTAATGATAATTTTAGTAACATTTTTAATTTTATCAGTTGACCCTACAGAAGTTCCGCCAAATTTGAGCACTACAATTTTCATTGTTATTTCCTATAATTTGTCTTATTAAAAAATATTATTTTAATTAAATCAAAATTTATGGCTAATAACACAATAAATAAAAAAGAAATAGAAAAATTTAGTACTTTGGCTGAAGAATGGTGGGATCCTCGTGGTAATTTTGAGCCATTACACAAATTTAATCCTATCAGAATAGAATATATAAAAAAAAATATTATAAATGAATTCAAAATTAAAAATAAAAAAAAACCATTCTTAAATTTAAAAATATTAGATATTGGATGTGGCGGTGGCTTACTTACAGAGCCAATGTATAGACTTGGTGGAAACTTAACAGGAATTGACGCTTCTGAAAAAAATATTAATATTGCAAAAATTCATGCTAAAAAAAATGATTTAAAAATCAATTATATTTGCACGTCTCCTGAAAATCTAAAGGTAAACAAGAAATTTGATATAATATTAAATATGGAAGTTGTTGAACATGTAAATGATCTAAAATTTTTTTTAGAATCATGCTCTAAACTTTTAAAAAAAAATGGAATCATGTTTGTGGCAACTCTAAACAAAACTTTAAAATCCTATATTTTTGCAATTGTTGGTGCTGAATATATACTAAATTGGCTTCCAGTGGGAACGCACGACTGGTTTAAATTTGTTGAACCAGAAAAATTAGAAACCATATGTAATAAATACAAATTAAGCTTATCTGATATTTCTGGTGTAAGATATAACGTTTTAAGTGATACTTGGGAATTAAATAAAAATACAGATGTAAATTATATTACCAAATTTAAAAAATATTAATTTTCTTTATCATTAATCCAAGGAATTTGAGTTGTTTCTATTCCTTCTTCTTTAAGCTCTTTAATATCTTTATTAGATGCGCTTCCATAAATTCCTTTTTTTAATTTTTTATTTCCATAATGAATTGATCTTGCCTCATATGAAAAATTTTCACCAACGTAATCAAAATTTTCTTTTATATAGCTTTGAAATTCTTTAATTTTGGATTTTATTTTATTAACCTTTTTAAATTTACTTTCTTGTTTTAAATTAGTGTTTAACAAAATTCTTGGAGACATTACTGATTTATCAATATCTAAAGAATTACAAGTATTGCAATTGATTAATTTTAATTTCTTAAGCTTTTCATATTCTTTTGAGGAAGAAAACCAGCTATCAAATACATGTTTGCAGCTTTTGCATTTAAGACGATATTTTATCATACTAGTTATGATTTAATGATAAATTATGATTTTTCAATATTTTATGATCTATAGTCGGCATTTATCTCAATGTACTTTTTTGTTAGATCCATTGTAAATACTTCAAATTCTTTTTTGCCCATACCAACCTGCACATTAATTTTAATCTCTGACGATTTCATATATTCAGCTACATTTGCTTCTTTGAAGTTTTGAAAAATTTTTCCATTTTCGATTATCTTGTGAGGACCGATGCTCAGGTTTAATTTATTTAAATTTATATTGATTTTTGTTTTACCTATAGCCATAATTATTCTACCCCAATTTGGATCTTCGCCAGCTATAGCAGTCTTTACTAAAGGAGAATTTGCGATTGAAAAACATATTTTTTTTGCATCCTCTTCACTTTTACTTTTTTCGACCTTAATAATTACAAATTTTGATGCACCCTCACCATCTGCTGCAACACTTTTGGCTAAGTTTTTTAAAACATTATTCAAAGACTTTTCAAATTCTTTTAAAGATTTATCTTTGTATGATTTAATATCTTTATTCTTAGCATAACCTGTAGAAAAAATACTTATCATATCATTAGTACTAGTGTCTCCATCGCAACTTATAGCGTTGAATGTATTTTGGATATTTTTTTTCAACAATTGTTTTAGAACTGTATTACTAATTTTTGCATCTGTGAAAACAAAGCCTAAAGTTGTCGCCATGTCAGGATAAATCATACCTGATCCTTTTGCTAAACCATAAATTTTTACATTTGTACCCGCAATCTTACATTCCTCCATTGATAATTTCGGTTTTGTGTCTGTTGTTAGTATGCCCATAGCAGCTTTAATCCAAATATATTTATTTTGATTATATTTTATATTTTCAATTAAATTTGGGATGCTGTCAGTTATTTTTTTTTCAGGAAAGGTTTCACCAATAGTACCAGTCGATGCGAATAATAGATTTTTAGGTTTAATTTTTTTTGGCTCTTCCTCATCTTGAGTTTGTTTTTTTGTTAAAATATCAGATAATTGAAGTGAAATATTATTAATTGATTTATATCCCTCTTTACCAGTAAATGCATTTGCATTCTTTGTATTAACAAGTAGTGCAAAAATTTTATCTTTTGCATTGCTAAGATTCCATTTAATATTTTCTGATTTTATATTCGATTGAGTGTATAAAGACGCATGACTAGCACCGTCCCTAAAGTAAAAAATAACAAGATCATCTCTTTTTTTATTTTCGTATAAATTCGCGCTTATTGCTGATATGCCAATTCCGTCAATATGTTCAAGATCTTGGTAAAATCCAACAGAATTTGACTTAATTTGATAATTTTCTTTCCCAAAAAGCATATATGTTTAAAAAATAAATAATATGATTATATAACATTCGTTGAAATTACAAATAAACATATGCTTAATCCTTTAAAAATAATTAATAAAATATTCAAATCTTCCAACCAAAAGAAACTAGATAAATTAAGTAAAATTGTTGCTCAAATTAATCAATTTGAAGAAAAAACCTCTAAACTGAAAGATGATGAATTTCCAAAAAAAACTAAAGAATTAAGAGAAAAATATAAAAATGGAAGTATGTTGATTGAACTTTTGCCTGAAGCATACTCTATAGTAAGAGAAGCCTCCAAAAGAGTAAACAATGAAAGACATTTTGATGTTCAGCTTCTTGGTGGGATAGCTCTTAACGAAAATAAAATTGCAGAGATGAAAACTGGCGAGGGTAAAACACTAACTATTGCTCTTGCAGCATATTTAAATGCTTTGGAAAACAAGGGAGTTCACATTGTTACAGTAAACGACTATCTTGCAAAAAGAGATTCAGAAAATATGGGAAAGATTTACGATTTTTTAGGTCTTTCTTGTGGTTATATAAATTCCGGACAAACTGACATTGAAAGAAGAAAAAATTATCTCTGTGATATTACCTATGCAACTAATAGTGAGTTAGGCTTCGATTACCTTAGAGATAATATGAAGTTTTCAAAGGAAGAAATGGTTCAAAGGGGTCATAACTTTGCTATAGTTGATGAAATAGACTCTTGTTTAATTGATGAGGCAAGAGTGCCTTTAATAATATCTGGTCAAGCGGAAGATAAAACTGATCAATATATAGTTGTAAATAAATTAGTAAAAAAACTCAACATAGATGATTTTGACGTTGATGAAAAAAGTAGAAATATTCTCCTAACAAATAAAGGAATAGATTCTGTAGAAAAACTATTTTCAGAAGCAAGATTACTAAAAAATAATAATTTTTATGATCCTGAAAATTTATCATTGGTACATTTAGTAAATCAATCTTTGAGAGCAAATTATATTTTTATTAATGGAAAAGATTATATTGTTAAAGATAAAGAAATTATAATTATAGATGAACAAACAGGCAGACAAATGCCTGGGAGAAGATATGGGGACGGACTACATCAAAGTCTAGAGGCTAAAGAAAATTTATCTATCCAATTTGAAAATCAAACACTAGCTTCTGTTACTTATCAAAATTATTTCAAATTATATAAAAAATTATGTGGTTGTACTGGTACCGCTATTACAGAAGCTCAAGAATTTTATGAAATATATAATCTAAATGTAATTACAATACCAACTAATAAACAGATGATCAGGAATGACCTGAATGACAAAATTTTTAGAACAGAAAAAGAAAAGGATAATGCAATCCTTAACTTAGTGAATGAAAAGCATAATTTAGGCCAACCAATTTTACTATTTACAAGTAGTATTAATAAGTCTGAGCATTATTCAGAATTATTTAATAGTAAAAAAATTAATCATATTGTACTTAATGCAAAGAACCATGACAAAGAAGCTGAGATTATCGCTAATGCAGGATCAAAAAGATCTGTAATTATCACTACAAGTATTTCTGGAAGAGGCGTTGATATAAAACTTGGTGGAAAGAACGCCGATCAGGACTCTAGGAATGAAATTAAAAAATTAGGTGGACTTTTTGTAATTGGCACGGAAAGAATGGAGAGTCGACGTGTTGACAATCAGGCCAGAGGAAGATCTGGCAGACAGGGCGATGAGGGAAATTCAATTTTCTTTGTAAGTTTAGAAGATGATTTAATGAGGATTTTTGGTTCTGAATCTATGAATAATATACTTGCGAAACTTGGATTGAAAGATGGAGAAAGTATCGACCATCCTTGGATTAATAAAGCACTTGAAAGAGCACAGCAAAAAGTTGAAGCTAGAAATTTCGATATAAGAAAATCTTTATTAAAGTTTGATGATGTTTTGAATGATCAAAGAAATGTTATTTTTTCACAAAGAATGAAGGTTATTGAAAGTAATAATTCTTATGAATTTGCTGATAATTTTTTAAGTCAATCTATTGAAGAATTAATTAATTTGAAGAACCAAAACATAAATATAGAAAAAAAATTATTATCTATCTTAGGTGCCTCATTTGAAAAAGATGAATTTGAGATTTTAAAATCAAAAGATACAAATTTTTTAAAGCTAAAGATCATTGAAAAATTTGATAAAAAGAGGGAAGAAAGAATAAATACTCTTGGTAAAGAAAGATCGCAAGAAATAGAAAAAAGAATTTTTCTTCAAGTAATAGATCAAAATTGGAAATTACATATCCAATATCTAGAGCAACTTAGACAAGTAATTGGTTTGAGATCTTACGGTCAGAGAGACCCTTTAATTGAGTATAAAAAGGAAGCTTTTAATTTATTTGAAGAACTATTAAATAAACTTAAAGATCAGTTTATTGGGTTATTATTAAATATAAAAATTGTTTCAGATCAAAACTTTGAAACTAAAAAAGATGATGACGTGACAATCAAAAATAAAACTAGAAATCTAGCAAGAAAACTTATTGGAAGAAATGAACGTTGTCCTTGTGGTTCAGGAAAAAAATATAAGCACTGTTGTGGAGCATTATAAAAAATAGGATAATGTAAGTAATAATGAAATAAGTAATATAGCTCCTAGTATTATTTTTTTGTTTTTAAATAATTGGTAGAAATAAATACTCACGCTTCTGTTCTTAAGAGACAAACTGTTGCTAGTATCTGGTTTTGTTAAAAAACCGCTGCCCCGTCCAATCTGTAAAAATTTATTTTTTCTTTGGAGAATTATTTCATCTCCACTTAGACCTTTAAATTCATTTAAATTTTTTTGTATTGAATTTCTAACATTTTCTAAAATTAATTGTCTATCTCTATGAGCTCCCCCGACAGGTTCTTGAATAACCTCATCAACTATTTTTAAATTTAATAATTCTCTAGATGTAAGCTTCATTGCTTGTGCAGCTTCTAAAGTTTTTTTTGGATCTCGCCAAAGAATTGTAGCACATCCCTCTGGGGAAATAACAGAATAGATAGCATTTTCAAACATTATTACTTTACTCGCCGATGCTAAAGCGATCGCACCGCCTGATCCTCCTTCACCAATTATGATTGATATATTTGGAACCTTTAGTTTCATGCAGCTTTCTATTGATCTTGCTATTGCCTCTGCCTGCCCTCTTTCCTCAGCGCCTACCCCTGGATAGGCTCCAGGTGTATCTATGAAAGTTATAATCGGTATATTAAATTTATTTGCAATCTCCATTAATCTCACACTTTTTCTATATCCTTCAGGCCTCATCATTCCAAAATTTCTATCAAGTCTTTCCTCTAGATTTCCCCCTTTTTCTTGGCCAATAACTAAAACAGATTTATTATGAAACTTTGCAAATCCAGCAATTACAGATTTATCGTCTCCGTAGTATCTATCTCCAGACAGTGAGATGAAATCATCAAATAAATTGTCAATAAAAAATTTAGCCTTAGGTCGATCTTCGTGTCTAGCCACCTGAGTTGTTTCCCACGGATTTAATTCAGAATAGATCTTCTCTAGTTTTTCATTTATTTTTTCTTCAAGTGACAAGATTTCATTCGTGTTTACCTCAGAAATTCCTTGCTTATTATAAGGATCTTTTAGAGTATTTAAATCTTTTTCAAGTTCTTTGATTTCAGTTTCAAAATTTAAATAATTTTTCATCAATTCAATATTTTATAAAATAAAGGCAATAAAGTGGCTCATTTTTACCAATTTACTATTATATAAAATTTTCTTAAAACACACTACTGAAAATTTATTATGTCCAAAAAATATATTAATATTGAAAACTTGTCAATTTCAGAAGATTTTTACAATTTTATAAATAATGATGCTATTCCAGGTACCGGAATTTCTAAAGATAACTTTTGGAAGGAATTAAGTAAAATTAGCCATGAATTAAATCCAAAAAATATAGAACTTCTCAGAATTAGAAAAAAATTGCAGATAGATATAGACAGGTGGCACTTAGAAAATTATGAAAAAGAATTTAATTTGAAGGAATATAAATCTTATTTGGAAAAGATTGGATATTTAAAACAAGAGGGACCTGATTTTAAAATTCAAACAAAAAATATCGATCCTGAAATTTCTAGTATTGCGGGCCCTCAACTAGTAGTTCCGATTATGAATGCCAGATATGCCTTAAATGCAGCAAACGCAAGATGGATGAGTTTATATGATAGCTTATACGGAACAGATGTTATCTCATCCGAGGAGTCTACAAGTGAAAGATATGATCCTGAAAGAGGTCTACAAGTAATTAAATATACAAAACGCTTTTTAAATGAAAACTTCAAACTTAAAAAATCATCTTGGGAAAATGTAGATCAAATATTTATTAAGGACCATAAGTTAGAATTGCATACTGAAAAAGGAATAACGGAACTAGAAAATATTGATAAGTACCTAGGATACAGATTGAATAAAGAAAAAATTTCAGCAATTATTTTAAAAAATAACAACCTTCACGTAGAAATAATTATAAACCCAAGTGCTTTTAGCTCTAAAGGAGATCCTGCCGGAATATCAGATATTATTGTTGAGGCAGCAATATCTACTATTTGTGACCATGAAGATTCTGTTGCAGCTGTAGACTCGGAAGACAAAATTATAGGATATAAAAACTGGCTTGGTCTAATGAGGAAAGATCTTGTTTCTGAGTTTGAAAAGGATGGAAAGAAATTGATAAGAAAACTTAATCCTAACAGAAGTTTTATAACTAAATTTGGTAAAAAAGAAGTTCTTCATGGTAGAGCACTTCTATTAAACAGAAATGTAGGTCATTTAATGACAAATTCTGCTGTTTTGTTACAAGATGGATCTGAAATACCAGAAGGAATATTAGATGCTTTTGTTACTTCTTTATGTGCAATTCACGACCTAAAAAATAAAAATAATTCAAGATCAGGATCTATATATATTGTAAAACCAAAACAACATGGACCAGAAGAAACTTCATTTACAAATTTATTATTTTCAAAAGTAGAGAAAGCTCTGGGTTTAAATGAATTTACTATTAAATGTGGAATTATGGACGAAGAAAGAAGAACGAGTGTAAACTTAAAAGAGTGCATAAGAACGTTAAAAAATCGTGTATTTTTTATAAACACTGGATTTTTAGATAGAACAGGAGACGAAATGCATACCTCGATGGAAGCTGGCCCAATGATAAAAAAAGGAGATATGAAGGCATCGACTTGGATAAATGCCTATGAAAATAATAATGTTGATGTTGGCCTAAAATGTGGTTTCTCTGGAATTGCCCAAATTGGAAAAGGAATGTGGGCTATGCCTGATAAAATGGCGGACATGTTAGATCAAAAAATTTCTCATTTAGAAGCAGGTGCAAATTGTGCGTGGGTACCATCACCAACAGCTGCTGCTATTCATGCTCTACATTATCATAAAATAAATATATTTGATAAACATTCTAAAATTAAAAAAAGGGTAAACGCTAGATTAGAAGATTTATTAGCTATACCATTTATTAAAAAACCCAACTGGTCTGTTGAAGAAATAAATAAAGAAATATCTAATTCCGCACAGACTATATTGGGATATGTTGTTAGATGGATAGATCAAGGAGTAGGATGTTCAAAAGTTCCAGATATTAATAATATTGGATTAATGGAGGACAGGGCTACTCTAAGAATCTCCTCACAACAGATCACTAATTGGCTCTATCATGGCATTTGTAGTAGAAAACAAGTTTTAGAAATAATGAAAAAAATGGCAAAGGTAGTTGATGGACAAAACAATAAAGATAAATCTTATAATAATATGTCGCCAAACTACGACAAATCAATTGCATTTAAAACTGCATGTGAATTAGTTTTTCAAGGCAAAGATCAACCTTCTGGATATACAGAGCCTTTGCTTCATTTAAATAGATTAATTAAAAAAAATTAATCTTTTTTAAATAAATTTCTATTTTTAAAAGCATAAATTAAAGTCCCATCATCTAAACTTTCAATTTCACCACCAACTGGTAGACCTTGTGCAAGCTTAGAGATTTTTACATTAATTTCTTTAAGGCTATCTTGAATATAAAAAGCTGTTGTTTGTCCCTCTATTGTAGCACTTGTTGCTAAAATAACTTCTTCAATTTTTTCATTTTTAACTCTCTCAACTAATGCTTCAATTAATAATTCATCTTTATTCATGTTATTAGATGATATTGTGCCTCCTAATATATGAAAGTATCCTTTATAAATACTTGATGACTCTATACTCCATTGATCCGCAATATTTTCTACTACACATATTTTATTAAATTTTTCTTTTGAATTTTCACAATTATTGCATCCAACATTATTAGATTTTAAAGAGCCACAATTTTTGCACCTAGATATATTTTTGTAAACTTCAGTTAGATTTTTCGCCATCGGTCTTATTAATTCTTCTCTATTGTTAATCATTTTTAAAACTATTCTCCTGGCAGATCTTGGGCCTAAACCTGGAAGTTTTGATATGAGTTTAATTAATTCCTCAATTTCAGATATATTTTGCATTTAATTTATAAAGGCCATTTAAAACCTGGTATTCCAAAGTTTCCTGCAGATTTGGATATTTCCTCAGTAGTCTTGGATTTTAAAGATGATTTTGCATTATTATGAGCAGCTTTAATCAAGTCTTCAATTATATTTTTTTCTTCTTTTAAAAGCTTGTCAGAAATTTCAATTGAAATTACCTCTCCCTCTCCATTTAGTTTAACTTTTACTAAATCTCCTCCAGAGGTACCAATAACTTCAATTTTTTTAATTGCTTCTTGGCTTTCTTTCATTTTTTTTTCAAGCTCTTTTGCCTTCTCAAGTATTTTTGAAAAATCAGTCACTATTAACTTTCCTCCTCGACTTTTAAAAGTTCAGCATCTGGAAAGATTTTTTTAACTTGCTTAGAAAAATCAGACTCTGATCTTTTTTTTAATAAATTAGCCTGTAATTTATTTTTCTGATTTTTAAGAGTCGGCATGCCTTGCTCTTTTGAAATTGCTATAATCCACCTTTTTTTTGTCCACTCAAACAATTTTTTACTTAATTCTTTGATAAATGTTTTGTCTATAATTGAATTAAAAGAAATTTCAATTTTTTGATCCTTAAAACTTACTAATCTTATATTATTTTCAAGTTCATACTTAATTTTTAATTCTTTTTTAAAATCACAATGTTCGATTAAACCTTGAAGATTTTTAATTTGAATTTCTTTAGTCATATTTTTTGTTTTAGGATTAGATATAATTTCTTCCTTTTGCTCTATATTCTTTAATTGATCTATAGTTTCTTTTTTAGATTGACCAGTATTTTCTAAGATTGGTTTATTTGAATTAAAATCTAAATCTATTTTATCAATATCTGAGTTTTTATCTAATTTAACAATTTTTTTTAAATATAATAATCTTATTAAGAACATTTCTACAAATTGATATTGATTTTTAATGATATCAATTTTTTCGAGATTATTTAGAGTGAATTGCCATATAAGAAGGATATCTTTTTTTAAAACTTTCTTTGATATAGCTTTAATTTTTTCAAATTCTTTATCGTTAAGATCAAAATTTGATCCATCTAAATTGATATAATTAATATTCTTAATATAATAGAGTGTTTCTAAAAATTCATTTAAAAATATCTTGGGCTCTGTACCTGATTGATATATTTTTCTATATAATTTTAAAGTATCCTCTTCGCTTCCATCTATAATACATTCTATTAAATCGATTACTATACTCTTTTCAAAATAACCAAATATTTTTTGTGCTGTACTTAGATCAACTTCTTTTTGATTGTTCTCAACTAACAACGCCCGATCAAGTAAAGATAATGAGTCTCTTACAGAGCCCTCTGATAATTTTACAATCAATTTAATTGCATCATCAGATATATTCCCTTTTTCATTATTTTTAATCTTAATTAAGTAATTAAATAACACGTCAGACTTTACCCTTGAAAGATCGTATCTTTGGCATCTTGAGATTATAGTCACAGGAATTTTTTTCACATCTGTGCTTGCAAAAATAAATTTTAAATATGGAGGTGGTTCCTCTAATGTTTTCAATAAAGCAGCAAATGCTGATTTTGAGAACATGTGCACTTCATCACAAATAAAAATTTTATATTTCGCAGACGTAGGCTTGTATCTAGAAAATTCTATAAGCTCCCTAACATCATCAACACTAGTTTTGCTGGCTGAATCAAATTCGAGAATATCAATATTATTTCCATCAATTATAGATTTGCAACTTTCGCAAAAATTTTGAGTACATAAATTTTCAACACCATTCTTGCAGTTTAATGCTTTAGCAACAATTCTTGCTGTACTTGTCTTGCCTGAGCCTCTAATGCCCAAAAACATATAAGCATTGGGAATTTTGTTGTTCTTGATTGAATTAAAAATGCTTTGAGATATAATTTCCTGACCAACCAATTGATCAAATGTTTGTGGTCTGTACTTTAAAGCTAATACTTTGTTGTTTGAATTCATATTAAATTTAATTAGGAGACCAACCAACCTGAATAAGTACTCAATACCCTTGCTTCCGTTAAGATCTAGGGGAGTTCATGGTACCTTCACCTGGATGGCCCCCATCTTATTATATCAGTAATAATTTAAATTCTTCAATATGATATCTTATTTTTTTCTAAGTTTATCTGCTTCGAAAACCCCTAAAACACTCATATCTTCACAATGATAATTTAAATCCTCTAAAGAGTTTTTTATTTTCTGTTGATTCAAATGTCCCTCAACCTCACATAGAAAAAAATATGAAGAAAAAGAATTTTTTTCAGGAAAGCTTTGTAATTTAATCATGTTAACCCCATTAATTGCCATTCCCTGAAGTGCACTGTAAAGGGCTGCAGGTTTGCTCTTAAGCTTAAAAAGAAAAGACGTTACGTATGGTTTATCATCATTATCAGGTTGTATAATATCTTTTCCCAGTAATAGAAATCTAGTAAAATTTTCTTTATTATCTTGTATGTCTTTTTGTATTATTTCTAAATTATAAATTTCCGCGCTTAAACTAGATGCTATTGCCGCTTTTGTCTTATCTTTATTTTCTGAGATATATTTTGCTGAACCTGCTGTATCAGCTCTTACCTGTTCAGTTAAATTATTTTTTTTAATAAAAATAGATGATTGACTTAAAGCTTGAGCATGAGAATAGACATCTTTAATATCTACAATTTTACTTCCCTTAATACCCAATAAGTTATGGCTAATCTTAAAAAAGTGCTCAGCATAAATATTTAACCTATATTTAAATATTAAATATTCTATTCCTATGTTTCCTGTTGTTTTATTTGATTCAGGAATTATAGTTTTTATACTACTATCGTTATTAGCTATTTCAAAGCACTCATCAAATGTCTTGCAAGATATAGTTTCGCATTTTGGATAATTTTTTTTCGCGCAGCTTTCACTGTAGCTTCCTGGAATACCTTGATAAGCAATTTTCATAATCTAAATCTTATATTCCATTAATTTTTTTATTTCCAGATAATCTTCATATGTATCTACCCCAATGGGTACAGACTTTGCAAAAACTACATCAATTTTAATATTATTATCTATAGCTCTTAATTGCTCTAACTTAAGATTAATTTCACTTGAAGTCTGTTTTAAACTTACAAATTTTTTAAGTACTGACACTTTATAAATATAAATTCCAATATGGTGGTAAATATACCTATAAGTTTGATTATTATTTAATCTTAAGAATTTTTTGGCAGAAGAAATATTCTTTGTTTCTATATCATTATCACAAGTGACTTTTACAACATTTTCATTTTTAATATCTTTCTTGTCAAGCTTGCATGCCATTGTTGCTATCTCTGAGTCATTTTTTATAGCTAGATTATTCAAATTAATAATATCTTTTGTATCAATTAATGGCTCATCACCCTGAAGGTTAATAATGTAGCTTATATCATTTAAATTTAATTGTTCGTACGCTTCGTATATTCGATCAGTTCCAGTTAAATGGTTTTTTCTTGTTAATATACTTTTACCATTATTATTCACCACCTCCTCAAAAATTTCTTTATCCCCCGTTGCAACATAAACTTGGCCTAAATTTGTAGATTTCCCTTTTTCATAAACGTGATTAATAAGGGATTTATTATTTATTTTTAAAAGAGGCTTATTCGGTAATCTTGAAGCATTAAGTCTTGAAGGTATTAAAATAATAGTTTTGGTCATAAATTTAAGTATTTATGCGTCTTTCAGCCGCTTAAATTAAAACAATTTAATATTATTTTTTCTCTTTAACATGTTATACGACGTAGAAAAATAAAATATCATGGATTCTTTCGAAATTAATAAAATAGTAGCAGCGATACTATTAATTGCACTGTTATTTATTGGTATAGGAAAAATATCAGACCTAGTTTTCTATGTGGAAAAACCTAAGACATCTGGTTACAAAGTTGAGTTACCTGACAGTGATACAGAGCAGTTAACAAAAACAAAGACTGAGAGTGTTGAAGAAGTTGATATTACCTCTCTTTTAGCTTTAGGAGACATTACACACGGAGAAAAGGTTTTTAAAAAATGTTCGGCTTGCCATATAGTTGAAAAGGGAGGAGCTAACAAAATTGGACCAGCTCTTTATGGAGTTTTAGGTAGAAAAGTTGCTGCAATTAATGATTACAAATATTCTCAAGCTTTAGCAGATTATGGTAAAAAATGGAGTTTTGAAGAAATGAATGGTTATCTCAAAAAACCTCAAACATGGATTAAAGGTACTAAGATGAGCTTTGCTGGACTTAGAAAAGAAAAAGATAGAGCTTCAGTGATTTTATATTTAAATAAATATTCAGATAATCCTCTTCCCTTACCTTAATCTTCCAAAACTATACATTAAAATACTTTTTTGGACATGAACTCTATTTAGAGCTTGTTGCCAAACCTTTGATTGCTTACCTAAAAACACATCTTCGGAAACTTCATCTCCTCTCGGCAAACAGTGAAGAAAAATTGATCTAGGTTTTGTTACCTTCATTAACTTTGAAGTGATTTTATACTTTTTGAAATCATTAATTTTTTTATCTTTATTGCCTTTATCATTTAAAGAAAAAACTTTATCTGAAAATACTACATCTGCATTCTTTGCAGCTTTTTGTGGATCATTATAAATATTAACTTTTCTTTTATTTTTTTTTACCCAATTCATCACATGCTCGGGTGGTCTGTAATTTATTGGACATCCAATATTTAAGTTAAACTTAAATTTTACAGAAACTGCAATTAATGAGTTTAAAACATTATTACAGTCTCCTATCCAACATATATTTAATTTTGATATAGGTTTTTTTTTAATTTCCTCGATGGTAAATACATCTGAAAGAACCTGGCAAGGATGTGAGCTTGGACTTAATAAATTAATAATAGGAATTTTTAAATTTTTACTGAAATCCTCTATTTTTTTATCACTATCTGTTCTTAATAAAAAACCGTCACCGTAAGTTGATAAAATTTTAGCTGTGTCTGCAATACTCTCATCTCCTTTTCCTAAATGTAATTCACTTGCTTTTACAGTAATTGAGCTGGCTCCAAGTTGATTAATTGCTATATGAAAACTTAATCTTGTTCTTGAGCTTTGTTTTTCATACATTTGGATGAGTAATTTACCTTTTAATGGTTTGTCTACATCTACATCAAGTGTGTTAAGGGTTTTTCTTTTTTTTTTTCTTTTCTTGGCATCATTCAATATTTTTCTTAGATCGGCGGCTGGTATATCTTTTAAATTAATAAAATTTTTCATTAGTTGAACGTCGCACAAACTTTTTCTATAACTTTAATTGCCTGATCTATTTCTTTTTTTTTTACATTGAGTGGAGGTAAAATTCTTACAACATTTTCAGCAGCTCTAATTGTTAACAAATTATTTTTTTCTAATAATCTTATAAAATTTGATTGATTAACGAATAATTGCACCCCGATCAACAATCCTTTACCTCTGATTTCCTTAATAATTTTTGGATAATTATTTTTTAAAGTATTTAATCTTAAAAAAAAATATTCTGACATTTTTTTCACATTTTGTAGAAATTTAGGCTTAAATATTTGTTTCATAACCTCGGCACCTACAGCACAAGCATTGGGATTTCCTCCAAATGTAGATCCATGACTACCTGGTGTCATAGCTTTAGCAATTTTATTAGTCATTAAGACTGCACCTATGGGAAAACCTCCCCCTATTCCTTTAGCAATAGGAACAATATCAGGTTTGATCTTAGAACTCTCAAAAGCAAAAAAGTTTCCAGATCTACCTATTCCTGATTGAACTTCATCTAAAATTAATAATATTTTTTTCTCGTTACAAATTTTTCTTAAATATTTAAGACATTTATCGGGAATAGTCTTTATTCCTCCTTCCCCCATTACAGTCTCTACCATTATTGCTGCTGTCCTATTTGTAATTTTATTTCTTAATTTTGGAAATCTTGGTTTAAAATTTTTAAAGTCGATATGATCAAATCCTGGGACTTTCGGACCATATCCTTGGAACATTTTTTTTGAGCCACTTGCATAAATTGCTGCTATTGTTCTTCCGTGAAATGAATTTTTAATACATAAAATTCTGTTTTTATTTGGTTTTCCATTTGAAAAAAAATATTTTCTAGCAATTTTAATTGCTGCTTCTGTTGCTTCTGCGCCGCTATTTTGGAAAATGACTTTGTCAGCAAATGTTTTTTGTGTCAACATTTTTGCTAACCTTTCTGCCTCTGGAATTTGAAAAGCATTCGATACATGCCAGACTTTTCTGGCTTGATAACTTAAAGCTTTATTAAGACTTGGATTAGAATGACCTAATGAATTTACAGCAATACCCTGTACAAAGTCTAAATATTTTTTTCCACTAGTTGAATATAAAAAACTTCCTCTACCGTACTTAAAAGAAATTTTTCTTCTATTGTAATTGTTAGCTAATGAACTCATAAATATACTTTTATCTTATACACATTATAATTTGTATTCGCTTAAATAAAATGCAACCATTGGTTAATTTTTGACAATCTGAAATAGTTGTTAAAAACATCAAAAAAAAACTTGATTAAAATCAATAAATATGAGTTACATAATATTGTATAATTTTTATTTTAAAACACTATATTTAGTAGTTTATGAGCTGGGACGAAAAAAAAATTGAGATACTGAAAAATGAGTGGGGAAAAGGAAAAACAGCTTCTCAGATAGCTGAAATGATAGGAGGAGTGAGTAGAAATGCTGTAATCGGAAAAGCTCATAGATTGAACTTATCAATTAAAATAAAAACTCGTAGTAGCTCATACAATCATTCATCCAAAAATCAAAATCCGGAAAAAAGTACAAACAAAAGTAGTAGAAGGTTAAAATTTAGAAGCCTTGTTTTAGACAAAAATTTTGAGGAAGCTAAAAATATTTCTTTAGAGGAATTAAATGAAAGTACTTGCAAGTATATGGAAGGACATCCGGACCAAAAAAGCTCTTCTTTTTGCGGAAGAAAAACAGTTGACAAATTTTCATATTGTCCATTGCACTTAATGATAGTTTATCAACCTAAAGGCAAAAAAGATGATGTTGCCTTAAAGGATGACGAGGTGCCCAACTTCCTTGAAAAAAAAGTAAAATCTGCTTAATCTAAAAAATTTATTTCCTTAATTTAGAAAATTCACCACCAGTTTTCCACATATATGAATATTTAAGTATTTCATTATCAAAGTATTTTAATTTTTTATTATATTTAAGTTCAATGTTAGTTTTATATTTGTCAGACGATATATTGTCATATTTTAAAAGTTTAAGTTGATCAGATGTTAATTGTTTTCTACCTCCTTGTAAGAAAGAAGGTAAAAATTCAAAAAAAACGGCTTCTATTTTTGCTATCGGGAGGGGAACGGGTATTAATAAACATTTTTTGTCTATCGCTTTCAGCAATTTTTTCAAAATTTCTTTAAAAGTTATCTCCTCTGGTCCGACACATTCAATAGTTTCATTTATTATTCCATTCAAAATTAATTCAAAAATTATATCTGTTAAATCCGAAACGTGAATAGGAGCAAATTTTGTTTGACCATTATAAAATAATGGCATCACTGGTAAACGACTTAACAATGTCATAAAATTTGTAGTAAAATTGTCATCAATCGAATAAACAAGTGATGGTTTTAATATAACTGATTTTTCAAAATTTTTTCTTATCTCTATTTCGCCTTCTAGCTTACTTATAGCGTATTTGCTATCTGTAGCATTTTCTACACCAAGAGCAGAAACGTGTATAAATTGATCAATATTTTTCTCTTTTGCAATTTTTGATAATAATTTGGGAAAAATAGTGTGAATTTTTTTAAATTGATTTTCTTTCTCTTCATAGAGAATTCCAATAAGATTTATACATATAGAGCAAGTTTTAAATAATTCTCTTATCTTTTGTTCATTTAATTTATCTAATTCAATAACCTCAAGATATCCAGGATTGGCTTGAGTTTTGAGAATTAATCCCTTTTGATGAATATTTCTTGTGACTGCCACAACTTTATAGTTATTTTTAGTAAGTTTTCTAATCAGGTTTCTTCCAATTTGGCCTGAAGCGCCAAATACTAGAATTTCTTTAGGTTTCATATATATATAACTTATGCAGATTAATATTAAATTACATAAGAATGATTTGCCAGATGAAATAAAGCTAGATGACAAAAAGTCTTTAGCGGTGGACTCTGAGTTCTCAGGCTTAAATATTAACAGAGATAAGCTTTATTTGGTGCAATTATCCACCGGCAATAATGATGCCCATATAATTCAGCTAAATAGAGAGAACTACAATGCTCCCAACCTTAAAAAAATATTAGCTGATGAAAAAATTGAAAAAATTTTCCATTTTGCTAGGGCAGATATGGTTTTTATTAAAAAACATTTAAATATTGACGTAAAAAATGTGAGTTGTACGAAAATTATGAGTAAAATTGCAAGAAGCTACTCTGACCGACATGGACTTAAGGATCTTGCTAAAGAATTTTTAGGAATTGACTTAAATAAACAATCACAAAGTACTGATTTTGGTGGTGAATTAAATGAAAAACAACTTAAATATTGTGCAAACGATGTAATACATCTGCATAAAATATATTCAAATTTAAAAGAAATATTAGTTCGTGAGAAAAGATATGAATTATATAGTAAAGCAATTAATTGTATTGATGCAAGAGTTGAATTAGATTTAGCATCATTTACAGAAGATATTTGGTCTCATTAAATTTTTATGAAAAATAATTTTAGCTCATTAGGAAAAGATGTCGTACAGTCTGAAATAAATGCATTAAAAAAATTAAAAAAATTTATAAATAAAGATTTTGACAAAATTGTAACTGCAGTTATCAAATGTAAAGGGAAAGTTATTTTTTCAGGAGTTGGCAAATCTGGAATTATTTCAAAAAAAATATCATCGACTCTTTCGTCGCTTGGTATTTCATCATTTCATGTTGATGCAGGATCATGCTCTCACGGAGACTTGGGAATGATTAGTTCTGGAGATTTAATATTTTTAATTAGTCATAGTGGACAATCAGCGGAATTAAAAAATATAATTCAATATATAAAAAGAAATAAAAATATTACACTTGTGGGTATTACATCAAAAAATAATTCTTTATTGTATAAATCTAGCGATTTAAATTTTTTATTACCAACAGTTAAAGAGGCAGGGCCGGGTAATTACATTCCTACGTCAAGTACGACCCTCCAAATGTGTTTTGGTGATGCTCTTGCTATTTCCACAATAAAACAGAGAAAGTTTTCAAAGTTAGATTTTAAAAAGTTTCACCCTAGTGGTAGTTTAGGAGCAAAATTAAAAACAGTTGGTGAATTAATGTACAAAGGCAGAAATATCCCATTTATAAATGAAAATTCCAATTTTAAAGATGCGCTAAAAATATTTAATCAAACAAATTTAGGTGTACTAATTGCGAGAAATAATAAAGGCAAGACTACAGGAATTATTTCCGATGGAGATTTTAAGAGAATAAATAATAGCTCTGAGAGTATACAGAGTTTGATAATTAAAAGAGTTATGAAAAAAAATCCGATAATGGTTAACGAAAATATGTTGGCAGCAGAAGCTTTGGCGATAATGAATAATAAAAAAATTACTGCTTTATGCGTTTTTAAAAATAACAAAAAAATTACAACAGGCTTACTCCATATGCATAATATTTTAGACGCTAATATCACTTAAATATGAGGATAAAATTTATATTTCAGATATTATTAATATCAATAATTTTTATTATAATTTCAATTTTCTATTATAATTTTTTTTATAAAATAAAAGCACAAAAAGAAGAAATTTTGAAACTATCAGATAAAAAAGCTGAAAATTTAGAAACACAAGCATCTGATGAATTAAAAAATATAGAATACAATTCAACTGATAGTGAGGGTAATACCTTTTATATTAATGCCCAAAGAGCATTGATTGACCGGAGTAATAATATTGAAAATGAAGTTAAAATGATTGGTGTAACTGCATTAATTAATCTAAGAAATAAAGGAACTATTATTGTCTATTCAAATGAGGCACTATATAACAAATTGAATAATAACACTTTTTTCAGTGGAAATATAAATATTGAGTATCTAGAAAATAGAATATCCTCTCAGAATATGGATTTGATATTTTCAGAAAAATTATCAAAAATATTCAACAATGTTAAACTTCGAAGTAATAAACTGGAATTATATGCTGACATGGTATTGATAGATATGGTAACTGGTAATGTAGATATAGAAATGAATGATAAAATTAAAAAAGTAAAATTAATTTCAAGAAATGACTTCAATAATTAAAAAATTCCGAATCAAATCTTTTAAGCAAGTAAGTCCTATAATAGAAATCAAAAATTTAACAATTTCTTATGGAAACAGACAGATAGTAGAACAATTAGACATGAATATTCAAAAATCTGAGATATGTGGTTTGCTTGGTCCAAACGGTGCCGGAAAAAGTTCAATTTATCATTCTATTATTGGACTTATAAAACCCAGTTACGGAAAAATATTAATTGATGGAGTTGATGTTACTGAAATACCAACTTACAAGAGATGCTCGCAATTTGGAATATCTTGGGTTCCTCAATATGGGGGATCTTGGTCTGACTTGACAGTTTATGAAAATCTTATGGCAATTGCAGAACTTCATATCAATAATAAAGAAGAGAGAATTACAAGAATAAATAGTCTTGTCAGAAAATTTGAGCTCCAAAATGTAATTCATCTAAAATCTAAATTTCTTTCTGGCGGTCAAATTAGAAAACTTACAATAGCAATGGCAATGGTAAAAAATACTAAAATTCTAATTCTTGATGAACCTTTTGCTGCTTTAGATCCTCAAAGTGTTAGGATTATTCAACAAATTATTGTTAGCCTTCAAATGTTTGAAAAAATCACAGTAACCATATCAGACCATTCATCTAGGGATTTATTAAGTTGTGTAGATAACGCAATGATATTGTCCGAAGGAAAAATTGTTGCCAAAGGATCACCTCAAGAATTAGTTAAAAATACAAGAGCGATTGAAGCTTATTTTGGTGAGGGTTTTAAATTCTAAAAAATTGTGGCGAGTTATATTAAAATCGGTGAGAAGATTAAACCTTTTAAAAAGAGGATTTATGTACCAGGTGACAAAAGCTTAAGTATACGATGTATTCTAATATCCTCAATCGGTTTAGGTGTTTCAAAGATATTTAACTTGCTTGAATCAGAGGATGTTTTGAACTCACTTAAAATAATTAAAAAAATTGGTGTTAAATATATTAAAAGAAAAAATTTCTATCAAATTTATGGTGTGGGTGTAAATGGATTTCAGATTAAGAGAAATACTATTTTGGATGCAGGAAACTCTGGGACTCTTGCTAGATGTATCTTGGGACTATGCTCATCAATAAAAAAAAAAAATAAAATTAATTGGAGATAATAGTTTGTCTAAGAGAGACTTTTCTAGGGTAGTCAAGCCTCTAAGATTGTTTGGAGTTAAAATTAAATCAAATAAAAAAAAATTACCAATTGAATTATCAGGCTCTAGTTTTCTAAAACCGATTGACTTTGTTGAGGACAAAGGAAGTGCCCAGGTTAAAACCTGCGTAATACTAGGTGCTATAAATACACCTGGAATTACCAAAATAAAATCAAAGAAATCTCGAAACCATACAGAAATACTTTTAAAATATTTAAATTATCCAATTAATATTACTGAAAAAAAAACATTTGACCTGATTAGCATTAAAGGTCTCTATCCAGTAAATTCATTTAACTACAAAATACCTGGGGATATAAGTTCAGCATCATTTTTTATTGTTTTAACCCTTTTGTCAAAAAATTCTGAATTGATAATCAATGATGTAAACATTAATCCTTCAAGAATTGGAATATTAAAAATTTTAAATAGAATGAACGCTAAAGTAAAAATTTTGAATAAAAGGTTATATAAAGGGGAGCAAATAGGTGACATTAAAATAAAAAGTACGTCGAAATTAAAATCAATTAATTGTCCTGAGAATTTAAACAGTGCAGCTATAGACGAGTTTCTATTAATTTTTTTAGTTGCAGCCAAATCTGTTGGGATTTCAACATTTAAAAACCTTGTTGAGCTCAATAAAAAAGAAAGTCCAAGACTAGATATTGCAACAAGTTTTTTAAAAAAAATAGGAATTAAAGTTGAAAGAAAAAATAATAATATAAAAATTTATGGAAATCCAAATCTAAAACTTAATAAACATTTTCATATAAAAAATTTTGTTAAAGACCACAGAGTATTTATGATGTCAGCAATTGCTGCACTTGTATTAGGTGGCAAATGGATAATTGAAGATAAGGAGTCAATAAAAACATCTTTTCCAAGTTTCTTACAAATTACAAAAAGATTAGGTGCAAAAATTAAGTGAAAAAAAGAAAATTAATAACAGTGGCTATAGATTCTCCAGCGGCAGCTGGGGCTGGTACACAGTCTAAATTAATTGCAAAGCATTATAATTTATTTTATTTAGATACTGGAAAAATTTATAGATACATAGGACTTTTAAGATTAAAATTAAAAGGTAAATTATCAAACAAAATTATAAAAAAAAAAAATAAATAATCTAAATATAAAAACGTTATCAATTAAAGCATTATTAAGTGATGATGTTGCTGTTTCAGCAGCAGAAATTGCAAAAAGAAAACATATAAGAGATATTGTACATAAGTTTCAACAACAGTGCGCATATAACCCTCCAAAAAAATTTAATGGATCCGTTCTTGATGGAAGAGACATAACTTCTGTACAGGTACCAGATGCAATGTTTAAATTTTTTATAACAGCTAATATAAAAACAAGAGCAAAAAGAAGATACAATGAATATAAATTATTAAAAAAAAAACTCACACTCGCAGAAGTTTTAAAAAACATTAAAAAACGCGACAAATTAGATACAAAAAGGAAATATGGTCCACTAAAAAAAACGAAAGATTCAATCTTGATTAATACAACGAAATTAAGTAAGAAAGCGTGCTTTAAAAAAATAAAAGTTATTATGGATAGGAAATTAAAACTTAATGGAAATATATAAAGATATTTCAAGTAATCAGAATCAAGAATTCAAGAAACTCTTAATAGATAATTTCTCAAAAACCAAAATTGAAGAAGGAAAACTTCTTACAGGTGTGATAACAAAAATATCTGAAAAACATGTTTATCTACTAATTAATGGTATGAAAAGCGAAGCTTTAATAGATATTAGTGAAGTTAAAACAGTTTATAACAATAAAGAAATTAAAGAAAATGACAAACTCGAAGTTTATTTAGAAAAAATTGAAGACAAGAATGGAGAAGTTATAGTATCTGCTAGCAAGGCTCAAAAGATTAGAGGCTGGCATGTTCTTGAAAAAGCTTATGAGTCAAACGAAAATGTTAAAGGAAAAATAATTTCTAAATGTAAGGGAGGAGTAATTGTTGAACACCTGGATACAAAATCTTTGATGTTCTGTCCGGGATCTCAGATAGATGCTAAACCATTAAAATCTATAGATCATCTATTTGGAGTTGAGCAAAATTTCAAAATTATTAAACTTGATAAATTTAGAGGTAATGCATGTGTCTCACGTAGAGAGCTTATTAGCTCAATTAAAAAAGAGGATAAAGCAAAAATAATTGAAAAATATTCTGTTGGCGATGTAATAAAAGGAGCAGTGGTTAAAGGATATAGTTCTTTTGGATGTTTCTTTGAAGTAAATAATGAAATCGATGTACTAGTTCACTTGCAAGAAATTTCATATTCAAGAATAAATCATCCTGATGAAGTGTTCACAATAGGAGAGAAGCATGATTTAAAAGTAATATCTATCGATAATGAAAAAATGCAAATATCGTGTTCTATAAAAGCCCTGACGCCCGATCCATTTGAAAATATATCTAATTATGAAGTAGGTAAAATTTATAAAGCAAAGGTTATAAAAGTTGTAGATTATGGAGCCTTCTGCGAACTGCAGCCTGGATTAACATGTTTACTACACTCAAGTGAAATTACTTGGGGGAAAAAAAATGTTTCCCCAAACAAATTTTTAAAAGTTAATGATGAAATTAGCTGTGTTATAACTGATATCGATACTGAAAAAAGAAGAATTGCAATTTCACATAAGTTGGCAAAAGGAAATCCATACGAAAAATTTGAACAGAAATATAAATTATTTTCAACTCTTAGAGGTAAAATTTCAAATATTAAAGATTTTTCCATATACATACATATAGAGGAATTTGACATAGATGGTTTTTTACATGCTAACGATCTATCATATTCCTCAAAGCCAGAAGAAGAAATAAAAAATTATAAAAAAGGTGATGAAATTGAAGTTAAAGTTTTAGAGATAAAAGCAAAAGATCAAAAAATTAAGTTCGGCGTTAAGCAGCTTCAGGAAGATCCTTTTAATATTTTCAAAAATAATAAAATAAACGATGTGATTACAGTAAGAGTTAAGTCTACAAGTCCTAAAGGTATTACAGTATCTCCAGAGGGAAGTAGTTTAGAATTTGTTATTAAAAAGAACCAAATAGCAATTAATGCAGAAGATCAGAGATCAAATAGATTTATTCAGGGAGACCGGATCGATGCAGCAATTTCTGAGATAAACGTTGAAAAAAGGAAACTTACATTAAGTATTAAATTATTAGAGGAAATGCAAAACAAAGAGGCAGTATCTAAATTCTCTAGTCCTTTAAGTGGTAAAAATCTACCATTTTCATCACTATCGGAAAAATTGGATAAAAAAAAGGAAGAAGATAAATAATTAAAAAATTGTCAGCTGTATCTAAAACTGAACTTATTAATAAAATCTCTAAAAGTTATCCAAATCTATTCAAAAAAGATATAGCTAAATTATTCGATATTTTTATATTTCAAATGATTAAATCTCTTTCTGATGGAGAAAGAGTGGAATTAAGAGATGTAATGATGTTTGAAACAAGAATTCAAAAAAAGAGAATTTCTCTAAATCCAAGAACGCTAGAAAAAATAGAAATCCCAGAAAAAAGAACAGTTTTGTTTAAATGTTCGAAAGAATGGAAATACAAACTAAATGAAAAAAAATAAAATTTTTATTGCTTGTGATACAACTAAGATTGAAAAAGTTAAAAAAATTATAAAAAATACAAATTTAAATAAAATTAAAGTAGGATATAAATTTGGGCTTGAATTTATAAATTCAAAAAATGGAAGAAAATTCATTTCTCAGTTAAAAAATAAGATAATTTTTCTTGATTTAAAATTAAATGATATACCCAATACATGCATTTCAGCTATTAAGGCTCTTAAAGATTTGAAACCAAATTATATTACAATTCACATAAGCTCTGGTCTTGAAGCCTTAAAACAAGCTAAAAAAGTTTCTGGGAAAACTAAAATTGTGGGTGTTACAACGTTAACATCTTTAAGCGAAAAATCGTTGAAAGAAATAGGGTACGACAAGAAAATTAATTTTTTAGTTTATCATCAGTCAAAGCTTGCGAAAAAAGCAAATTTAGATGCAATAGTTTGTAGCCCTAAAGAAGTAAAATTTGTTAAGAAAATTTTTAAGAAAGAAATTATTACACCTGGTATAAGATTTGGGAAAAAAAATGATGACCAAAAAAGAGTATCAACACCAATCGGCGCTTATAAAAATGGTAGTGATTGGTTGGTTATAGGCAGGCCAATTACTAAGGGAAATATTAAAAAAAATATTCAGGGTTTAGTTAATCATTTAAAAAATGATTAAAGGTGTAAAAATTTGTGGAGTTTCTGATATTCGGACTCTTAAATATATTATTGATCATAAATTCCCTCCAAAATTTGTTGGATTTATTTCAAATTATCCTAAATCGAAAAGATATGTGGACTTCGAAACTTTAAAAAAATTAACTTCTTATGAAAAAAAAAAAACTAATTATGTATCTGTTTTAGTAAATCCAGATAATATAATTTTAGAAAAAATAAAAGATCTTAAAATTGATTATTATCAATTATATAATGTAGATCCTGAAAGAACTAAATTGATAAAAAAAAAATATAATAAAAAAATTATAACAGCTTTAACTATTGAAAGTAAATCTGATATAAACGAATATATTAAATATCAAAATATTGCAGATATAATTCTATTTGATGGGAAAGGGTATGAAAAATCAATAGGTTTCAATCATAGTTTATTAAATCATGTAACAAACAATATAATAAAAATGGTAGCAGGAAATATTAATATCAATAATATTCCTATGTTACCGAATTTAGATTATATAATAGATATTAGCGGTTCTTTAGAAAATAGTGAGGGAAATAAAGATTTAAATAAAATTGATTTTTTTTTAAAAAATATAAATAAAAATGAAAATTAAAAAAAGAATAGCTATCATTGATCAGCATGATGCATTGGGAATGTGGGGAGGTAAATTTGGAGGAAATTTTGTACCTGAAACACTAAAAAAACCTATAAATGACCTAGAAAAATTGTTTTCAAAATTGAGAATTAATAAAGCTTTTATAGCTGAAAGAGATAAATATTTCAAAAATTGGATAGGATCTCCTACAAGGTTCATTAAATTAAATAATTTAACAAATTACATAGGTGGTGCTCAGATATGGTCCAAAGTAGTTTCAGATGCAAACGGAGGAGCTCACAAGATATACAATGCAACTGTTCATTGCCTATTGGCAAAAGCGTCTGGAAAAAAATATATTGTAGGTGACACTGGTGCCGGTTATGCAGGCAAAATGTTAAGTATGGCAGCAAAGAAATTTGGTCTTAAATGTAAAATTTTTATGGGAGCAAAAGATATTAGAAGACAACAGCCCAATGTTAAAGCTATAAAAAAAAATGGTGCTAAAATTGTCCCTGTTTATACAGGCAGTCAAACACTTGTGGACGCTGTATCAGAATGTATGAGATATTGGGTGGCAAATTGTGATACAACAGCTATGTGTGTTGGCTCAACAGTTGGACCAAATATCTTTGTTAAAATATGTGGATGGAGCACAAGTCAGATCTCAAGAGAATTAAAAATTCAAATTTTAGAAGAGTTTGACTGTATACCAAAAAAACTAAAACTTTATAATTGTGTTGGCGGAGGTTCCTCTAGTTATGGTTTTTGGAGTGAATTTATGGATTATAAAAAAACTCATGTTGAGTTTATAGGTGTTGAGGCTGGTGGTCCCTTAAAAAGTAGAAAACATGCTGCCCCCTTAACTTATGGCTCTAAAATTGGAATACTTCATGGTGCTGCTCAATATGTAAACCAAAATCACGAGGGGCAAATTGAAGAGACGGAGTCAATTTCTGCTGGATTAGATTATCCAGGAGTATCGCCTTTGCATTGTTTTCTAAAAGACACTAAGAGGGCAAGATATATTGCCGCCAGTGATGAGGAAGCATTAGAAGCATACAAAATTGTGACTAAGTTTGAAAGTTTAAGACCATCACTTGAACCAAGTCATGCGTTTTCAATTGCTATTAAGGAAGCAAAAAAATTAAGTAAAGATAATATATTAATAGTAAATAGTTGTGGAGACGCACAGAAAGATAAAAATATTTTAAAAAATAAGTTGGGAAAACAATATGACAACTCCAATTAATAAAGCTTTCGAAATTACTAGACGAGAAAATAGAACTGCATTAATAACATATATAGTTGGTGGAGATAATTCAAAATTTACTTCTTTGAAAATTTTAAAATCTTTAACTAAATATGTAGATATTTTTGAACTTGGATTCCCTCACAACACTCCAATTGCAGATGGAGGTCAAATTCAGACAAGTGCTTATAGAGCAATAAGGAATGGAATAAAAATTAGTGATATATTCAAATTAGTAAAAGATTTTAAAAGAAATAAATTATCTAAACCATTAATTCTTATGGGCTATTATAATATGATTTATCAATATGGAGAAAATGAATTTATAAATCAATGTAAAAAATCAGGGGTAGACGGATTAATAGTAGTAGATTTACCTTGGCCAGAAAATATAAAATTTTCAAAAAAATGTAAAAAAAATAAAATTTGTTTTGTCCAACTTATTTCTCCTACAACCTCATACAAAAGAGCAAAAAAAATTATAAATAGTTCCCATGAAATGGTTTATTATATTTCTATGCTTTCTACTACTGGTGGAAAGCTTAAGGTAAAACCAAGGGAAATAATTAAAAAATATAATAAAATTAAAAAAATTAATCCAAAAAAAAATTGTGTAATTGGTTTTGGCATCACTGAAAAAACAATTAAAAAATTAAATCAAGCTGATGGTTTAGTAATAGGTAGTGCTATTTGTAACGAAATAACAAAAAGTTTAGAAAAAAGACAAAATCCTGTCACAAATGTAAGTAAAATTGTGATAAGATTAAAAAATAAAATATCATGAATTGGATAAATAAAATTAAAAAATTTGGCGAAAGCATAAAAAAAAATATTGACAAAAAATTCCCAACTAAATCTGAAAGAGAATCTACAGCTTGGACTAGTTGCTGCAAAGGGCCAATTTTAAAAAAAGAATTAGAGGAAAATTTATTTGTTTGTCCACATTGTAATAAACACCACAGAATTACTCCAAAACAAAGGTTTGATATTATTTTTGGAAAAGATAATTATGAAATTTTAAAAACTCCAATTCCAAAAGATGATCCTCTTAGTTGGAAAGATACAAAAACTTATAAAGATAGACTTAAAACTGCTAGAAATAAAACTGATCAAGATTGTGCTGTGTTGATTGCTAGAGGAACTATAAACGATATAGAGATAACAGCTGGTGCTACAAACTTTGAATTTATTGGAGGTTCAAGTGGTGCTGCAGAAACAGAGGCAATAATCTATGCAGTTCAACATGCTATTGATAAAAAAACACCGTTTGTTTTTTGGCCGTGTGGCGGAGGGCAAAGGATGTTCGAAAGTCCAATTGCTCTTGCTGGTATGACCAAGACAACTTTAGCAATCAATGAATTAAAACAAAATAATTTACCTTATCTTATTTGCTTTACTGATCCAACTGCAGGAGGAATAACTGCAAGTTTTGCCATGTTGGGGGATATTCAATTTTCAGAGCCAGGGGCTTTAATAGCATTTGCGGGCAGAAGAGTAGTTCAAGCAACAGTTAAAGAGGAATTACCACCAGATTTTCAAACAGCTGAATTTCTTCTAAAACATGGGTTTGTAGATAGAATAATAGAAAGAAAAAATCTATCTTCTGAAATAGGTTTGCTATTATCAATATTGCTAAACAAAAATTCTGGGGTAAATTTAGAAAATAATGAGCAAACTTCAGGATCTAATATCCAAACTAGAGAAGCATCATAAACGTAAAATTGACTTATCCTTAGATAGAACATTTAGTCTTTTAAGAAAATTAGGAAACCCACAAAATAAATTAAAAAATGTGATAAATGTAGTTGGCACAAATGCTAAAGCTAGTATGGCTTATAGCCTTAAATCTATTTTGAATAATGCAAGTTATAAATGTAATTTATATACTTCGCCCCACTTACAATCTTTCACAGAAAGATTTATTTTTAACGATAAGGAACTGAAAGAAGATGAACTTATAGAACTACTAAAAGATGTTGAAAAAGTTTTAGGAGGCGACAATGCAAGTCTTTTTGAAATTTTAACTTGTGCATTTCTTAAACAAGCAGAAATCTATAAAGATAATATAAATATTATTGAAGCAGGTCTTTTTTTCCAATTTGATAGCACTAATGTCTTTAAAAATAATCTTATGAC
>MDTD01051541.1_pt1 | contig 34694 bp, 32 predicted proteins | sample 811221 | NCBI WGS metagenome assembly MDTD01 (sample SAMN05326646, study PRJNA326480) | marine metagenome | isolation source: seawater | place: Pacific Ocean: South West | collected 2011
CTATTAAAGTGGTCATTAAAGAAAACGATAAATTGCGTGACCACTGTGTTAGCTTCAAAAAAAATACCTGATAGTGAGTTCTGAGAGAAAACAATGAAAACTAAGCTGATATTATTAGCAATGTCTTCTTTTTGTCTAACAGAAATTCCTTTGGGGTATGCCGGACATGATGGAGGACACTCTATGCGCAGCAGCCAGCCAAAATTTATAAGATGTAGTGGAAACTCTGGCCCATTTCAGATGACGAAGGGAAGTACTGGATCAACGTCTTCTAGTACTTCAAGAGATCGATACTCTTCTTTCTTGAGAGATCAATATGAAGAGATCCAAGAACAGGTAGCTCAAGGAGAGGGTAAAAATCTGGAAATCATTGCTTTATACAGTGGGTGTGAAGGATCCTTGATGGATAGGATGAAGTTTGAGCTAAATGCTAACTACCGGGAACTCTTTAATAGTGAAGATTCTCAACCAAAACTTGAAGCAGAGATCAATAAACTCATTGTGGGTAACGACCAACTTCGTAATGGTTGTCAAGTGCTACAAACTTCAGAAATTTAATTTTTCGTAATGGATTTTTGTTTGCCAATCGGGTTAACCAAAAACCTTTGTTTAGTAGGTAATGATAATGATAAAACTTTTTCAGTTTGCAACAATGGTATCGATTTCTATCTCTTGGGGGGCTTTTGCGGCCTTTGCTTGCCACGAAGGTGATTTTACAGCATTGAGTAAGGGACATTACAAGTGGGGAAAGACTGCAGGCATCCTCCAATACACAGAAAATATTACGATTTCCAGTTCAACCAGCACAAATTGTGATTTGTACACTGCCTATTTGTGGCAACAGTATGACTCGATCCAAGAGCAAATAGCGCAGGGAGGAGGGGAACACCTGGAAGCCATAGCTCGGTTCGCTGGTTGCCAAGGTTCCATGATAGAAATGTTGAAAATTGAGTTAAGCCAAAATTATAAAAAATTGTTTAAAGCACCCGATGATCCAATTAGACTTCGCTCCGAAATCAGCCTAGTTATCCAAAACAACAGTCAACTTCGCATGGCTTGTCAAAGCCATGAGATGGTTACTTCCTAATCCAGCAATTTTCACTCAGAGTTTTCAATGAGAACCAGTTTTTTGTTAGCAATAATTATTTTGGCAGTTTTAGTCTCCAAAAGTTGGGCTTGTCATGAAGAAGACACCAATTTGGATGGCCATAAGCCTAAGACTGGAGTAGGGATAATTGTAAGTACTGAAATTATTGTTGCATTTTCTTCTACAACCACATCTTGTGATATGTACACTGCATATTTGAAGAGCAACTACGAACAGATTGCTGAAAATGCAGCTGTTGGTGGAGGACTACACCTTGAAGGGCTGTTCGCATATCGAGGATGCAGTCGGGACAGCCTGATACGGCTACAACGTGCATTTAAAGTCAAGTTTGAGTCCATGTTCCCACAATCAGATCCTCTCGGAGAAAAATTTTTCCAAAGATTCGAAGAGTTGATCATCAATGAGAATCTAGCAAATAAATGCCCACCCCCGGGTGAATCAGTTTCTTAGCTGATTTTGACAAGTTTCCTGTGAAGATCTTGATTGTTGAAAATTCAATCAGAAGGAATGTTTTTCAAGAACTCTTTGTATTCGTTTGCTTCAATTTTCACCGTGTTGCCTGCTCCTGGGAAAGTTCCTGATAGAACATCAGCTTGGTATTCACGAAAGGCCTGTACCCGTTCCTTTTGAATTCGATCCAGTTCGGAATTTAAATTTCGGTAAACTTTGGCGTGCCGGGGTACGTGGCCGCGGTTTGTCCCGAGTATATCTTCAGCAAAGAGGTATTGTGCATCACAGCCATTGCCACTTCCCATTGAGATCACAAGTAACTCCATCCGTTTTGAAATTTCTGAGGCAACTTCGAAAGGGACTACTTCCATTTCAACAGCAAAAGCACCCGCTTCCTGGTGGGCTACGGTGGCTTAATATACGTTTAGAGCTTCCTCTGCTGTTTTTCCAACAGCTCGGAACCCTCCTGTCCAAGTTCGTTTTTGTGGTACCAGACCAACATGTCCGACAACTGGAATCCCCTCATTTGACATCGCCTCGATGAAGGGAATGCTCATACAAGCATAAACCGCATCAGCTCCATCATTTAAGGCTGCAAAGCCTGCTTTGATTGCTTCTGTAGGGGATGAACAATGCCCATAAAGTATCCCCATTGTTAGGAATGTATTTGGAACTGCTGCTCTGATCTTGCGAGCCTGATCTCCTGCAACGGTGATTAGCAAATCAATTCCAGCTTCTTCACAAGCCAATGCTTCATCTTCGGTTCGGACAAGCACTTCAGAGAGTTGGCGAACTCCCTTTAGGTTCAGTAATTCGCGAACAGTCGGTCTACTCATTTGATCTCTATCAGCCCGAATTCTCTATGATTTGAGTGGGTTCCCTTTCACCACGGATATACGGCTTGAGGACGTCCTCAATGCCCTTCCAATTGTAGGGATCCCTTCCGCAGACCATTACAATGTCACGATTGTCTCTGGTGGTGGGAATCTGTCCTCCGCAATCCCAGGGAAGTAGTGACTCTGCGCTCATGTAATGATGGACTAGAGCCCTCCGGTATTGTTCTTTAGATCGATTTTTCAGGGAAGAATGCAGCAGGTATCCATGGAAGAACACAACACTTCCCTTTGATACTTCAACTGGGAGGGCCTCGTCTGGTGAGTACGGATAATTAAAGGCTTCCGGAGCACCATCATATTCTTTACTTACTGGTGAACGCACTGGGTAGAGTACCCCTGCTTTGTGCGAACCAGGTATTATCCACAGACAACCGTTTTCGATCGTAGCGTCATCCAGCGCAATCCAAACCCCTGTCAGAGAGCGGTCACGCGTAGGAATAAAGTGCTCATCCTGATGCCAGGCTTGGCCTGGCTTACCAGATTTCTTTACAAATAGCATGGACTGCATGCATTTGACGTTGGGCCCTATTAACATTGCTAGGTAGGGAACTAATTCTGGTGCGTCCAGCATTGATCTAAAAGAAGGGGACATCTTGTGGGGAAAATGAAGAGCCAGGAAATGGGAGAGTAGTTCATCATCACTCATTTCATCAATGTTGGAGGGAGGATGAGATTTGTTTGTTAGGAGATGGGTTTTGGGGAGTTTGCTGCCTTCTTCTCTGCAAAGCCTAAGAGTCTCGGCAAGTAATTCATTTATTTTTGATTCATTAAAAAGATTGGGGATGACAACAAACCCATTGTCTTGATAAGACTTGCAGAGTTTTTTCATGTTGGAAATGAGTTTTTTTGTTACTTCAGATTAATCTGATCTGGGAGAAATAAATATCAATTTTTATAGTCATGATTGACTTTATATCCCTTAATTTCAATTTGTTGTACCGGAGTTTTGCGCTCCATGTTATCGATGCCCTTTGCTATACGATCTATCCAAATCCCTGAGTTTGATTCAGGACAGGCCCAATGAACAGCATTTTTGATAACCAGCTGTACATCCTTGTTGTGATAGACTGGATAAGCCTCGTGCCCGGGTCTGAAATAAAATATTTTTCCGTTGCCTCGCTTGTAACAGAGCCCAGATCTGAAGACTTCTCCTCCCTCGAACCAACTAATGAATACTGTCTCATCTGGTGATGGCACCTGAAAAGGCTCTGAATACATCTCTGTCATTTCAATCTCAAAATATTCACCCAACCCACTTGCGATTGGATGTCCAGGGTTACAGACCCAGACTCTTTCTTTTTCACCCCTTTCAGCCCAGCGAATATTTGCAGTTGTTCCCATCATTCTTTTAAAGATTTTCGAGTGATGACCAGAATGAAGTACTACAAGGCCCATTCCTTCAAGGACTCTTTGTTGTACACGGTCTACAATCTGGTCTTCAACAAGCTTGTGTGCTTTGTGACCCCACCAGATAAGAACATCCGTTTCATCTAGTAAATTTTTAGTCAGCCCATGATCTACTTCTTGAAGAGTAGCAGTAGTAATGTTAAGTGATTCCACTGTATTGAGGAAATCCTTCAGACAGTTGTGGATTCCCTTTGGGTAAATTGATTTCACGATTTCATCTTCTTGTTCGTGAATATATTCATTCCAAATTACTAAATTGGTCATCTTTACCTAATTCTATTTCCGTGAAATCTGTGCCCAAGCAAAGCCAGAATAATTATCAATCCGTTAAAAAATTGGCGCCATAAACCACTCCAACCCATTGCAACTATTCCGGTCTCCATATAAGCAATCACACCCGAACCAAACACTGCTCCAAAGATTGTTCCGACACCCCCCCATGTTGGTGTTCCCCCAACAAAAACACTTGCTAATGCAAGCAGCAAATAACCAAAACCTTGCGTAGGCCACCAAGTAAAGTTAACTAGGGTAGAAAACATCCCAGCAAAGGCAGCTCCAATCCCGCAAAACATGAAACATAAAATTCTTATCCGGTCAACATTTATACCCATTTGAGCTGCACTCTCAGGATTGTCTCCGATGTGATGAATGTGGGCTCCAAAGACATGCCGATGATAAAGAAAATAAGAAATAATTACGAAAATCCCAGCCCAAATAAATTGCATTGGAAAACCAAATAATTTTCCAACAAGTAAGTCGTATATCCAATGATTTCTGATATCGATAATGGTGATCGACTTACTGTCACTCACAACAAATAAGAAACCCCGGATCAGAAAAAGTGCTCCAAGGGAAGCAACTAGCGAAGATATTCTTCCATAAACAACAAGGCACCCCATCAGAACACCAATAAAAGCACCCGCAAGTATCCCCATGAGAAAGGCTAAGAATGGATCAATGCTGAAAGTCTTGATAATTTGAACCGTTGTGATCCTTTGCAAGAAATTCTATTTGTTTTGGAATTAACTATCGGCACCTCCCGCAGTAGATTGTTGATTAAACTTTCCCAGATAGGTCTTTTTCAAAAGTCAATCGGGGAAAAAATTTCGGCAAAATTGCATTATAAAATTGATTTGTCAAACAAAAAATTTATTGGATTTATAGATTTTTGTAATTGATTCGGATCCTAATAAATCAAGTGGAAGCATCTGTTTTGGAATTTCTTAGTTGATTGGAGATTTTACATTAATTCCTACAGGTACTTTCAAAATCTCAAAATAATAACACTTTGTGGGCTGCATAGATGTTGCTTGGAATAAATTTTTCTTTTCAAGCCTCAAATTTTGTTTGTGGAGCAACTTACACAAGATCCTGAAGTGATCCTTTCTTAAAGGAAATACAATGAAACATTTGTTGCTCGCTTTGGCCCTGACCTGTGGATGGACAGTTCAGGCGTTCAATGATGATGACGTTCGAATGGTCAAATCCATGAAGAAGTGTGTCCGCTGCGATCTTAGTGGAGCAGAGTTGCGAAATGCTGATTTGAGCAATGCAATTCTTTTGGGTACCAATCTTCAGAGTGCAGACCTAAGAGGAGCAGATCTTAGTAACGCAAACCTGGAACAAGCCAAACTTCGGGGTGCTAATCTTCAGGAGGCGAAACTCTCTGGAGCTTATCTTAGTGGGGCCTACCTGGGAGCTGTAGACCTCAGTGGTGCTGATATGCGGGATGCACAGCTTTACAATGCCGACCTGACGGAGGCTTTCTTAGGTAAAGCTAATTTAAACAATGCCGACCTGCGGCAGGCGAAACTAATTCGTGCCGATTTAAGCGAATCTAACCTGATCAGAGCTGACATGAGTCGTTCAAATCTTAGCGCGGCAACGCTTGTGGGGGCCGACCTGCGGTTGGGGCTTCTCAATAACGCAGAGTTCTGTAATACCACGATGCCCAATGGAGAAGTCTCTTACGACGATTGTTGACTGTTCCATTGATCCCGCTGATTGGATTCTTATGACGAAAACAATAGGATGCGAAATGACTGCGTCAATTATTTGAACCAGCATCGTGATTTTCAGTTCTCCCTCAAAAATCTAATTTTTGAAACCCATTCTTCATTTTTGGAAAAATTCATTGTATCAGCAGTGCATAATCTTTGAGCTACCAATGACTTTTCCTCATTGCTTGATCATCAATTCCATCTAAAATTTCAAAGATCCGGAAACATCTCATCAACCCCAGCCCAAATACATCTTATGAGCAAAAGGCTAGATCATAAGTTGGCCCACATACGTAATGGCCGATATACCCCAAAAGACTTTATTATTGCAGACGCTAAAGACGCTGACATGGCAAATGGCTGTAAGACGGCGGGTTTGCAGAAAAACCATGGGGAAAAATCGAGTGGGCGTTACAACCCAATCAAGGTGTATCGGGATGATATGCTGAAGATCATAGATAGTGATTTGGTGGATATTATGCTCACCTCTCTCTCAACGGCTGAGATTCTGACCCAGCAGGGCGCTTACGCAAACACTGAAGTCACCTCCGCAATTCGACTGAATGATACGACGGATATTTGGGTTGGCAGAGGGGCTTCTTATGAATCACAACCAGCATTGCCTTTTAGAACAGCCCGGCTTGATCGAGTAAAGCCTGTAGCGGATTTGGGTTTGTATGCGATTACTTTTTACAACGATCTGCAGCAGGATCACCGTACTCTGGAAGCCTACGCTGACTTTAGAGATGAAGCATCTGCTCAAGGTGTTCGACACTTCCTTGAAGTCTTCAATCCAAAAACACAAGTGGTGACTCCAGGTGCTGATTTTGGATCTTATAATAACGATGCGATCGTTCGCTGTTTGGCGGCTGTCTCCAGCCAAGATAGCCCCCTTTTCCTGAAGGCTGCCTACAATGGGCCGGCAGCTACAGAAGAAATTGCTTCTTACGATCCTGGGAATTTAATTTTTGGAATTCTCGGAGGTTCAGCTGGAACCACCAGAGATTGTTTGGAACTGATCCGGCAGGCAGAAAAATACGGTGCTAGAATAGCTCTATTTGGTCGAAAGATCTATTTTGCAGATGATTCTGTGATAATGGTAAAGGCTATGCGCCGGACTATCGAGGAAGGATTGGATTCTGTGGAGGCGACAAAGGCGTATCATGCGGATCTTGAGAAATTGGGCATTCGACCTCTGCGAGAACTTAGCACTGATTTGGAGTTAACCGAGGAGGTTTTAAAGGCAGGTTTGGAATAGCAAAAAAGTATGAATTGAAATGCTACTTCAACCATTAATTTTTAATTTAATTGAACAAAGAACATTTTCTGAAATGATCAGATCTCTTTCAAGGTAGATGTCCGAAGGCTGTTCAATCAACTAAAGAATCAGCTTTAACGCACTGGTAACTCTTGCAAATACAACTGTCAAATGGTTGTCAACAAACGAACCGAAAATTCTTACAAGGTAAAGTTATCAAATCCAAAAACTGAGATATCTCTGGGCACACAAAATTCCTTTCAGTAAACGGGGGATTTTATGCCAAACGCCACTTCCTCTCACCAGCAGAATAATCTTTAGGTTGCTCTGGTAAATTTATCAATTCTCGTGCTGCCAAAGCACCTGATCCAATGTTGTATGCAGTATTAGAAAGTCCAGCAAGCGCCCAAATCAGAATTCTCTAGAATTTCCTAAAATCCATCAGTTGTTCTGCTGGGGATAATGTCTTCTCAGTTCGGCCAGAGATATGCTAGATTCTTTAAAGGCTTTGACTTATTGGGTTACTAAACACCTTTTGCGTTCCATGATATTTTCCAACAGCTACCTTTAAGAGAGCTAATACACTGATTTTTTCATGAACCGTGACAATCGGTGGCATATTAAAAGGTCACAACCTGGAGGTATTAAGGATAGCTGGCTAAGACTACAGCCGTGGTTCAGACAGCATGGTGGTATTCAACAATGTATCTCAAAAAGTTATAGACCTTCAAAATTAACGGGGTCCATCCATTTCAAATTAGTTTATCCTATCCATAAATTTCTCTAGAATTTCTCTAAAAATCTTTTATTTGATAAGGGTTTTTTATCAGATTCTGACCAATTGAAAGAAATAGTCACCAGTCCAAATTAAGATTTGACATGGAATTGACCGGATGACTATTATGGTCATATCAATAAAAACGGCTTCTGATCGTCCTGCGAAACTCAAAAAATTAAATCTCCTTAATTTGATTCCACTAAATTATGATCGTGATGGAGAAACAAATCCAAGCCGCAGCTGAAAAACTATTTCTCCACTATGGGTTTCGTAAGACTAGTGTGGAGCAGATTGCCAGGGAAGCAGGTATTGGAAAGGGAACGATTTACAACTATTTCCGTAATAAAGAAGAGCTTTTTGGGAGTTGCTCACGGCATTGGCGCAACTTAGTGAATGAACATCTGCACAAGCATTGTGAGGATAGCCTTGAACAACCTGCCCGTTGGATTCAGAAAGCAGAATTGCGTTTACAATTTATCCGCAATTTGATTGGTCCCAGTCTTGTCACCGAATCTGTGATGAAGGAATTAGTTGAAGCCACTTTCCTTCTGAGTGATCACGAGGAAGAGTTACTTGAAGAGACTATTCTGTTGGTGGATGAAGGTCAGAAAAGCGGGGCTATTCGTCCTGAACTAGAACAGCTGAAAACTGCGAAACTACTGTTGCAGATGGAGAGACTTTGGGTTCCCCGTTGGCTTTCCCTTGCAGACTGGGAGACGGTTAGTGAGGAAGTCAAGCAATTACACGAGCTTATTTGGTATGGTTTGCAACTGCCAGAGCAATCGTCCGCAGTTAATCATCGAGATGAGACACCCGCTTTTTAAAGTCTTTTGTAAAAGGAGAAATTTGCGAAAGTATTTATTTCTTGGTCTGTTGCTCAGCTTACCAAATATTTTATCGGCACAAATCTCAGATGACTTGATTAGTGACCCCTTGGTTGCAGAATTAGCCGAAAGAGCTGAGATCTTTCGCTATGACGACCGAGATGTAGTGAAAGTTTCTCTTGAAGACATTCTACTGTTGACCATCAGTCGTAGTCTGAGCCTGGAAGCATCACGTCTTTCTGAGGATATTGCCAACCAAGAATTTAAGTCTGTGCAGGCGCGTTACTTTGATCAAGTCACGACTCGTACCGGTTTCGAGAGAAACACGATCTTGACCAATGATCCAACCCAAGTACCCCAAGACAGATATGCAGTTGGTAGTCGTTCAGATTCCATCCAATTTTCCTCTACTTTTGTAAGACGATTAAGAACTGGCAGCAGTTTTGGCTTTACCCTACAAGAACAATTTTATCAAAGCGAAACATTGAGCCGACAAGAGGAAATGGGTTCATTAGATTCAGGCTCTTCAGGAAATTGGCGAGATATAGCCTCAGTCAAAGCCTTCGCTAGTATTCCATTTTTTCAAGATGCAGGCGAGGAAATCAACAATCTCACAGAAAGTTTTGCAGACCTAGGAATTGACCGCAGTAAAGCGTCCATAAAACTGGCTGAATTGGCTCAATTAGCGATGGTAGCCTCCACCTACTGGGATATGGTTGCAGCTCTAGAAAACATCGAAATTCAAAAGTCATCAGTTAAACTTTCTGAACAGTTGCTCCAAGACAACCAGGCACGGCTGCAAGTAGGGACGCTGAATCGAACAGATGTACTGGTGGCTGAAACCCAGCTTTCTAGAGATCGTCAAGCACTTTTTTCAGCTAGACTGGATGCATTGAGAATCGAAGATCAACTGCGAGCAGTCTTGAATTTAGGTGAACTCGAGCTGGGGTTTTATCCAAGCGATCGCCCAGAATTAAGAGATTTTTTTCTGGAACCTGCGAGTCTCCGAACACAAATCCTCGAAAATGATCCACAATTGAGGTTGCTCGAAATTTCCATTAACAGTGCCAAGCTGGAGGTTCGGCAGGAGGAAAACAGGCTACAAACCAACTTGGATCTGGACTTGAGTTACACGGTGACAGGTTATGCAAATGCACCCTTGATTAGTTCTGGTGATTTTATAGAACCGGGCCTGCATGGGTTCGAGGCTTCATTGACTTGGACTGTTCCTCTCGGCGACCAGGCTACACCAGAGCGAATCAAGCAAAAGAAAATTAAACAAGAGCAAATTCTACTGAACATCGATAGCCGCAAGTCCGAACTCGATGTTAGTCTTCAAACAATTTTACGAGACTTGGAACTCTCAGAGCAGGAAGTCAGTACTGCTCAGGCAGTGGTTAAGTTGGCAGAGGAGCAATTGCAAAATGAGATTGACCGCTTCAATTTAGGGCAAGGCACAAGTTTTCAGGTATCACAGTTCCAGCAACAACAGTCACAGGCCAAAGCACAAGAGATTCTTGCCCGTATCCGTTATGAAAAAGCCTATCTTCGTCTTTTAACCCTCACAGGTCAGATTTACGAAGAATTCAACCTCAATCGAACAAAGCCCTAGGAGTCGTTTCGTAATGTCTAAGAATCTTCATGTAAATACTCTGAAACTGCTCGGGCTTATCCTAGTTTCTGGACTGCTAGCTGCTTGTGAAAAACCTACTGAACAGCCAGACACAAGAGAGCTTGCTAACCAAGTTGCTCCGAGGACAGAAGCACCTGTCCCACCTAAGCGAGTAAATGTAGCTATATTGACTCTAGTGCCGCAGTCACTTCAGCACAAGATTGAATTTGTCGGGAAGTTGCTACCAAACGATCGTGTTAATGTTCACAACGAGCTGGCGGGGGTTGTAGAAAAAGTGAAATTTGAGGAAGGTGAAAAAGTCTCAAAAGGTCGTGTCCTTGCCCATATTTCCACGAAGGAGTTAACTGTTCGACGTGATATGGCCAAGGCAGACTTTCAGTTAGCTGAAATCAATTATCATCGAAATCTACAGTTAGATCGCAAGCAATTGATCGCTCGCTCAATTCTTGACCAAAGCCGTACCCAGCAACAGATCGCGAAGTACAATTGGGATTTAGCAGAGGTGCAACTGCAAAAATCCTTGATCAAGGCTCCAATCAGCGGAGTTGTTAAGGTTCGGGCGGTGGAGCCTGGTGAATATTTGAAAGTTGGTATGAAGTTGTCTGAAATTCTGGATTTGCGGAAAATGCGAGTTGAGTTGGATGTACCCGAATTGGAGATAGCTAAGTTGCGAAAAGAGCAAGCAGTAAAAGTTGAACTATACGCTGAACCTGGTCAACGGTACGATGGCAGAATATATCGTATCGGAGTTGAGGCTGACCCCCAAACACGTTCCTTCCGAGTGGAAGTACAGATGGCGAATCCCGAACAACGTCTAAGATCTGGAATGCTTGCAAAGGTATCCATTGATTTGGGTATGTCTAAAAATCAGGTTGTAATTCCAAGAAATGCCATCATTGAGGGGGAACTTGAACGTGTGGTCTTTGTCGCATCCGATGGTAAGGCTAAGCGTCGAGTCATCAAAACAGGGATCAGTGAAGACAATCAAGTTCAGGTAATCTCTGGCCTCGAACACGGAGAATCCCTTATTGTCGAAGGCCAAACGAGGCTGATCAATAATGAGCCCATCAACATCACCCGCAGTGATTCCTGAACGGTTTTTATGTACCCAAGCCATATCGCCATTCGCAATGCAGCCTCAATTTTCGTCCTGGTGGTCATAGTTGCAGTGATTGGTTTTCAGTCCTACCGCGAACTACCCCGGGAAGCCAGCCCTGATATTACAGTGCCCATTTTGATTGTTGCGATTCCTTTTCCAGGAGCTTCTCCGCAGGATGTTGAATCCTTGATTACCTACAAGGTTGAAAACGAATTCCAAAATCTCAAAAGTCTTAAAAAACTGGAGTCAACTTCATCTGAGGGGATTTCAGCCATTACGCTGGAATTTGATCCAAATTATGAAATTAGTGAGGCAAGAACCAAAGTTCGTGAAAAGCTTGATACCGTCGCCCCAGAGCTTCCAGATGATGCGGAAGAGCCAGTTATCAGTGAGGTCAACCTGTCAGAGCAACCAATGTTGTTGATCAATTTGTCAAGCACATTGGAATTGCAAGGTTTAACCGAAGTTGCAGATGATCTTAAGGAAAAGATCGAGGCTATTCCTGGGATTCTGGAAGTTCGTCGAGTTGGAGGAGTGGAACGGGAGATTCGAGTCTACGTCAATCCAGACAAACTGCAGTATCACAATCTGGATCTGAACCAAGTAACTAGGGCCATTTCTGCTGAAAACACTAATATCCCAGGTGGCACAATCGAAATGGGTCCCACTAAATACTTGGTACGGGTACCAGGTGAATTTGAGACACCGATGGCCATCAATGAGGCCTTAGTAGCAGTTTCTGGAGATCAGGTACCTATTAGGGTCAAGGATCTCGGTCGAGTCGTATTTGGTTTTAAAGAACTCTCAAATCGCTCCCGTCTGGATGGGCAGGAATCTGTTTCTCTAAGCGTTATCAAGCGAAGCGGAGAAAATCTGCTGGCGATCCGACAACAAGTTCAGAATTTGGTCAAAGAGTTTGAAGTAAATCAACAGGGTGGGATTCGATTCACAATTTTGGCTGATTCCGGAAAGTGGGTAAACCAGCTCGTTTCAGACCTGGAAAATAATATTATCTCAGGCTTTATCCTTGTATTTTTAGTGCTTTTGGTAGTGATGGGGATACGCAACGCCCTTTTTGTGGCAGTCTCAATACCACTTTCTTTCCTAATGAGCATGTGGATCATGCAGGCCATGGGCTACACGCTTAACTTCATAGTGTTGTTCAGCCTGATTCTAGCCATGGGAATGCTGGTGGATAACGCGATTGTTGTAGTAGAAAATATCTACAGACACATGCAGGGTGGGAAAAATCGATTTGAGGCTGCATTGATTGGAATCAAGGAGGTGGGTGGTCCCATTACATCTTCAACACTGACCACCCTGGCAGCCTTCGGACCAATAATCTTCATGCCGGGGATTATCGGAGAATTCATGACCTATCTCCCGCAAACCTTGATAATCACACTCTCCTGCTCACTGTTTGTCGGACTTTTCATCAATCCAGTCTTGTGCTCCACGATGATGAAAGTCAGTGCCAAAAAAGTGGGCAAAAGTGAGGATGAACTCGCAGTCCTGCAGAATTCAAGTTTTCTGCAGGGTTATTTGATTTTTATGAAAGGGCTGATTCGGTTTCGCTTTATCGCCCTATTGGCCGCGCTGGGAGGAATCTTTGGAATCATTTTCATCTACGCTACAGTATCCGCTCCTCGAAATGGAATGGAGTTTTTTCCTCCCTCTGAGCCACAGGAATTTGTTCTCAACATAAGAGCCCCTGTAGGAACAACACTTCAGGTTTCTGACAAATACGTCACTGACTTGGAAGATATCGTCCGTCCATATGGAGGAAGTGTAGAAGCGGTAGTAGCGAATATTGGACAGCGACGTGGCTTTGGAGCTGAGGATTCTGGAGGTACAACTACTCATATTAGCCATGTTGTAGTTCCTTTCCCTGATTGGATAAATTGGCAAGAAAAACCATCTGTAGTCATCGAACAAGTACGCGACAAGCTGATTGATGTGACTGGTGTGGAGGTCGAGTTGACCAAGCAACAAAATGGCCCCCCTAGTGGTAAACCCATAAATATTGAAGTCCACGGAACAGATCTCGGTTTGATGCAGAAAGTTGCTCAGGATATTCAGCAGATCATCAGAAACTTACCGGGTCTGGTTGATCTGTCTGATGACTTCGATAGAAGTAGGCCTGAAATTCGTGTTTTGATCGACCGTGACAAAGCATCTCGTCTAGGGCTAAGAGCCCAAGAAATAGCATCCACAGTTCGAACAGCTTTCAACGGCAGCAAGGTTTCCAATTTCCGAGACGGAAGTGACGATTACGATATTTTCGTACAGCTGGATGAAAACTTTCGAAGCAACTCTCGGGATCTTGAATCTCTCTACATTTTCGCACCTTCAAGGCAGTTGGTCCCCCTGAGCGAAATTGCAGAGATAACGACAGGGCCAGCTTTTGGTTCCATTCGTCATGTGGATCGGGAGCGGGTTATTACCGTTTCTGGAAATAACCGGGAAATTCCTGGACCTGTTTTGCTAGCCCAAGTCCAGAGCAAGCTGGCTGAGTTTCCTCTGCCCAGTGGCATTAGTCTCGAATACACTGGTGAAAACGAAAATCGTGAGGAATCCCAAGCTTTTTTGGGGAAAGCATTCTTGATAGCCATCTTACTCATTTTCCTGATCCTGGTAACTCAGTTTAACTCTGTAATGTTACCATTCATTATTATGGTTGTTGTATTTCTTTCGCTGTCTGGAGTTCTAGTGGGCTTGATCATCCATGACCGGCCGTTCTCACTAATTATGACAGGGATTGGGGGGATTTCTCTGGCAGGAATTGTAGTGAATAACGCTATCGTTCTGGTTGATTTCATCCAACAGCTTCGTGCAAAAGGGCATGCACCCTTAAATGCTGTTGTGACTGCTGCCGCGGTGAGACTAAGACCTGTGCTTCTGACTGCTGTAACCACCATTCTTGGTTTAATGCCGATGGCTTTAGGGATGGATATAAACTTCTTTCGCTGGCCTGATCCCATCCTCTTAGGGGTGCCTAGTGGTGTCTTTTGGAAGCCGATGGCACTAGCTGTGATTTATGGAATCAGTGTGTCTACTCTGCTAACGCTAATTGTCGTCCCAATCCTTTACTCATTACAAGACAGTTTGAAAAATATACTAGTAAGACTCTTTGGTTTTGGTGGAAAAACTCAAAGTACTGAAGATGATGAAAGTTTTTTTCCGAAAGCGGCCTAAGCTTATTTAGGTCCTTGCCTTTTGCATTTTGTGTGGGCATTGTGTTCGCATTCTATCTAAAAGCAATCTTCCAAAGATTATCTTCATCTATCATGGATGACAAAAAGGAGCCAGCATGAAGCTGCAACGCGTTCCCGTCGGCCTACCTGAAATCAGCGCTCTTCAAATTCGCCAAAAACATCTTTCCTGGGTACGAACACAAGTTTCTGAATGGGGACTGTTACGCAAAGAAAATCAGAGTCTTTATCGCGGTAAAGCTTATGATGCAGAAGTATTTGCGGTGGTCAAAACTGTGATGAAAGAAAATGACATTGAATACGTTGGATTTGTGGGGGATCAACAGATCTCAGTTGGACCAGATCTGTTGATGACAAAACTAAAGGTCGAGCAGAGTTTTTCCGTTTAGTTTCTCATGTCCCGATGTGTTGCTCAGGACTCAACTACCGTGTGGATGCAATGAAGATTTATTTGACAGGTTTCCCAGAAACGTAGCTGCGAATTTGCTTTCCACCAATATCAATCTCTTGTCCTTTCCAGGGTAGTCCATCCTGAAATATACCTTGGAATTTTATCCCGTCAGCGTGCCTATATGTCCCCTTGCCTTGGGGCATTCCTTTGATAAAATTTCCTTGATACCTGTCCTTGTTAGGCCAGATATAAGTGCCCTCTCCTTGAAAAGAGTCTTCGAAGAATTCTCCCATGTACAATCTTCCATCTGGCCACGAGAAAGTTCCTCTTCCATGTTTTTTGCCAGTTTGAAAGTCCCCGATATATTTCCTTCCATCCGCGTGGCTCATTTCTCCTTGTCCGTTGATTAGTCCCTTCTCGAAATTACCGATAATCTTTTTTCCATTTGGCCATGTGAGTTGTCCTCTGCCCTCAACCATCCCCTTAATGAATTCACCAGTGTAAATTCTTCCATCTGGCCAAGCTAGTGTCCCAGCACCGTCAGGAAGAGACTCTGAGAACTGACCCGTATATTTCTTACCATCTGGCCAAGTTAGGACACCGTCTCCATCAATTTTCCCATCCTTAAAAGATCCTGTGAATTTGCGTTTGTCCGCAAAGGTCAGGGTCCCATTACCGTGCATTATTCCCTTACGTACATCGCCAGTGTATTCCCTCCCATTTTTGAATAAGAAATTCCCCTTCCCATCTGGCTGATTTTTTTTGATCTCACCCATATATCTGTTGCCATCGGCAAATATATAAACTCCCTTACCCTGTTTGATTCCATTTCGGAATTCACCAGTGTACAAAGCACCATCGGGCCAACTGTAAGACCCTTTGCCATTAATCTGTCCGTTGAGGAACTCACCAGCGTATTTGCGGCCGTCTGCCCAGATGTAGCTTCCTTCTCCATCCTCTTTGCCATAGCGGAAATCACCTACATACTTTTCACCATTTGGGAAGAAGAAAACTCCGTTGCCATGGGGGATTCCATCGTTCAGCTCACCTTCGTATCTTTTCCCATCTGGCCATCGATAAACACCTCTCCCCTCTAATTTGTTATTTTTGAAATTTCCATAATAGGTACGCCCATCTGGCCATTTGTAGCTCCCAATACCCTCGAGTTGATCATCAACAAAATTGCCGGAGTATTCACGTCCATCTGGCCATTTGAGGATTCCCTCTCCATTGAACTGTTCATTATTGACCTGTCCCTGGTAGGATCTTCCATCTGGAAATAGAAAATTACCCTCGCCTGAGGGCGAGCCTTTCTTAAATGATCCTTTGTACTTTCTTCCATCATTCCATTGGTAGGTCCCTTGACCTTCAAAAAGGCTATCAACGAATTGACCCTCATATTTTTCTCCATCGCTTTGAATGAGGGTCCCTTGTCCCCAGGGCTTACTATTCTTAAACTGACCTACGTACATATTTCCGTTCAAAAATTTGATAGTTCCATCACCCGAAATTCGGTAATTCTTTACGGGACCTACAAATCGACTTCCATCAGGAAGATTAAGGATTCCCATTCCATTTGGGCTACCATCTTTGAAAATGCCCACAAATAGTGTTCCATCAGGTAAAGTACCTGTGCCTGTCCCGTGAGGAACTCCATTCTTTGTCTCTCCTCGATACGCTTCGTCTGAAACTGCATTCCCAGCTTTGGTCCAACTGTGATTTTGACGATCGAAAAATAGCTCTGCCCCGAAAAGTTGAGTAGAACTCAAGATCAGGAGTGCGGAAATCCATAATTTTAGTATCCTTTTGGGCATATAAACTCCTCTTTAAATATGAAAGAGTGATCATCCGGAATGATTCTAAGTTTTAATTTTCGTTTGAGTTAATTTTTCATCCATGAATTTTGCTCACAAAAAAATGTGAAATGAATTTTCAATACATCCAAAAAGTAACTTAGAGTAATAATCTATCAGCAAACTATCACAATTCTAGGTAGGATTTTATCTTTTTTTCAATTGTCTAGATCAGTAGTGAAATTCAATTAATTGGAGAAAATAGTATACTTCGTATTGTATTAGAATAACACCGATCTTGTTAATATTTAAGTAAGAGTTATGACTGATCAGCTGTAAAATCAGTAAATGCTCAAATCATTACATACTTCGGAGATGAACAAAATGGAGAAGATGAACAAGCAAAAGATACCTGCGGAGATTGGTAAACTTTTTGGACTGCTTTACGATAAAGAAAGCTAGATGCTGGTTCGAATTGCCAGCGAGAATTAAAAAAATAGCAGATCAAGCAATATCAAGGTAACCAGGAAATTGACTCGAAGGAATCAATGACATTGAAAAAATCTCTCAAACCATGACTGAAATTCTCAAGGTGGTTACTTTTTTATTGTGATTCCAGTTAATCGGAACTACAGCTGTGATGGGAATGGGGGTGCCGATTCCTGGGCCGGTTTCGGGATTGCTTTTTATGATTAGTTGGCTGGGGATGCATGATCCAAGACCTAAATTATTTAAGGAGACAGCATAGGCATTGATTGCTCATTTGTCATAGCTCTTTGTGCCAGCTGTGGTGGAGATTGTTCAACATTTGGATCAGCTTGCTTGGGAGGGAAAAATTTTGTTGGCGGCGGTTGTGGTCAGTATAATCCTGGCCTTAATTATCGGAGCCTTAACCTTTGTGCTGATGGTGCGTTTGACAGGAACCCAGCCGGAGGGCCAGGAACTGCGATCATGAACCCAATCAATGAAGTTGAGGATGTTTGGGCTTACCTTCGGTCGACTCCATTACTGTTGTTGATGATGACCATGATGAACTATTTGGTGGGATTTCGGTGTTTTGAAAAAGCGAAACGAAGCCCAATTGTAAGTCTGGTCGCAGTTGCTGCGAGTATTTTAGGATTTATTTTAAAGATAACTGCCACTCCATATAATGTTTACTTTGAAGGTGCTCAGTTTGTTCATTTTTTCTAAGACCATGGACAGTTCCACTCGCTATTCCACTGGTGGCGAATTTCCCCAGAATCTGGAGTGCAGCTATTTCCATGTGAGCAGCTCTAATCGCTAGCTCAGCAACTGCAATCTTTGCAGCGATTTTTATAGCTCAAGCGATGGGTGTATCTTATGAAGCTATCCGTTCTCTGATTCCCAAATTGGTAACCACACCAATCGCAATGGGAATTTCGGAACAGATTGGTGGATTACCTCCACTGACCGCTGGATTGGTCGTTTTTACAGGAATTCTTGGAGCGATCATTGTTACACCACTTATGAACCATCTTGGCTTCAAAGATTGGGGTGCGCGTGGTTATACTGTTGGGGTTACCTCCCATGGAATTTGAACTGCACGTGCCTTTCAAGTAAATGAAGTGGCTGGGGTGTTTGCTGTGGTTGCCATGGCTCTCAATGAGGTGGTGATAACATTTGTGGTTGCACTGTTCTCACAATTGCTTTGACAAACTTCAATTATATTTTCCAGTTTTGCAACAGGTGGTCTGCTGAAAACTCTTGATTTCAGGGACAGGATGTCAATAAAAAAACTTCTGTTAATTCTTATTTGTAGCTTTTTTTTGGGATGTACCCCAACCGGTTTGAGAAGCTATATTGTTCTGACAACGAGTAAGAACCCCCAAGACCAACGAGAAGCTGCTGAAAAAGTGATGAGATTGGCTAGAGAAGGATCAATCTTTGATCAAATCAAGGCCGAAGGGCACTTGCGGCAGTTGAGCCAGTCAGCCATTCCTGAACATCAAGAATTGGCGATAAAGCCTTTAGTCTGGTTCACTTTCGTTTCGGACGATGGATATGTTAAAGAGAGAAGTCTTTCGCATCTTAAAGGAGTATTAAATCATCAGGGATGGTCTGAAGCATACAAGTTGAAGACATTGTTTGAAGTCTCAGAATTTATTTTTGGCAGGATGGGGATAACTGAAGAATTTAAAGGTCAAAGATATTTGGCAAATTCAGAGAGTTCAGAAAGGTTGTCTGCAATCAAATTTCTGGTAGAGGTATATCCCGATCTCTCGGCTAAGCTTCAACAAGACAGCGTTCTGGTGTTTTCAAGATTTTTGCATTCTGAGCCTACAATACAGAATTGCCCCCCTGAAATTTGTAAATCTGAAGCCAGGATTTTTGCAGTTTCCCAAAATGAAAATATGCCAGAAGTTCAAGATTGGAATCTTGTTTTGGAACAGCTGAAATGGGATCTTTGGATAAGTCTAGATAGTATTTTAGATCAAAAGCAAATCTCCGGAAAATCTAGAGAGGGTCTCTTGGATTTGAATGAAGAAGTGATCAAGTTTTCCCTCAGTTCTCAGCTTAGGAATAAGTTTTCAATTCAGCCGTTGGACTAGACTGTTCCAAGATAATCTGTCACGCATTCATACACTTTGGGCGGCTGCAAAAGGCACCAAGTAAGGACCTTCAGGAATAATTGCCACTTCTGCGTCGTTCACCTTTTCAATGGCTTCAGTAACCGCCTGATGAAGATCGTCAATCACTTTGACTCCAGTGAGCTGTTGATCCTCCTCACTCATACCAGGGCAATATAACTGAACTTCGCCTACCCGCATAGGTTTGAGTTGCATCTCGCTCTCCCACTCGTCAACTTCTGCGAATTCTTTGGAAAGCAGACTTTCTAAGAATGCTGCTGGGCCGAATTCGATAAGTCTAGCCTGAGATTCGCGAAATTCTGGAGAGCCTATCCCTTCTGCGCACTCTGAAGCAATTATAAGCGTGCCCCCAGGCTCCAGAATATCCAGCGGGGTAACCATACCCTTGATGGTTTGGTAATAAGTTTTATCTAAAGGATATCCTGCTGAACTGGTCAAAATCGTTTTAAATTTACGACCAACTTGAATTTCACAACTGGCTCGGGCGAAATTTACAGCGTCCATATGGCTAGCGAGTACTTCACCAAAGTTAACATAAATCAGGTTCCGCTCTTCATCCAAAATCGTATTCACAGCTAGGATTTTTCCTCCGAGCATCTGAACAATCTCCAATTGAGATTTATGCAATGGGTTTTTATCTAGATTGCAAGAAACTGCATGAGGACTCTCCATGAAGCGTGCAGAATGAAATGTGCGGATTGTCTCGTGATGCGCGATACCGGGAGCTATCACTTTTCGCCCACCAGAATATCCTGCCATAAAATGTGGCTCAACCAAACCAGTTACCAACTTGAGATCAGCTTTCACAAAATGGTGATTCAGTCCCACAGGTACCTGATGGGTTGAAGTTTTGCCCAGATGAATAATTGCGGTATTATCGCGAGCGTCATGATTCAGGATTCGAATGTTCTTTGTCACCCAGGGATCTCCGATTACCTCCTCAAGTTCTTCTCCAAGATTAGGACGGTGTAGGCCTGTAGCAATCAAAATCGTTATGCCATCTCTTGGAATCCCTCCTGCTTCTAGTGCTGCAATAACGGGTTTTAGTAAAAGCTTGTTTGGAACCGGTCTGGTGATGTCACAGACCAAAATACAGGCAGTTTGATTGCCCATCGCCTCTTCAGATAGTGTCTTGCTGAGAATTGGATTAGCGAGAGCTTGAGCGACCAAGGCATGCGGGTTTTCAGGGACTGGGAATTTGGGTTTGCGAATGATTTGTGCAATGGCTTTCTCTGGTAACTCAACCAATAAGCCCTTACGTCCGAAGGAAAGCTCGACTAACATGAGGTCCCCGAATTTTGAATAAAAGTAGATTTTCCTAATATTTTAGGAACAAATGAAAGTTGTGGTAAATTAATACAGATTCATTATTAAAGACGCACTTCAGATCTGTACACTTCCCTACAAATCTTTAAGGAATTTAGGGAAGATTGGGTGCGAGGATAACAGGCTCACTGCCTCGATCTGGAGTAGGCGGTTTTTTCTCTTGGAAAACAGTCTGTAGCTGAGCATTGCGGTAGCGTCTCTCATTGATCCTGATTTCGCATTGACGCACTTCGTTGTAATCTCCGACCCGGTCACAAGCATTGAACTTGGACCTTGCATAGTTGATATTTGGTGTTTGCTCAGCGTTGTTGCTGCAAGAAATATTAGTTATCGCAAAACTGAGTGCCAGAATAAACAGTATAATTTTCTGAGTGACTTCCTTCAATGGGCCTCTTTGAATCAAGCTTTGAAATTTTCTATCCACTTATTTCAGTATTTTAGTAGGACAATTAATATGTCAAAGAACAAAAAATAGAGCAATGCAAAGTATGTCAGAAAATGATTCGATGATGGATGAGAATCTGCTATTGGATGCAGCGCGAGAAGCTCGAATGAAAGCTTACGCACCCTATTCAAGATTTCTGGTTGGGGCTGCCATTTTGGATGATCAGGGAAAGCTTCACAAGGGTTGTAATGTGGAAAATGTAGCTTATCCACAAGGAACCTGTGCAGAAGCTGGAGCGATAGCTGCAATGATTCTGGCTGAGGGAAGGCAAATCAAAGCTATAGCAGTCGTTGGTGACAGCCCAGATCCAGTGACTCCATGTGGTGGCTGTCGTCAAAAAATCCGTGAATTCGCGGAGCCTACAATTCCCATCTTGATCGGAGATCTCAAACAACTGAGATTGCGCCAAACTCTCGCAGACCTACTTCCACATTCTTTCGGTCCAGAATATTTACTCAACGAGCCCTAATGATTAATGACTCTCCAAATAGTTTTGAACAAGATATCCCAAATTCCAGCCGGATTCTCAAAAGTAAGATTGGAGAATTTACTCCCAAGGTTGCCATCATTCTTGGCTCAGGACTTAGCAGGTTTTCAGATGAAATAGATCAGAGAGAAACAATCCAATACTCAGAGTTGGTTGGTTTCCCAGAACCAGTTGTTGGAGGACATCGGGGTGAGCTAGTTTTTGGTTCTGTTGGTACTACCCCTCTTGTCATACTTCGAGGCAGAAGTCATTTTTATGAGCACGCAGATGTTCATAATATGTGTGTCCCGGTTGGAGTGTTAAAAGAGATAGGCTGCGAATTACTGCTCCTGACTAATGCAGCTGGTAGCATGGATCCAGATTCGCCACCAGGCTCGCTAATGCTGCTAGTGGATACAATCAATCTGACTGGTGTCTCTCCATTGTTTGGAGTGGTAGGTGACCAACGCTTTGTGAACATGACGAACGCGCTGGATCCGGAAATAAACCTGCTAATTGAATCAGAGGCTACAAAAGCTCAAATCCCTTTGCGACGAGGAGTCTACGCTTGGATGACAGGACCGCAATTTGAAACCCCAGCAGAAATCAGAATGCTGATGACTTTGGGAGCAAATTGCGTGGGAATGTCTACAGTACCCGAAATCATTCTAGCACGTTATTTTGGATTGAAGGTCGTTGCTCTTTCGATTGTGACTAATCAGGCTGCGGGCTTAAGTGATGAAACATTGAGTCATACTCACACATTTGAGCAAGCTGCTTTGGCGGGTCCGCGGATGACAAAGCTTATGAAAAACTTCCTGAAAAATTACTAGGATACAAGATGATTCCACAGGAGTTGATTCGGAAGAAACGTGATGGACTGGAACTGACAATTACAGAAATTGAATTCTTGGTAGGAGGAATGACCTCTGGTCAGCTGAGTGAAGGCCAGGTTGCTGCCTTTGCAATGGCAATTTATTTTCAGGGTATGAACCCAAAAGAATGTGCGGGATTAACGTGGGCGATGATGAATTCGGGAGATACACTCAACTGGAAGAACCTGGATCTCAATGGGCCAGTTCTGGACAAACACTCAACGGGTGGTATTGGGGATAAAGTGAGCTTAATGCTTGGCCCTATGGTAGCTGCATGTGGAGGGTATGTACCGATGATCTCTGGCCGTGGACTTGGCCATACGGGGGGAACACTTGATAAGCTAGATTCGATTCCCGGATATAAGACTACACCTGATTTGGTAAAATTGAGGAAAGTTGTCAAAGATGTGGGCGTGGCCATCATTGGACAAACTGCAGAATTAGCTCCTGCAGATCGCCGTCTTTACGCAATCCGAGATGTCACTGCCACAGTGGAGAGCATTCCTCTAATTACTGCTTCAATACTTTCCAAGAAACTTGCTGCTGGATTGGATGCTTTGGTAATGGATGTCAAAACAGGTTCCGGTGCATTCATGGCAACCCAAGATCAGTCAATTGAATTGGCTAAAAACATAGTTGCCGTTGCGGATGAGAATGGAGTAAAAGCCTCAGCATTACTGACAGATATGAATCAAGTTCTTGGTTTAAATGTGGGGAATGGCTTGGAAGTTTTGGAAACCATCAGATATCTAAGAAACGAAAAAGTGGACCCTCGACTTGATCAGGTAACCGTTTCTCTTGGAGGAGAACTACTATTTATCGGTGGCATCGTTAACTCTGCTCAGGATGGTAGGGTTAGAATCAGGAATGCTCGGGAAGACGGTTCAGCAGCTGAGTATTTTGCAAAAATGGTTCAGGCTCTAGGAGGGCCAACTGATCTTATTGAGCACAGTGACCATCATTTAGAAAAAGCCGCAGTGGTTGTTCCAGTGATGCCTAAACAAAGTGGTTACATTGTGAAAATGGATGCAAGGCAAATTGGACTAGCCTTAGTCAATTTAGGGGGGGGAAGAATCCGTGCCGACCAGAAAATTGATTATGCGGTTGGATTCGAAAATTTTGTTGAACTCAATGATTACGTAAGCCAGCAACAACCAATTGCGCTGGTTCACGCACGTACAAATTCTGAAGCAGACCAAGCAATTTTGACTATCCAAAAAGCATGTGTTATTGCTGAAACGCCAAATAGAAATACCCTATCAAATTGCGTTTACGACCGGATTGCCCTTGACCAAGATGTAGAAGAAGACTAATTTTCTTTACTTTTGATAAAGTTAGTTAGCATTCATCAGTTCAATCTAACATAACTTTTGTCCATAAAATTCAACTCTCCATTTCTGAGGAGCCCCCATGCCCACGCAACGAATATCTTGGTTATCATTGCTATGGTTGAGCAGCGTATTTCTACTTTTAGCTGTCACATCTCTTCCAGCGGCCCCTATCAAAGTTGGGTTGGTGACCGATGTTGGACGAGTCAATGATCGCAGCTTTAATCAATCTGCTTGGGAAGGTGTTGAGTTGGCCAAATCCAATCTTGGTTTAGGAGACCGAGACATCAAGTACATTGAAACTCAAGACGCCAAGGATTATGCAGACAATTTGGCTCAATTCATTGAGGCAGAATACCAGGTCATTGTCACGGTCGGTTTCGCGCTTGGTGATGCAACCGTTAAAGCTGCCAAGGAAAATCCAGATACATTGTTCATCGGTGTTGACCAATTCCAAGGTGAGACACTTCCCAACTTGGCTGGTTTGATCTTCCATGAGGATCAATCTGGATTTTTGGCTGGCGTGTTGGCAGCTGGAATGACGAAGAGTGGAACTATCGCAGCAGTCCTTGGAACAGATCTGATTCCTCCTGTTGTCGCATTTAATGAGGGTTATATCGCAGGTGCTAAATCAGTGAATCCAAAAATTAAAGTTATCTCTACTTATCATCCAGGTGAAATTAGCCAGGCCTTTGTTGACCCAGAGTGGGGTGCCGCAACAGCCAAGCAGGCAATGGACCAGGGTGCCGATGTAATATTCGGTGCGGGTGGCCTGACAGGTAATGGTGCCCTGCAGGAAGTGGCTTCACAAAAAGGAATGTACTGCATCGGCGTAGATGCTGATCAATGGTTTACTGTGCCAGCAGCACATCCTTGCTTGATCTCCAGTGCAATGAAGCTAATCACACCCGCTGTTGCTGATCTGATTGGACAAGCACAAGCAGGCACCTTCGAGGGTGGTAATGTTTTCGGTGCAGCCGGATTAGCCCCATTCCATGATTTCGATGGGGCTGTTCCACAGCCCCTGAAGAACTTGTTGAAAGCCGCAAAAGCTGGACTGGACAGCGGCATTATCAAAACAGGTTACGGCAACTAATTTTGTAAATTCTTAAGTCTTCTCTGAGGTGTTTGGAAGCAAGCACCTCCGGTCTCCCTCCTCTAAATGCCTCAACCTTTTCATGGCACAGGCAAATTCCAACAAACCCAACGTTACTCAAAAGCAATTCTTCCTTGGTGTCTTCCTGATCCCATTCCTTGCTCTGCTGACAGCTCTTGCAGCTGGAGCAGTGGTGATGTTGGCTTTCGGAGATGATCCGATTCTAGCATATCAGGGCCTTTTCCAAGGAGCTTTTGGAAGTGGGCGTGCTTGGAGTGTGACCATCCGAAAGATGATTCCCTTTATCCTCACAGGGCTTTCTGTGGCTGTCGCTTTCAAAGCCGGACTCTTTAATATTGGGGCGTCTGGACAGTTTGTGATGGGTTCTGTTTGCTCGGTAGCCATCGGGATACATTTTGAAGGGCTTCCAATGATCATCCATCTCCCATTGGCAATTTTGAGTGGGATGCTAGGAGGAATGATTTGGGGCGCGATTCCTGGTCTCTTGAAAGTGACGACCGGAGCTCATGAAGTCATCGTTACAATCATGATGAATTACCTAGCATCACTTTTTGCTGGTTGGACAGTATACGCCGGGGGAACTCAGGGACAAACTCCTGGTCCACTTTGGGATCGGACTGCGAGAGCAATTTCCGAGACCCCTGATGTTTTCGATTCAGCACAAATTCCATGGCTTTTTGGTCCACCCTATCGTGTTCATTACGGGGTGTTTCTGGCCTTGATTGCTGTAGTAGTTGTCTGGTGGTTAATTTACAAGACTACGATCGGATTTGAAATCCGAACTGTCGGACAAAATCCAAAAGCTGCTAGATATGCAGGAATTCGCGTGGAAAAAACTGTTGTGCTGACAATGGGTCTTGCTGGGGCTCTTGCCGGGTTGGCAGGCACAATAGAGGCACTGGGTTTGAACCATAAATTTGCCCCAGAATTTGGTGGACAGGTCGGATTTGACGGAATTACGGTCGCACTACTCGGTCAAACACATCCTTTTGGAGTGGTCATTGCGTCTTTTCTAATTGGTGCTTTAGATGCTGGAGCGGCGAAGATGCAATTTGAATCAGGTGTTGCCGCAGATATTATTCAGGTTATCCAAGCGCTAGTTTTGGCATTTGTTGCTGCCCCATTGATCATAAAGGCCCTATTCCGGCTGCGATCCAGTGATGATGAGAAACATGCTACAAAATTGAACACAAGCTGGGGAGGTTCTTGAAATGACTTTTTGGTCAAGGACCGCAAAAATCTCAGTGAGTTTAGCTCTGATAATGATTGTAATGGCGATTTTGGTAGAAATCACGATTCTGGGAGAGAATCCATGGATGAGAGTTTTTTTCGGAGTCAGCGCCCTGAACTTCACTCTCCGTGCAGCCATACCTCTGGTTTTGGGAGCATTGAGTGGAATACTCTGTGAGCGCTCTGGTATCATCAATATTGGTATTGAGGGAATGATGCTTGCCGGAGCTTTTGCTGGATTTGTCGCAAAATCTTCTACGAATGATTGGCCCCTTTACGCAAGTCTCCTCTTCAGTGTTCTTGTGGCGTTGGGAGTGGGTGGACTGATGGGATTGCTGCATGGACTATTCTCGATACGTTTTCGAATGGATCAGATCATCTCAGGAACCGTTATCATTATTTTAGCGGCAGGGCTTTCTTCCTATCTTTACGATCGTGATGCAATTTCAGCTGGAAAATTTACACCAATTCCAATTCCACTCCTTTCTGAAATTCCAGTTATTGGCCCTGTCATATTCAACAATGCGCCTATCACTTATGTAGCTTTGCTGTTGGTCTTAATTGTACATATCGCGATTTTTCACACACGCTGGGGACTACGAACACGAGCAGTAGGTGAGCATCCAAGAGCAGCAGACACTGAAGGTATCAATGTCAATCGGCAGCGATACTTTAACACAATGTTGGGTGGGATGCTGGCAGGACTAGCTGGGGGGTTTCTGGTTTTAGAGGCGGTCGGGCAATTTCAGGAAGGAATGACTGCAGGACGTGGATTTATTTCGCTAGCAGCTATGATTTTTGGCAACTGGACACCTTTTGGGGCTTTGGGGGCCGCAACACTGTTTGGATACACTCAGGCACTGCAGAATGAATTCTTACTTGCTGGGGTGACGACCATACCACGGCAGTTTGTTTCAATGTTACCCTACATAGTGACAATTGTGGCGGTATCTGGTCTTGTGGGTCGTGTACGTCCACCAGCGGCCATTGGGAAGTCCTACGATACTGAGGGTAACAAGTGAGTGAATCAGAAGTTCTGGAAGCTCGCCAGATCAGTAAATACTTTCCAGGAGTTGTGGCCAACGAGGGTGTTAACTTACGCTTGAAATCTGGAGAAATCCTAGCCCTTTTGGGGGAGAATGGAGCCGGTAAGTCCACTCTAATGAACATCATCTATGGACTTTATCAGCCTTCAGCAGGAGAAATTCTGGTAAGAGGTCAATCTGTTAGAATGCATTCACCTAGAGACGCGATTGATCTGGGCATCGGGATGGTTCACCAACACTTCCAATTGGTCCCAGTGATGACAGTGGTCGAAAATGTTATGCTTGGCAGTGAGAGTATACGGCAAGGCCTGTTGGATCGGGAAAGCGTCTCCCAGCGCATTCAGCAGCTTTCCCAGGATTATCAATTGGAAGTTGATCCCTTTGCTCTAGTTGAGGATTTGCCTGTTGGCGTAAGGCAGCGCGTAGAAATCATCAAGGCACTTTATCGTGAAGCTGATATTTTGATCCTTGATGAACCCACTGCTGTTTTGACTCCTCAAGAAATTGAAGGGCTCTTCTCAGTGATGGATTTGCTTCGAAAACAAGAAAAATCCATAATTTTTATTACACACAAGTTGAAGGAAGTCCTCAGGATTGCGGACCGAATATCTGTTTTGCGACGTGGTAAAGTTGTTGGAGAAGCTACTCCTAGTAGCGCAACAGAGCCTAAATTGGCTTCAATGATGGTTGGCCGGGAAGTCATGCTGCAAGTTGATAAACACAATGCAAAGCCCGGCAAGCCAATCCTGCAAGTAAAACGATTAGAAGCTCGAGATGACCTAGGTGAAATTTGCCTCCAGAATGTAGATCTGCAGGTCCATACTGGTGAGATTGTTGGCGTTGCTGGTGTCCAGGGGAACGGACAAACCGAGTTGGTGGAGGTAATTACAGGATTGAGGGGGCTGGATCAGGGAACATTGCTAATTGGAGGACAAGAATTTACGAATTCTAGTCCGAGAGAAATTACCGATCAGGGTAGTATCTGTCATGTACCTGAGGACCGACATGCCTTTGGAATGGTTGCAGGATATTCAGTGGCAAATAACTTGGTATTAAATTCTTACTACAAGCCACCCTTTGCAAGTGGTGTAAACGTTCAGCAGGAAGCTATTGAACAAAATGCAGAAAAGCTGGTCGATAAGTTTGATGTCCGGACTCCCTCGGTGCATACGCAAGGTGGAAGTTTGTCAGGGGGGAATCAGCAAAAAATGGTAATTGCTCGGGAGTTGAGTCGACCAATTAAACTTCTCATCGCTGCACAGCCGACGCGTGGCATCGACGTTGGCTCGATTGAGTTTATTCATCAGCAAATTGTTGCCAAGCGGGATGAGGGTGTGGCGGTATTGCTTGTTAGCTCTGAATTAGATGAAATTCTTGCTCTCTCCGACCGAATTGTGGTGATGTATCGGGGCTCCATCATTGGGGAAGTTGAAGGCAACAAAGCCACTCGCCAACAGCTAGGACTTCTCATGGCAGGGGTCAAGTCAACTTTTTCTGTTTGACCAGATGGAATTACTCACAGCTCTTTAAAAGCAAAAAAACTTCCCTATCACTTCAAAAATTCAAAATCATCCTCAATTACATCAATCCTAGCCTAGGTGCCACTGCTCAGTAATATTTGAGGATTCTTCCGAAACAACCCACCCCAGAAAGCGTCCCGAGTTGAACGATAACCGCCCTGGTGTGGACAAGAACAATTCCATCTGCGTAGGCTAAAGCCTGAGTCGTTTAAGTGTCTATATTCCCAGTTGCTAATTGAGTGATTGCGAAGTGTATGCTTTCACATGTGCAACTTTAAGGTCTTGGAGGGAGCCATTGGATTACTGGCAAACGTGGTTAGTCCTCAATGTTCATCATGGTCGCGGCATCGTAGACTTTTTCCTTGCAGGCATTGGCAACTGTAAGGGTGATCTGAACATAGAGTTTAGAATCTAGATACTTAAAGTTTTGAAGTTTTTGAATCAATAGTGAACTTCAATATGCAGAAAACACAAGGCTTGTAATGAAAGTTTTAAATATAATGTTGGTTTCACTGAGAAAAGTAGGGTAGGTGGCTTAAAATCCTCGTACATAAGTTTTTGGATTGGAGTAGGAAAAGAATATGCGAAAATAAAACATTTCCTTGACGACGCAGGAACAGAAGCATAACTTCGGTAACTGAATCAAAATGATGTTGAATTTAAACATATGAAATTACATTGTATCGAAATGAACAATGAGGGAATAAGCAACCCATAATGGGGAAGAGTGAGGAAAAATGCTGGGTGATTATGAAATCGAGATTGCCGCGGTATTAGGGGTTTTCTGTTTTTGGTGGCTGATAATCTATGATCGAGATCCGCGGAGAGTTTTTACATTTGAAGACTCAATGATTTATCTGAAACAAATGATCCAGTCAGCTTTAAAGTCTTTTCCAGTTTTTTGGGCAATCGCTTTTCTTCTGGCTTACGTCATTGTGGAAGCCTAAAGAAAAAAACTTACTCAAAGTTGAATCGCTTCCTCAATCAACATAACGGGGATGTTCTTTCTGACGGGATATAGCCGATCGCCAGCTTCCCGGATCAATCCTGCATCAAGCTTGTCATTAATTTTACGACCGCCGATATTTTGTAGAGAACCTTCCTCAATCTTTTGATTTAAATCAGAGATTTCTTCCAAAGAGGCTTCTCGAACTGGGGTTCTGTTATCGGGACAGACCAGAATTTTTACAAATTCAGGATCAAGCATAAGTCTCTTAAAGTGATGCCTTGACAACTTCAGGCCGCTCCAATGCCTGAGATGCATGATAGACGAGCCTGTCTGTCTGCTTACACTCATTATAACGATGGTATTGAATCGACATGTAGGTGTAGACCAATTCCGAGATACGACGCATGTGTTGGCTTAAATTAAAGGACCATCCATTTGCGTTCCCGGAAATGCTCTTGTAGTTTGCTCGCTCCATTGCCATCACCACAGTGTAGCTTTTTGGTCCTTCAGGTGTATCAATTTGTACAATACCAATGTTACCGTTAACCCCCTTCACGAAGCCAGTCTTGTCCCACACCTTGACGTTTTTATTTCGCGCAAAGCACGTGCCATCTTTTAACCGATCGCGCGCGCGCGGTCCGTTTGGTTGACCCATCATGTAAAGAATCTCTTCTGCTGCCATTTCATTTTCGACCCTACTAAATTTAGGTCCCAATGGTTGATCAGACCAGAGTGTCAGCATCAAGCGGTTCAAGTCTTCAACAGAAACTTTATTTAGGTAAGTCCTACCGTAGCGTGGAATGTATTCAACAACCTTCATTTCGTTGTATAGTCTAGTATCAGCCAGGATCTGATTAACTTTTTTTGGTCCACCAAGCCACCGCATCACCTTGTTTGTGTCAGAATTGCTGCTGAAGCGGATCATTTTGCTGAGTGCTCTTTGGTGCTGTCTGTTATGTTTGATTTCTCCCCTGAAACGCTGCAGCATGTAAGCTTGCAGTACAGGAACCTTAATCAAGCTTGCGGCCTTGATTTGGACGTCTGGTCGAATGGAAACTAGTCTTTCGCCAGTCTCTAAATCCTGTACAACCATACTTAATTTGTCTCGAAGACTCATTGTTTTCTTATCATAGGACTCACGCAGGAAGTTCAGGATACTTGCCTCAAGTGGTGACGTGTACAGCCGCTCAGTAGCGCTCGTTACTTTACTTGGAAAATCGGTAGGTTCATAAAATTTCAGATGTCTACGAGCAACCCAACCGGTTGTTCCTGTTGCTGTTTGTACTTTACGCCATCCATTCTCTTCTGGAAAAGCGCTAACGACATGCATGCCTGTTCGGAGTTTTTCAATTATCTTATAGTCTCTGCCAGGTCCTGAACGTAGATTCAAAGTTCGGGTACTGACGATTGCATAATCGGCCTCTTTTTCATTGAAGATTGCTTCTTTTCCTCTTGGGAGAATTTTCAAGTATTCAGTGGCAACCCATCCTCGAATACGTTTCCCAATCAGTTCTACTTCTACCCAACGCTCATCTGTCTCAGATAACACTTGTAGCTTGTCGTTCTTTCGAAGAGTATGCAGAACTTTGTACTTTGTTCCTGCTTGAGCTCTAAGATTAAGCTTGGATACGTCCACAACGGCATGTAGTTCAATATTCCTTTGTTCTTTGGCAAAGCGAAGGTATTCTGAAGCCACCCAGCCAACTTCATTATCTATCTTAACTTCAACCCACCCATTGTCTTGTCGTTCTTCAACCTCCACGACTTGATCTGCTTTAAGCTTCCCGATAACTTTACCACCCTTTTTCGGTGATTCTCGGAGGTTGAGCCGGCTTGCAAGAACAACAGCTTTTTCGGAGAGAGATTGGGCAGAGGTGTGCTCTGGGTTTTGCCAGAGCATTTGGGGATTGAAGAAATTCTTGTGAGAATCACCTTGAGAATGAGCACTTTGACCAAGGCACATCAGACCCAAAAAAACGGGGACCATGCGGTCAAATAAACTCTTTCTCATTGTGATTTTCTCTCATTAGCGTTGATTCTGTGGGACTGATTTTTAACGCAGTCTGATATTTACGAGAGATTGGAAACCACCGCTAGGGTGCAATCGGAAGCCGTCAATATCTTCCTTTACTATAGCTACGTTCTGATTATGCCATAGGGAGATATAAGGCAGGTCCTGCTGAAGAATTTCCTGGACCTTGTTGTAGTACTTCTTTCTTTCTTGTGGATCGATTGTACTGCGCCCCTGTTCCAGCAAGCTATCAATTTCAGGATTGCTATAGCGAACACGATTCCTGCCACCTACATCTGGTAACTCGCTGCTGTGAAACAGGGAGTAATAGAAATCTGGTTCCGATACTCCGACCCAACGCAAAGAGAACAATTCGAAGTTTCCAGCCTTAACATCACCGAAGAATGTGCCCCATTCAAAGGAACGAATCTCAAGGTTGATGCCAATCTCTTTCAGTTGATTCTGCAGAATTCGGGCCTGTCTGACAGCATCTCGACTATTGCTAGTTTTATACTCAAGCGTGAGGTTTTCAATACCAGCTTCTTTCAGAAGTTGACGCGCTTTTTGAGGATCATGTTGATAACTTGTAAGATTTGGTGCTGAAAAATCATTTTGTTTTGTGAGGACGCTATCAGCAGCAATAGCCCTTCCTTTTTTTAGAAACTCAATCAGTTCTTCACGATTGATCCCATGCGCAATTGCTTGGCGAACTCTTGGATCCTGAAGTTTGGTTGATTGCATGTTTAGCCCAAGGTACTGATAATTCAGAGCTGGGCCGGTCATCATTCTATATTCTTTGGCGAGTGAGCCTTTTTCAAATTGAGGAAGTTTATCCAAGGGCACCACATTTATCGCGAGATCAATTTCTCCTTTACGCATCTTGAGAAACCTAGTGTTGTCATCCTTGATGATTTTAAGTTCCAATTCCTCGATAGCTGGTTTGGTCCCGTGATAGTCATCAAATTTTCTAAGGCTGATTGCATTTGGATCTTGGCTAACCAATTGAAAAGGACCCGTTCCAATTAGCTTCGCATTTGCGAGGTCTGAATTTCTAGAGAAGATGGGTATGAAAATATCTAAAAAGAATGCTGCCTCAGGCTGGAACAAGTTAAAGGTGACTGTATGCTCATCTGTTGCTTCAACGGATTTAAGTTTTTTCGAGAGGAACTGGAATGGAGATTTAGTTTCTGGATCCATGATGTGTTCGAAAGTGAAGCGGACATCTTCAGCATTTAGTTGGGACCCGTCATGAAAGTGAACTCCTTCTTTGAGTTTTAGAGTCCAGGTTGTTTCGTCGGGATGTGTCCAACTCTCTGCCAATCCAGGAACAATGCGAAGTGCATCATCTTGTTGAACCAGCGTTTCAAACAGTAAAACTTGCGTTAGCCGCATGCCGTTCGCATCAACAGCATAGCGAGGATCTAAGGATTTGGGTGCCCCATCCAGTGCAATCGTTAAAGGAACTGCAACTAGTAGATTGACCCACAAGACAAGGGATAAGGTTAATAGTGTGAAATGTTTCATGATAAATTTGTTTGCTGAGATGGAAGAAAGGAAAGAAGGAAGACAGCCCCAATCGGGGCCAAAAAGCTTAGACGCTTTGGTCCTCACTTTTTAAACGGGCAAGGTGGATCAGAAAGACAATTCCAGGGCAGACCATCAAGCCGAAAACCATAACACCGAAGACTAGTGGCCAACTCAATGCCATAGCCAATTCTCCATTTCTAAAGGTTATACAAAATTCTTTACTTATCACCGAAAATCTATTTAAGCAAGGCAGGATGGCTCATTCACTCATCGCTACAACAAACATTCCTTCGAAACGCCGATCTTTTTCCTCAAGGATTTTTTGCAAGTCCAAAGCTTCATTCTTGGTTTTGAAGCCTCCAGCATATATACGATAATTGCGAATACGTTGGTCTGATCTCCGTGCTTCAAAAAAGACTTCAGCTGAATAGATCTGGTTGAGATGGGCTTTTACTCGGTTGGCAGTAGTTAGATCTGGGAATAATCCAAGGGAAATCTGATAGGAACTGCTGGATGGCTTCCGATAGGCTTGACCAGTAATCAAGTTCTCGTTATTGATTCGATTAACTAAATTCGATGCTTCCTCCTCACCATAAAGATTGGTGGATACAATTTCTGTCATTGGGTTGACTTCATTGACAGTCTCCACTCTGGTTGCATATCCAGCCCGCTTCAGAAGGTAGCGATAATCATCCACGCACTCCTGATAAATACAATTGGCAACTTGAACAAAAAATCTTGTAGTCCGAGGCCTCTTAACAGGCTGAGGCGCTTCAACAACAGGTGCTACAGGAATTTCATCCATTGTTGGAGGAGGAGGTTCTTCGACGACTGCAATTTCTTCTACTTCTTGGATTTCTTCTATGGGTTCAGCAGCGGGAATTGGTTCTGTGTTAACTATAGACTCTTCAGTGAGAAGTGGGGCAGGTGGGGGTGGAGGAGGTGGCTCTTCAAGGATTGCAAGCTCGGGTTCTTCCGCTTCCATCGGAGGTGGTGGAGGAGCCATCAAGTACATAGCTGCAACAGCAGCAGCACCCAGGACAGCACCCGCGGCACCAGTTACAATTCCTGGCATTAGAAGGGGCTTTTTGTCACTGGTACTTTTTTTCTTCTTTTTTTCATTTTTTGGTGCTGGACTGTCATCTGACACAGTAGCAGCAGCAGCAGCGGCAGCACCAGCACCAGCTGCTGCTACCTCATCTTCGAGATCTTCGCTACCAAAGTCGTCCGCTTCTCCGCCCCCAGCACTAAGGTCATCATCTTGAACTTCCAGATCATCAATAGTGGATAAATCCTCAAAGAAGGAATCTAATTCACCATCGTCTCCACCTTCACTGTCCATAAAGCTGTCGAGTTGATCACCGAACTCATCGTCCAGATCTCCAATCCCCTCCAG
>MDTD01013871.1_pt1 | contig 34688 bp, 22 predicted proteins | sample 811221 | NCBI WGS metagenome assembly MDTD01 (sample SAMN05326646, study PRJNA326480) | marine metagenome | isolation source: seawater | place: Pacific Ocean: South West | collected 2011
CAAAAAAAACCTCTCCGATCGCCCGATGCGATCGCGACGCCCATCGCGCGCGCGCTCGACGTCTCGCGTACCGTGTTGACGTCCGAACCCACGGACCAATCCGCGCGAACGGTCACGTCGCGCTTCGCGACCTATCGCGAGACGATCGAGACGCTCGTCAGTCGCGCGCGCTCGAAAAATCGATCGCAGGCATCAAATCGTATCGCGTATCTCGCGCGCGGGTCGAGATCGAATCGAATCGTGGGCGTGTCGTACCTTTGCGACGCGAGAGTCGCGCTTCAGGGCGGATCCTCGGGCGATGGACGCCTTGGCGGTGATGATGTGTGCGTTCGCGAGCGCGGAGGCGGACATGACGACGTGTCTGTGTGTGCGGACGCGCGGGACGATGGCGCGCGCGAGGCACCGGCGATGGCGCCCCGTGTGCGTGTATGGTGTGTTGTTGCGTTTTTAGACATTTTTTGTGTACACTATGGATGGTGGGAGGATCACGATCGCGATCGAGCCATCGACAGACGGACCGAGCGCTCGAACGACCGATCGAAGTCACGCACCGCCGGTGACTTTGATCTCCAACAGACTCTCCACGGGATTGCGACAGATGGGACAGACGGTGCCGGTGGTCTGATCGCGGAGGTGGTGCGCGCACTCGGCGCACATGCACAGGTGGCGACACGGGAGGACGGTGGTGTCGCGAGGCTCGGTGAGACAGATGACGCACTCGTCGGATTGGGCGAGAGCGGTGGATTGGAAACCGTCGTCGCGATCGGTGGACGCGGCGCCTGGGGCGGCCTCTATGCCGTAAATCTCTTGGAGTTCGTACGAGACGCCGCGAACCCAAATTTTTTGTTTCGTCGCGCGACAGGTCCACGCGGCGTTCTTGTTGGACGCCGACGACGACGTCTCGGCGTCGACGCTCGACGCGCATCGCTCGAATTCGACGTACGTCGTCTGACTCTGGACCCACGGTCGTAAAGGCGCGAACCCACCCGGTGGATTGGCTGGTAAATCGTCCAGCGTCTTGTCGCCGTCTTCGACGCACTCCAACCGAATCGCGAGCGGGTACGTCCTCGTCTCCGCGTTCGTCGTCGTGAGTTCGTGTTCACCCCCGAACGAGCGCGTATCGATGAGTTCACTCACCGCTTGTTCGTATCTCCCACCCAGTCCCGCATCGAATCGCGCCGACGTCGTCGCCCTCGGACTCGCGCGCGCCACCGGATTCGTCGACGCCGGCGCGAACGACCCTCCATCCTTGGGCGATTCTCGCGCCACGTACGCCAGGCTCACGCGATACGGTACGTCCGCGTCCACTTTAAACGCAATTCCGAGCTTGTGTCGATCACCGTCCGGCGACGCGATGCACTCCAGAGACGCTTTATTCAGATTGACGTGATTCCGAATCGTCGTCGTCGCGTGCGTCGGCGTTCGATCTCCCTCGCTCCTCGGTCGCCCTCGCGCGGACGCCATCGCATTCGCGCTCTCAGTCGGCGCGCCGCCGGCGTCGTCGACGCGCGCGGACGCCGCGTGCGCGCGAAGATCCGCGCGAGGATCTTCGGCGGTGCCTCGCGCGCGTCGATGGCGACGCGGTCGCGCCGCGCTCGCGCTCGGCGTCGCGCCCATGTCTCGACGATGCGGTCGCGTCGAGGATGCGTCCGAGTCGTCGGTCGACGCGTCGCGTCGCGCGGTGGCGTCGCGCCGACACTCGGAATCATTCTCATGCTCATTCAGGTCCCTGGGGGTGAGAAAAAAGAAAAAGCCTCGGGACGAATGAAAAGGTGAATGAAAAGGTGAATGAATGAATGAATGAATGAATGAAGTATTACAGATGAACGTGATCTCTCCCGCCGTCGTTGTCGCTCCCACTGGTGTCGTCGATCTCGCTCTCGTCGCTCTCTCTGTCGACCCAAACGCAGTCCCATCGACAGATGAGACCGTTTTCGCACGCGGCGACGACGACGGCGCCGTCGCGACTCACGGCGCACTGTCGAACGACGCGCGAGCCTTCGCCCTCTGGTAAGATGAAATCGTCCATGTTGGACGCGCGTTTGCCGAGACGCGCGGGAAACGCCGCGAGACGCGCGGGGACGCGCTTGGCGCCGGCGGGAACGTCGAGACGCCACACGGATACCTGACCCTTGTCGTTGCCGAACGCGAGGGCGTTGTGCGAGGCGGAGACGGCGAACCGGATCCACCATAACTCAGCGTCTCTCTGTGGGAACTCGGCGACGAGACGAAACTGTCGTCCTCGCGTGTGCACGACGCCTACGGGTTCGTCGGGAACCCAGAGTTTCGCCACGCCGTCGACGCTCTTGCTCAGGACGGCGTCGCCGACCCATCCGACGGAATCGACGTAATTGTTGTGCACTCGACTACTACTAAACATGGGGGCGTCCACGATCACCGTCTTAAACTCCGCCAACGGTCGTCTCCACGACCTCGCCGCGGCGACGGCGGTGGCGAGCGGCGGCGGCGCCCAAACCTTGACGTGATTATCCATGCCACCGCTCACGAGTTTCAATCGTCCGAGATCGTCCCGTGCGCTGTGAAAATCCACCGCCAACACATCGTTCTTGTGTCCCAGACTCCCCGCGAATATCGCGATCGTCACTCCCGTCTTCGCGTGCCACAACCGAATGCTCAAATCGCCGCTCGCCGACGCCAACAGACTCGGTTCGCGCGGGTGCGCGACGATCGCGTTCACCACCCCTCCGTGTCCGATCAGATTCGTCCACGTCTTCCCCGTCGCGCAATCCACGATCTCGATCGACGATCCCGTCCCTCCGAGCGCTAAACACGGTCGTCGCCGCGTCCTCCGCGCCGACGCCGACGCCGACGCCGACGCCTCCTCTTCCTCGAACGCGCACCACTCGCACGCGTAGAGCGACGCGTTCGCGTCCCCGCTCTCAAACGACGCCACGAGCGTCACCGCCCCGCTCGTCTCGCACTCGTACACGTCCGCGCGTCGTCCCGAGCACGTCGCAAAGGTTCGCAACAATCGGTCCTCGGCGCCCTCGAGCGAACAAAATCGCGCGCAGTACACGGGCTCTCCCGTCTCGCGGTCTCGCACCGCGCTCGTCGGCGCGTACCGCGACGCTCGCGAGGACGGCGCGATCGCCGTCGTCATCCCTCGCGTCTCCGTCGCGTCGTCGACTGACGCGCGCGATTCAAATGAATCATCGATTAATCATGAATCAATCATCATTCGCGTCACACGCGCGCGCGCGCGCGCGCACCGCCGCCATGCCGCCGACGACGACGACGACGGTCTCGTCTTCCTCCCTTCGCGCCCTCCTCGACGCCGAGTCCGCGGACGTCGTGCGAGAACTCTTGGACGATGGATGTAAATCGTGGTGCGATGATTTACGCGCGGGACCGAGCGCGCGGCGCGCGCGATTGGCCAAGAACGCGGCCAAAAGCGCCGAGGCGCTGCGATTGGAGACGCACGGAGAGGCGGAGGCGTGCGCGGAGGCGTGCGAGGCGTTCGTGAGACGCGCGGTGTGGACGATGGGAGAGGACGCGCGTCCCGGGACGACGACGACGACGACGACGACGAACGCGTTGGGGTTCGAACCGGGGAGTGGACACGCGCGATTGGACGCCCTGCTCGTCGAACGCGCGCTCGAGCGAAGACACAAGTGGCGAGAGAAATCGGCGGCGGCGGCGGCGATGCCCGGACGGTTTTTGGCGGATTTCGATTGGGCGGTGCGCGCGTCGACGTCGACATCGACGCGAACGACGACGACTCGAAACGACGACGACGACGACGACGACGACGACGAAGACGACCATCCAGACGCCGTGTGTCGCGCCGCCGCGCGTCTCGTCGTCAGAGACGCCGGCGCCGAGTCGTCGTCCGTCGTCGACGTGCGCTTCGACATTCATCCGCGCGCGCTCCGCCGCGTCGCGGCGTCGTGCGCCGCCGCCAGACGCGCCGCGGAGACGCTCGCGCCCGACGCCGCGGCCGAGGAATCGGACGCGCCGTCGACGACCGCCACCGCGTGACCGCGGACGCGCGTCGCGGTCGCGCGCGCATTCGCTCGCCGCGGCGTACGCGCGCGTGTGTGTACTAGGGGTATCGAAAATATAATATGTATTTTAGATACATATTGTGTAATGAAAGTATCTATGCACATTGTGTACACGGACAGTCCGGGGCGGGTGTCCCACACGCGGGTGTTTGAGGGACCGTTTCCCCACCGACGCCGCGGTGTTCCCCGCTCGACGGCAGACGCGCGCGCGCGAGGGAGCGGCGAATCGCGACGCGACCGCGCGACCGAACGTCTCGCGCGTCACCGCGTCGCGTCACCGCGCGGTGGTGCGCGAAGCGACGCGCGAGACGCTCGGTCGAAAGAGCGCCCGCGGTGGTTTCATTTCATTTTCATTTCGATTCGATTCGATTCATTCGCGCGCGCGCGTCGTGGGATCGTGGGATCGATCGCGCGCGCGTCGTGCGATCGTGCGATCGATCGCGGGTTTCGAGATGGAGGCGATGCGCGCGGCGGATGGCGACGCGCGGCGAGACAAGGACGTCGACGAGGACGTCGACGAGGACGTCGTCGCGGCGTTGGCGCTCGAGTTCGGCGGCGGCGACGGCGCGGGGGGCGATCTGAACGCGCACGAGTGGTCGAAGGATGAGTGGCGGCTCGATCCGGGGATGTTTGACGTGATGGAGACGGGGACGACGGGGGGGAGCGAGGGGAAGGCGGGAATCTCGGGGAGGGGCGGGGGCGAGGGGAACGCGCGAGGCGGGACGGCGAGCGCGGAGGGATCGAGGCGCGGGAAGCGAGATGATTCGCGCGTGTGCGAGGTGGATGGGTGTCGGGAGCGGCGGAGCGCGCACAGAGGGGCCGGATTGTGCGATAAACATCGACACGCGGAGTCGTTCGTCATGGCGGAGGCGAACGGCGGGAAGCCGATGCGGTGGTGTTTTTATTGTCACCGAGCGCACGATCTCGGGGAGTTTTCGTCGGTGAGTCGATCTATTTGTCACGAGAAGTTTACCCTACGCCAGGGTCGGAGGAAGGCGAAGAAATCGGCCGAAGCGAAACACAGGATGGCTTTGGGTAACAACAATGTGACGTACGCCCCAGAAGGAGGCGACAGAGGAACGTCAGAATTGAACCATCAGACGCAGACGCGCCCGCAAGGACTCGACGTGAAGTTTTGGGTGGCGCATCCGAAGGAATTGCAGGAACGCACGGACATGTGGGATCTCGTGCGACGGCTGAACTCGCCGGAGGATCCCGTGGGCATGTACGGCACCATCGTGCCCGGATGCGTCCGTCTCACCGTTTGCGGTTGGATCGCGGCGGAAAGCGAAGTGCTACGCTTAGATGAACGCGTTCGCGCGGCGTTTGACGCGGAGACGACCTCAAAGTGCGCCGTGCTGAGTGGTCCGATATCCGTGTGTGAGATGACGTCGACGAGACGGAAGCCGGAACGTGTCGACGCCGACGGCGGCGTCATCCAAAGGACGCGCGAGTGCGAGTCGCACGCGCCCATCGATTACCCCATATTCGCGAGCGCTCGCGAGGAAGTGACGATTCGAGACCTGAATATGTTTCCTGAAAAGGCGCGCGTCGTTCGATTTTTTTCAGAATACGTGGATCGCGAAGTCTCCTACAGCGACGTCCCGGGCGATGATTCGGCGTCCGTCGATCCGCTCGCGGATTCATCCACGGGCGTCATCGATCATGTGATCTCCGTGCAAATCGGCGGGTATGGCGCTTCGTACGAGCACATCGGCGTGATTGAGGACACCGAGATCGCTCGAGAGTTGATGTCGCTCGACGCGGCGACGACGGGCGTTGAAAATCGCGCGCGTCTTCGCGACTTTGCGCTCGATTACGTGTGGCTTTCAAATCGCGTGGAGAGCGCGCGATTGTTTAGGGACGAAGATTTGCGGCGCGCGTACTACATTGCCAGCTCTGCCGTTGCAAATTTTCAACGATTAGGACACATGCCGAACGCTTCGCGGCGCGCCGAGATGCTGAGAGATGAGATATCTTCTCGACGTCATTCAGTCGTCGAGACGTGTTCAGTCACGCCGATACGTTCGATGTCGGATAGTGCGCACTATGTCAGTCAATTGTAATTAGATAGGATCAAATCAACCTCTTGTCGTCTCACCAGACGCGCGGCGCGCTCGCCGACGACGCCGCCGCCGGCGGGCGAGCGTCCTCCGGATACGTCCTCGTGTAAATCCGCGTTCAAATCGCTCAAATCTCCGTATCGCTTCAAACGAGCGAGGAGTAGGGCGTTCACCATCGCTCGATCGCTCGGGATTTCCACCTCGAGACGACACAGCGCTCGCCTGACGACGCGCGCGACGTCTCGAAATTCCGGCTCGACGCCACCCTTGGCGGTGATTTCGTAATACTTGCCGTGCTCAAAAAACTCAATCAACTCTTCGTTCAATTCCCCATTCGATTTCAATACGTCGTAACACTCGTGCATGGTCTTCTCACCGAACACGTCCTCGAATAAACTCACGTCCAGGGTCACCGTCGCCGTGTCGACGTTGTGCTCTTCGCAAAAGCCATACTTGTGCAGCAAGCTCGCGTTGCTCTGCTCGCCGAACGTGTTGTACAACTCCTCCCCAGCCTTGACCTCTTTCACCGTCTTGATCACCAACGAATCGCTCGCGCCGTCTGCGTCCTCATCCTCCACGCCGAAGACGGCGACGGAATTTGCCCCCGTCTTGTGATTGAACATGTCCGCGCACGGCACGAAGGCCTCCTGATACTTGCCACCGACGTAAAACGCCCTCGAAGCCGCCATGGAGGCCACCGCCTTAAACTTTTCCACCGTTAGACCCATCTTTTCGCTCTCCTCAGCCCCGATGGCGTCCACACACGTCTCAAAATCCTCCTCAAACGCCTCGTCGTCCTCCGCGAGGTGCTCGGCGAGCTCCGTCCCGCGTAGCGTTCGAGCTCGATCCTCCTCGTCCCAAAACATCGGCAGCGACCGTTCACCGCAAAGGGGTAATATAGCCTTAAATCCACTCCAAAAATCATCCTCGGCGTCGTCCCCGTCCTCCTCATCGCGCATCAATTCTCCCATGGCGGCGCAGTTGAGCGCCAAGCCGCCGCCGAGCTCTCCCCTCTCCACGAACTCGCGCATCCTCTCCGAGTTCGCCGCGCACAGCAGCGACGTCTTTGGAATTTCAAAAAGCGTCTCACCATCCTCGATGTCTCTTCGCGCGAACACGCAGTAGTGTTGACGACCGGGCGTCGCGCCCAGCGCGTCGTCGGCGGCGCCGCATGGCAACGACTTGACTTCGATCGCGTCGTCGTTCGTGACGATGCCTCGCCCGTCGCACCACGCGCGAAATCGCGTCAATCGAGGATCATCGTTCGTTTCCATCGCCTCGCGTCGTCTCGAGCGCGAGACGACGTCGAGAGACGCGACGAGGCGACGCGAGCGCGCGCGGCGCCGATGTGCCGTTGAACCATCGTCGAAAGCGTCAGTCGAAGGCGCGCCATCGGGGGACCATGAGCGCGCGCTCGCCGGGTAATCCGCTCTGGGATAAATTGCGTCGACACGTTGTCACCCCGGGGTCGTCGGATTCGCGTCGCTCGCGACGAGACGAACGCGAATTTCGTCGACGGGATTCGGAATTGTACCGCGATGATTATCGCGACCGGTACGACGAGCGCGAGCGTCGAGATCGACGAGAGGACGACAGGGCGACGTCGCGAATGGGGGGCGAGACGTACGGACGCTCGCCGAGCGGACGCAGGGCGCGATCGCCGGCGATGGAGGAGGAACGGAGGAGAGGGGCCGGGGGACGAGATCGAGAGCGCTCGCGGTCGCCGTTGGGCGCGGGCGGGTACGCGCGCGGTCGACGGTACGAGGAGTCGAGCGAGTATGGATCGGTGGACGCCGGTGATGTCGCTCGAAGGCGGTTGTCGTCGTCCAAGTCGTTCGGCGTGAGGGGCGAGGCTGAGCAGTTTGACGCGGCGTATTACAAGACGCGAATCGCGCGCCTGGAAGAAAAGGTGGCCAAGGAGCATCAAAAGGTGAAGGCGACGGTCAAGTACTACGAGGAACAGTTTGAGGAGCAGGCGAAAAAGATCCTGGAAAAGGAAAAGGAGGAGAATAAGGCGACCAAGGAGGAAAACGCCAAGTTGACGTCGCAGGTGGAATGGCTCAAGCAAGCGCAAGAGTCGCTCAAGAGCGAGCGCTCGGCGCGAGAGGAGTTGGAGAAGGAGCTCAAAACTCTTCGAGAGAGAGGCCCGTCGGCTCAAGATCAACAGACCGCGGCGGAGCGTGACAAAGAGATCACGACGCTCAAGGCGACTCTCGAACAGGCGAGAGGGGAAGCAACGTTGAAGGAACAACTCAAGGAGGAAGTTGAGACGCTCAAACTCTCGCTCGAAGCGGCGAAGGAGGAAGCAGCGGCGGCAAGAGAGGATGCCGAAAAAGTGAAGAGCGCGCCTCCTCGCGAAAACGATCCGACGGAGCTCCTCATTTTACAAAAGCAACTCGACGAAGAGAAGGCAAAGTGCAACATTGCCGAGAAGAAGCTTGCGACGTTGAAAAGTGATGCCATCCAACCGCTCGAACAAGAATTGGCCACCGTGAAGGCGGAACTCGAGCGATCGAAGGAAAGAGATCAACAGTCGATCGTCGTTCAGACGAGATTGGAGATTGCCGAAAAGCTCGTCCAAGACCTCAAGGCAAAAGCGCATCGGGTCGACGAAATGGAGAGATACTGCGCCGATGCGTCGAAGGATAAAGAACTCCTCCGTCAAGCCTACGATAAGATTCAAGAAGTCACCGACAAGCTAATCTCTGTCACGAATGAAAAGGAAGTGCTCGTTCGACACAGCGCGCAGCAAGCACAAGTGGAGACGCAGCTCGAACAGACTCGCAACGAACTCACTCGCATCAAGAACGATGTGCACTCGGCGCACGTGGACAAGTCAAACACCGAGATGAACTTTAAGTACATCGTAGACGATCTCTCGCGCGCTCTTCGCGAGCATACGATGAATGCGATGCGATGGGAAGCGCGCATGACTAGTGAAATCAACGAAGCGAGCGAAGAGCACGCCGAAATTCGACGTCAAACCATGAATCTGGTGACGACGGCGGAAGCGGAAGCGCAGCGTGTCATGAGAGATTCAATCACCATCGTCAACGATGCGCGTCGCATGTTGCAGGACAACTATAGAAAGTCTGAAGACATCATCGAAGATGCGATTCGTCACGAGCGCCACCGAATGGGAGACGACACGAGGAAGATGAAGAGCGAACTGGTTGAAGCGGAACGACGAGCAATCAAAGCCAACGAGGAGATTGACGCGCTTTCCGAGCAGTTGCGTCAAATGCGGATTGAATTGCACCTCGCCAAGGATGCTCACGCCGCTTTGGCTGCGACACAGTCTGCCCCGTCAATCGGTGACACCGCGAGAGACTACGGGAGCGACGGTCCGTCTTCACCGAGCGGTGAAAAGGCGATCAATCTCAGACGCTCACTCCGAATAGCGCAGTTCCAGTTGCTTGCCATGAAGGCGAGGCGTAGATTTGAGATTGATCCCACCATCGAGGATCTCCAGGAGAAGCTCGGGTACATGAGAGAAGAGCGCGAACAGATACTTGCGAGTCGACCCGCCGCTTCTTTTGAGGATCCAGCGGAAGTCAAAGCGATGCAGGAAGAAATCGAATGGTCTAGAGCGAAGATTGAAAAGCTTGAGGCGGAGAAAGCGGGTAGTTCGCACATGACGTCGAGTAGAGAAAATGAGTTGCAGGAGGCGCTCACACGCTCTCGTTTGGACCTGGAAGCTTCCGAAAAGACGCTCAAACAGCTTAAAAAGCAGCAACTCGACGCTCTCGAAGATGTTTCTGAAAACATGGAGGCGCACGTACGAATGAAGTTGACGGAAATGCGCGAAGAAGTGATGTTGGCGAACGCTCAGCGAGAGAAATCCCGTGACGCGATGAACCGCGCGCAAGACGAACTCATCGTTGTTCGAAGTGAGCGAGACAACGCACTCTCAAATGTGAAGACCATGCGCGAAGAGAATGCTGAGATGCGCGAGGCCATCTCTGAAATGTCTGTATCTCGACAAGAGATCATGATAGCCGGCCGAGAAGAGGTGCGAGCTCGCGACGACGAACTCCACTCTGTCCGGAAGGAGTTGAGCAGCGTTCGATCGCAGAAGGAAAGTACGGCGGTCATGCTCGAAGACGTCAAAGCCAGGTTAATCGACGCCGAAGCGCGAGTCGAGGAGGCGGAAGAGCGCCGTCGTGAGTTGGAATCTGAACTGATGAACTTTTCTAGAGATGCCAACGAGAGAAACAGATTGGAAGATCGCGTCATCGTTCTCCAGACTGAGCGCGATGAGAAGGAAACCAAACTCGAGCAAGCCATCCTCTCCAGAGAAGAGTTAGAGGAAGAGCTGAAGACGCTGCTTTCGAAGTTGAATCAGTCCGAAGAGCAAGTCACGTCGACGGTTGCTCAGAGCCGGTCAGAGGTTTTCATGGCGAACCAGACCGTCTCCTCCCTGAAAATCAAGCTCGAAGAAGTGGAGAGAGAATACGCTTCCGCGAACAAGGCTGTCGAAAGATTGACTGCTGATAGAGACGTTGCGCTGAGCTCGCTCGAGGAGACGCGCGAAGCCCTCGGAAAGTGCGAGGTTGAGCTCAAGCTCATGTTTCGTGAGGTGAACATGAAGGAAGATGAACGCCTTCAGACGCTGGACGCGTACAATGAAAGGCAGGAAGCTTTGCGAAGCACGCAGGAAGCGTTGGAAAAGACGGAGGGTGAGCTCGTCAACTTGCTTGAAGTCGTCGAACAAAGCGAAGAGTCACAGCAGCGCGTCAAGGTTGAAGTGATGTCGTTGACGCAGGATCTGAATATGACGAAGACGATGCTGCAGGACGAAAGAAATAGATCTGCCGAGATTGAAGCGGAGAGAGATGTGGCGAACGATCTATTGGTGGAGACTCGCAGAGATCTCGCGGAGGGTCAAGCCAAAGCGCAGATTCGAGACAGTGAACTCATGGATCTGAAGATTCAACGAGACAGACTGGCGGAGGAGTACGCGGAGGCTACCAACACGCTCAAGCTCACAGAGGCGTACTTGCAGAACGCGAGTGCCGCGGTTGAAAGACATCGCGCCGAGCGAGACGGATTGAGCGCAACGTTAGAAACGACCAACGACACGTTGAGCGCGACGGAGAGTCAACTTCAGACTGTTTCGACGCAGCTCGCGGAGCTCTACGAGGAGGTTGAAGAGTACAGAGCTCGCGGAGATGAAGACGACGCCGAATTAGTTGAGACTCGCCAAGCCTTGGACGCCGTCATCGACAAGTTTAAGATTTTGCGAGACACTCACGAAGACGCGCTCGCTAACATGGAAGAAGAAGTCGCCGCTCGATCGCGCGAACAAGCGGAACATCAGCAAGCTATCGTCAAGGCGAAGACGGAGTACGAAGAACATTTGAGACTCTTGAAGCGCGCGGTCAAGTCTGAATCAGACCAAGGTTTGCTCGCCACGGAGCTTTACGCTATATTAAACGACGTCAAACTCGCGAGAGTCGACACCGACGTCGCCGGTGACGAGACGGAAGAGAGAACCGCCGCGCAATACTCCAAGCGCCCGCCTCCGCCCGCCGACAAGGCGGCGTTCGAGGCGCTCACGAGAATCAAGAAAACCCTTGATTCGCTCAAGGAGAACCTCAACGAGATCGGCGAATCCAAAGACATCGAAACCGAAGCCGTTAGACACAACCTCACGCTTCGAATCCTCGTCTTCGAGACGTTTATCGATCTCATCTCTCAACGGTCTCGCGTCGGCGCGTACAAAGGCCAAATCGAACAGTCTTCCCGCCTCGCCCCCGCGGGCGAATCCGGAGGACGCCGAGGCAAACCCTTCTCGCTCAACATCGGCGGCATCAAACTCTTCGGATGATTCCTCGACCTCGACGACGCATCATCGTCCATCTTAATAACCAAACCATTCTCTAGCGCGCGCGCTCCGTCTTCGGCGCATCCTTGGGTCCCGACTCCTCACCGCCCCGGGGACGGCGCCGCCGCCGCCATCTCGAGCGCGAACCGACCCCGCGCTGTGTGACGCGAGCGACACACCCCGTCGCGCGAGACGGTGCGCGCACGCTCGGCGACGAACCCACCGACGTCGCGCTCGCGCTCGCTCGCGTCGTCGCGTCGCCATGCCCAAGTCCAAGCGCGCGAAGGTCGTGTCCCTGACGCAGACGAAGAAGAAGGACCGCGAATGGAAATCGTCCCTCATCGACCGCGTGCGAGACGCGTTGGAGAGCCGGAGCGCGTGTTACGTGTTCAAGTACGAGAACATGCGCAACGGAACCTTCAAGGAGATGCGAGCGGCGACGGAGGAGACGACGATTTTTTTCGTCGGGTCGAATAAAGTGCTGCGCGTGGCGCTGGGGCGGGACGCGGAGAGCGAGGCGAAGGAGGGCGCGGCGGCGCTCGGTGAGCGCGTCAAGGGCGATTGTGGGGTGCTTTTTACGGATTTGTCTCGAGAGGACGTCGAGGAAGTGTTTGAGAAGTACGCGGTGAAAGATTACGCGAGGACGGGGGCGGTGGCGGGAGAGACGGTGACCGTGGAGGCGGGACCGGTGCGAGGACCGAGCGGGGCGTTGATGGAACACACGCTCGAGCCGACGCTGCGTAAGAACGGTATGCCGACCAAGTTAAACCGCGGTGTGATCGAATTGGAGGCGAATCACACGTTGTGTAAGGAGGGTCAGCACATCTCGCCGCAAGGCGCGATTTTGCTCAGGTTGTTCGGCCACGAGCTCGCCGAGTTTAGGTGCCGATTGACGTGCGGATTAGTCGACGGGAACCTCGAGATTTACGAAGAGGAAGAGGAAGAGGAAGAGGACGATGGACCGATCGATCAGTTTGCTCACGACGGCATCACCGATTCCATGATGCTTCCGCCAGGAATAGCCTGATAATACACGACTGCTTTTTAGTACATAAAATACTTCCGCACAACCTCTCGCGTGAACCAATCGACATCGAACTGCATGTGACGCGCTCCCGGAACTAGACGTAACTCTAATCTCCCATCCGCGTCGAGCGCGTCCAAGCCTAGATTTTGATAAATTGCCGAGTTTCGATCGTAAGGCACGATTTGCGAGCGATTGAGTCCGCCCACGACTCTCGATCCAAACCAGGAGCTCTCCGGCGGATTCACCATGTCATCGTTTTCAAACATGAACATCACGAATCGCTCGAGCGACGCGATCGCGTCTCGATACTCGGCGTTCGCGTTCGCCTGTCCCTCGTTGTTGATTTCCGGCAAGTACGCGTTCGTCTCCAAATACCTTTGATACGTCGCGTGCGTGCTCGTATCCCTGAAATACTGCGCCTGCACCACCCTTCGCCTCACCAGCGCGTTCGCACTCGCCGCACTCGCCGCCTCGTTCATCGCTCGACACGTCGCGCTCGGTGGTTCGCTCCCGCACCCCGGCAGCGCGTCCACGCCCGCGTGTTGCCCGCCCAGCGTCACCAACGACTTCGCCCCCAACTCCCGTCCGCACCTCTGCACCACCCCTCGCACGAACTGTCCACCCTGGCTCAACCCGAGGGCGTGAAATCCACCCGCCCCTCGCACCGCGTCGTCCGTTCGCAACAGCTCGCACGCGGCGTCCACCTGCTCGCCGACGTCCCCGACGTACCCGGCCCATCGATCCCCGCTCGACGTCGCCGCGAACATGAGCGAGCGCACGCACGCTCGCGCGGGCACGAGCGAGCGCGTTACCGCTCGCGCGAGACCGTCCAGCGCGTCGCCCGAGTCCCCCATGCCGTGCCAGACGACGATCACCGATTCGCTCGAGCCGTCGCAGGTCCCGTAGGCGTCGCCCCGCGCGTACATCGCGCGAGGACGCGAGGACGACGACGCGCCGAGGGCGAGCGCACACATCGCGAGCGCCGCGACGAGCGCGACGAGCGCGCGACGACGAGCGCGCGTCGTCATGGCGCGCGCGAATGAGTGAGGATTGGAGATTCGGTTAGCCGAACGAGATTTCATTTCGCGTCGCGCGAGCGTCGCCGCGCGCGCGCCATCGCGCGAGAACCGCGCGATGGGGTGTGTGACGTCGCGCGACGCGGACCCGCGCGGGGTGCGCGAGGAGACGCGAGAGGGCGACGCGAGAGGGCGAGAAGATGCGAAGGCGCGAGAAGAAGATGAGGACGAGGTCGAGGCGTCGCGCGTTCGTGTGGACGTTTCGGAGGAGACGCGCGCGACGGAGACGCGCGCGACGGAGAATGGACGTTCATCGAGCGATGGGGAGACGACGGAGCCGTTCGCGTGGATGCCGGTGGGAGGAACGGCGGTGACGGAGGACGTCGGGACGCCTCGAAGGACGCCGCCGCCGAGACCGAGTCCTCGGGGAGCCGAAGGAGCGCGCGTGGAGGAGGACGACCGATTCGTGGCGTTGGAACACGCGTTGGAGCGAGCTATGGAGGAGCGAGATGGGCTGCGGACGCGGTTGGAGGCGTTGGAATCGGTGAGAGGAGGCGCGAGCGAGGAGAGTGCGGCGCTCACGAGCGACTCGCTCGAGCAAACGATCGTCGAACGCGACGCTCTGAGGTTGCGAGTGGTGGAATTAGAGAGTTGTAGTGGTGGTGTGGAGATGATGCGACGTCTGAAGGCGCTGGAAGACTTGATGGAGATTGCCAGAGAGAAGACGAATCGTTGTAGGTGCGAAGACTTGGCGCACGAGAATAGACTGTTGAGAGAAATCGTAGAGGAAGTGAAACGCGACGCTCGGCGATTTTGCGATGAGTGCGAGATTGAAGCCGATATGGGATTGGCTCGCGCGCGAGCGGCGGTGGAAGACGCGCGAAGAACGATGAAAGACCAGTCACTTAGGTACGAGAAAGCCGTGGACGACGAGCGCAGAAATACGCAACACGCGGTGGCGATGGCGACTTTGAAGTCGAAATCCGATAGCGCACGATCAAAGCTGCGCGCGAAGGAGGCCATTGAAGAATGTGAGTCGTATAAATCAGAAATCTGCCGACTGCGAGATGAGATACAGAGATTAAAAGACGCGTTGACTCTGGTGAAAAGTGAGGAAAAATTAGCGCTTGCGACGAGTCAGAGAGACGCTCTCGCGACGCATGAAAACGACGACGTGTCCACGGTATCGAATTTCGGTCGCGACGGTGATTTAGCTCGCATCAAATGGCGTTTATTTGCCTCCGAAACGCTCCGAAACGCTGAGATGTGTGTCGTGAAAGACGCGGAAGAAAGCCTCGAGAGTTTGGCAGAACTGCGCATAAAACTAGAAGAATCCACAAGAGATAACAAGAACGCCGTGTCCACGCTCGAAGAGATGAATTCGCTCCTCATAGAGTCGCGCGACGAGGTGTACAACTTAAAACGAGCGCTCAGAGATCAGTTCTAGTCGAGAAGAGAAATTGTCTTCATGCTGTTGTAGTGCAAAACAATTCCAGTACGGTTCAGACGCGTCACTCGTCGACGTTCGCGCGGCTCGAGTGCATCCCGCGCGTCTTCGACGCACCGTGCACGCTTGGAACTCGTTTCCCGACGTCTGTGACGCCCGTGACGCGAAAATCTCGCACGCGCGGCGTCATCCACCTGGTAACACCCAAGATGATCGCGCACAGACGAACTGATGGTGACGAAGAGGACGGGATGCTCCGCGATGAGCGCCGAGGCGGTGGCTTCGCGAGGAAGACGCAGGTGATTCTTGGTCTCCTGGCGGTTGCCATGCTCTCCGTGGCGGCATACGTCGCGGAGACGCGCGGGAGCCCGATGTCCTTGTCTGCGCTCGGAAGCGCCGTTCGCGGCAAAGCGCAACACGCTCGCACCAGTAAGCTCGGTCACGCCGGAAACATCGCCCTCATGCTCGGTGGGTCCACTCGAGCGTTTGTTTTGCCCATGGTACACAACAACCTCAAGAAGTACGTGATTGATGAGCTCGAGAACCGCGGCGCCAAGGTGCATACGTTCATGGAAGTTTCACTCAACGACGCGTCGTCTTATCATCCGGGATCCTTCCCGCCGATCATTCCGTCGTACTTCCGCAAAGCCATCGACGTCATCAAACCCATCTCTCTTCAGTTCCACACCACGGGTAAGCAAACGTTCGAACAAGGTGAGCCTTTCGGGAGAACGTCGTGCAAAGGAACGCACTACGCGCTCCTCACTGCCAGCAAGGCGGTGTTTTCACACAACGGCAGACTGATGTGCGCCGCGGACAAGAGTGGCATCAAGTTCGATTGGTATATTAAGTCTCGACCCGACTTCGTGTGGCACCATCCGATGCCGGACGATATGGCGGCTTTGATGACTGGTCACGGTAACCCGCACAAGGCGATTCTCTATGACAGTTCGTGGCAGTGGCAATACAACGACGGCTTCTATGCGGTGCACGACAGCTTAGCGCACGACTTGTTTACGAAGGGCGCTGGTGTGTTGAAAGATCTTCCGTGTAGATACACCGACAACTACCGCGGCGGAAAACAGCTTTCCAAGGAGCTTCACGACCACACGGCCGGCATCGACGGTGTTGGCCCTGAAGCGCTCCTTCTCGCCACCACGCAGTGGTTGGGCGCCAACCCGATCGGTTTCAGAGTGGGAATGAGCGCATGCGTGACGTTCCCCATGGCGGCGGCTTTACGTTGCACGCATCACTACGAATTGGATGTGAAAATCGCAAGCGCCAACGCGAGCATCGCGCTTGGGAAGGAGATGAAGGAGTACACGAGGGAAATTGGCGCTCACAGAGGAGAGCTTTCCCAAACCATCCCAGGTTTCGGTCCGCGGTGCGATCCACTGCCGGAACCACCGAAGCTTGGTGAGAGTTAGTCACTTTAGCCGCGTCGCTGTTGTTGCGTGGTGTTTTGTAATCGACGATTCTACATCACATCATCTAGGCTTGACAGGTGAAAAAGGTTCACGAAACCGAATCTCGTTGTAGTAGGTTCGCGTCTCTTGCAGAAGCGATGATGAAGTGGAAGAGACTCGAGCGAAACTTGCACGTAACGCTTCGTCCCTCGCGAGAAGATCGAATTGCCCTTGTAAACTTTCTTTCACAGTCGAAAGTGCGTCGACTTCAGCCTCGATTGTTTCGCACTCGCTCATCACTGCGCGGTACTGTTTTTCATACGAATCGGGCTCAACAACGATAGGTTGAATGGTAATCGGTGACCTTTTAGGTGTAGAGTGCTGAGAACTGTAGCCGCAGCGTACATGAGTTGTTGTCTGACGCCCAGAACCTACACTGAGCAGTCGAACGTTTTCTTCGTAAGACTTGTCAAAATCCCATCCTGTCGAAATTGAAGCTCTTTCATATCTTGCGAGAGTCTGCGTTTCAGAGGACGATACCAAAGGACGAACGTTCATTTTCCACTCACTGAAGACCTTACGAATGACGCGCTTTTCACTTCGTTTCAGAGTCGAGTGATGGTAAACCATCACTTCAGTGAATTGTCTCCAGGCGCGCAGAAATTTCCTACATGCTCTCGTGGCGAGAATATCGTGGATTTTTTGCGCCGTACGCGTTCGGTGCTCAGAAATTTTTCGCACGTACGCCAACCAAGCCGAGAACATCGGATTGCGGTAGATGCGTTCGTTTCTGGCGAGTCCCCAGCGCATTGCAACATTTACCCGAACCATATCTGAAACCGAGGCATGCGTTACGTGCAACGGGGCGATAGCACGTTCAATGTTCTGCAACCGACGTTCAACGACACGGAATGAATGAATTTGCTTCAAATACTCTGACCAGTTGTTGAAGACTTTTAGCAACAACCGATGCTGCATGCGTTTGATGCTGGTTGAGACAAGCTCGCGATGTCGTTTCATCGTCGTTATCTGAGAAATCCAACCATCAAAGGACTTTGCGAGCATGTGACGACCTATACGCCTTAAACTTTTCGTCACGAGCGTTCGCTGGCGCTTTTTGTCGATTGTGTAAAACTGCCAGGCATTCAACGCTCTAGCTTTGGTTCTCTGACGTATTTTTGTCAACGACACTCTGACAAGGTTATCAACACGCTGCGCATAAGCGCGAGTAGCTCGAGCTTCATGGACAAACTCAATCCATGTGTAAAACACTTTGACGAGGAAGCGAAACTTTAATCGCTTTATGCTGTGGGCGACGATTATTCTTTGACGCTTATCTGTGCGCACGGCATTCAACCATCCTTGAAAAGCAGTTGATACTTGCCGTTGCCTTGCGCGAAGAATCACGGTTCGAGCATTCTTCATGATGCGGCGCCGTTCATCAACGTAAGACAGCCAACGAGCGAACGCGCGCGATTGAGTGCGCGTTTGCATGCGAATACAAACTCGTCTTGCTTTAATCTCATTCAACTTCATCCGTTTTACGTCTCCAATGTGATCTCGCCAATGCATGAAGGCGTATCCAAGCGTACGTCGATTAGCACTGCCCAAAATTTGCGCCAACTTGTTCGATCGAAGGCGTTCTTCTTTTAGAATAGAAAGCTTGCGATCCTTGCTTTCTCTTGCGAGCGAGACCCATAGTGTAAACGAGGCTCGGAGAGATCGATCCCTGACGCGTTCATGAAATTCACCAAGCACGGTGCGGTGAAATTTCTTCGTCTCCACTCGATCGCGCCAATCATAAAATGCAACCCTTAAACATCTCCCACTGAATCGATGAATCGCTCGAACAAGAAGTGCATTTTGACGTTTCTTTTCTTGCGTCCGGCTCAGCCATCCCATGAAAGCATAGTAGAGCTTGCAGAAATACATTTTCTTCACCGCTTTCTGGTATACGATACGATACGACTTTTCCCTTTCAACAAACTCAGACCAGATATCAAAAGCGCGCCGGAGATTACTCTTTCGTAATCTTTGCGCGACGCGAGTCATCAAACGCCGTCCCTGCACGCATTTTTCGGTCGATGCCTTCCAACAGTTGAACGCACTCGCTAAGTCCCTGTTGCGTATAGATGCAATCGCTTTCGCCACCAACTTGCGCTGCTGTCGCTTCTGCACGGTACGTTCCCTCCAAGCGCAAAGTATCCTTCCTAGCTGCGCTCTTCTGGCGTTCTTAAACTGTAGATTTATGAGTTTTTCAACCTTGCTCAAATGAATTCTAGCCGCAATGTTATCTTCCACGACCTCACGCCAGGTGTAGAATGAGGTTGAGACAAGACGGTTTGATGCACGCATGCACACTTTTCTCGCCAAATCGCGTCTTCTTTTATTGTCTGCAGCAACATTCATCCACCTATTAAACGCTGAGAATAGAATCCGCCCGGTCATGCGATTGAGCGCCCAAATGAGCGTACGGCGTTGATCTCTCTCTCTTGTGACGTAGTCGTACCAACTCAAAAACAATTTTCGTAATTTACGCGTAGCCTGCAGCGTTTCAAAGATCTCACATCTTTGCTCAAGTAAATCGTTCTCTTTCTTTTGATTCAGCTGAGTGATTCTAGATGTTTCGGTAATCTGCGCCCATCCCCAAAAGCACATTGACATCGCGGCCGTTGACGAATTCTGACGCATTTTTTCGGCAACTTGGTTTGCCCTCGTACGCATGAGACTCGCACGTTCCACTACTTCGTACCAGCTAGAGAAAGACTGGGCGATCCGCCGATGTTGCCATCGTCGCGACGCTTTTACTAGCGCAATTTTGCGGGTCGCATTATCATTGAGTACTTCCTTCCAGCTTTCAAAAGCATGGCACAGGTGCGATATTCGTCGACGGCTGACAAACCGCTCCAGAACACGACGCAGGCGCGCATTGTCACGAGCAGCCGAGCGCCATTCCGTGAAATACCGTCGCTGAGTCGAGCATAAGAACCATGTTATGGCTTTTCGTCCGTTCAGGGCTTCCGAACGTTTATCTTCAACTACTGAGTGCCACTCAGCAAATGCTCTAAACATAAGCCGAGAAGTCAATCTTGCTAAACTTTGACGCGCCTTGGCATCATTCATCCGACTTCTCGCGACAGCATCTTGCCAAGCGAAGAAACTGGAATATAATTTATTATTCACAGACTCCAACATCATGCGCTCGGCTCGTCTGCGCTTTTCCTGCTCAACTTTTAATGCGTTGATGATACCTCGCCAAGCAATCAAGACAGCACTCTTCGTCCGTCTCTCCAACTTTGTCGAAAAACGGTGCACCGCTAAACGACACCATTTATTTGTAGATGTTATATTTCTCCAATCGTGAAATTGAGCGCGCAGGCACTTGATTCGAATCTTGTGATACCTATCGTCTGCTTTCTGGGTGATGAGTTTCGTACGCTCGCATTGCTCCACCCACGAAGAAAAGACCTTCTTCATACTCATGATGATGCGTTCGCCATGGAAAATGCCTGCTTTTCGCAGCAACGCGTCGTGAACCTTTGACTTGACCGTGCATTTTTTCCACGCGACGAAAATCCTAAACAATAACTTTTGATTATTCTTCTGAGTGATGGCGCTCTTGATCACATCCTGCATGTGGTTCATTTCGGTCACGTGCCCGACTTGCACGCGTTTAAACGTTGAAATGAGATTTCTCATGTGACCGAACCCTTTGTGAATCACGGAATCTTCCGCGAGACTCCATTTCGCCCTCGTCGTTGCCTCTCTCTCCACCAACTCTGACTCCGTCTCCAGAGCGCAGACGCGCACATCCCACATCCCGCGACACCGTCTATTCACAAGCCTCAAAACGCCGTCCCCGACGCTGTGACAATCGAACTGCTCGTTGACGCCGAATTTACTCGAACAAAACACGAGCTTTTGCATACCCCTCTGCCTTCGCTGCAACAACAGGCCGCTCTTGATGTGCTCAAAGCCGTAACGCAACGCTCCCTCACCCTCGCCCTCATTCGCGCCGTCGTCTCGCCGTACCAACACTCGAAACGTCGTCCTGACATCAAACCTCTCGCCGTCTTCATCTCGCGCGTCACCTGTCGATGGCGGCACGACCTCCAACCACCCGCACACGATCCCGTCGCCGTCCCATTCCCGACTCTGGCTCTTCACGAACGCGTACGCGCCCCCGCTCGCCGGATCGATCAATCGCACGCGTGAACCGCGACGAAGTACGCTGGCGGACGTCGACGAGGAAGAGCGCGCGCCCGAGGACGCGCGCGTCGCCATCGGGAGGCTCGTGGAGAGAAATCAATCGCACCCGACGAATAACCGTTCCCCCGCGACGTCGATGACGAAACTCTCGATCTCTCGCGCGTCGAGCGCGACGTGCGCGGCGGCGAACGCGCGAGTGAACGCGTGTGCGCGCGTTGAACGAGTTCTGGGTTCACCGCGCGCGCATGGGCGTCGTGGCGAGTCGTGAAATGAAGCGGGTGGGAAATCAATCAACAAGGCGCGAGTCGAGGCGAAAAGCGTCGAGCGCGGCGGTAAAGTGTGGCGGTGGATCGGCGACGATTCGAAGCATCTGACCGGACTCGGGATGCGCGAAGCGTAACGCTCGAGCGTGGAGGTGGAGCGGTGGCTTGGACGGACCTCGGAGGGAGGCGCGGCGAAGGGCGCGCCACGGGTCGTCGGAGCGCTCGCGCTCAGATTTTTCAATGTCATGGAAGACTTGGGTCCATGATTCGCGCCGTTTCGCGCCATATTTGTTGTCTCCGATGATCGGGGCATTTAGGGCTTTCGATACGTGCACGCGAATCTGATGTTTGCGTCCGGTGATTGGCGTGAGTTGTAGGAGCGTGGGACCGCTTTCATCCGTTGTTTCGTCGTCTCGCGGCGCTGATGAGAGCACTTTAAAGTACGTGATCGCCGCCTTTGAGTGGTGCTCTTCCTTACTCGTCGGTGCCCTGTCTCCCGCGCCGACGATGACACCACCGTCTTTCGCGTCGTACACGCGCCATCCACCGACCAAACGCACGGTTTCGCGTCCGTCGCCCGCGTCCACATCAGCCACCTCGGCAAGCGGCGCCTCCACCCATCCCTCCGATGCGCCTCGCGGTGGTGGATTCGAGCAGATGGCCCAGTACGTCTTGACGAAATCCTCGTCATCCGGCACTTCTCCTCGCTCCATCTGTTCGCGCATAACCTCTGTGAAATCTAATTTACTCTTCCTACGAAACATGGCGTTGAGTTTGTTCGCCGCAAACGATGTCCTCGCCAATACGAGCACCCCACTCGTGTCTCTGTCCAACCTGTGCACGATGTACTGCGAATCCAACGCGGGTAATAAATCGTACACACTCACGTCGTTTCCGACGCCGGGAACCGTGGCTAGACCCGGAGGTTTATTAATAACCGTCACATGCGTGTCTCGATGCAACACGCACGCGCGCAACGCCTCGCCCAACGCTTCGTGCGACGACTTTTCCCCCCTCTTCGACCTCGGAGAGTTCGACGCTTTCGGTACATCATCCCCCTCGCTCCACGTTCGCCAATACCAATCGTTCGCCCCGTCTGGAACCGCTAAAAACTCCCCCGGTTCCAACACTCTCGCCTTGCTCGCGCGCCGCAACCGTCGAACATCCTCCACGCGATTACTCTCCAACTCCCCCGTCCCCACGCGCACGCGCCGGTCGCGAAACAGTTTGAACACCGCCGCCCCTCCCCGCGGCGCCCTCGCGCGGTCGCTCTCATCGCTCGATCGCGCGGACGCCGACGACCCGGGCGGCGCGTGTCGCAGGTGCTTTCGCAACCACGAGAGCGCGGTCACCGCGTCGTCGCCCGCGCGCCACGGAGGCACGCGCGGGGTGACGACGCGATAGCCCGAGTACTCGCGCGCGGCGGCCGCGCGCGGGGCGAAACCGCGGAGGCTCGAGAGCGCGCGGCGCGACATGCGGGTCGTCGTCATCGGCACGTCATTCCTCGGTCGGTGCGATGACGGCCGTCGCGCCCGCCATCGCGCGCGAGAGGCTCGCGGGAGACGCGCGAGTGGTATCGTCGTCGAGATGTCACTTCGGACGCGCGTTCGACGTCGAGTTCGCGCCTTGGGGAGACGATGATGGCACGAACGATGAGATTCTCGTGACGTGCGGAGAGGACGAAACGGCGCGCGGGCACATCGTGCGGACGAGCGGTGAGGGCGATGCGACGATCGAGCGCGATGTGTTCGTGTGTCGAGGACACGCGGCGGAGGTGGTGCGCGTCGGGTTCGCCAGAGGTGCGGCGTCGGAGAGGAGACGGTTCGCCACTGGGTCGGCGGACGGGTGCTGTAAAATTTGGAACGCCGACGACGGGAGCGAGGCGAGAAGCCTGAGCGATCATCCGGGAGAGGTGTACGGGTGCTGTTTTCTGGGCGATGGTCGCGCGGCGACGATCGCGACGTGTTCAGAGACGGCGGTGTGGGAGTGGGACGTCGAGACGGGCGCGAGACTGGGGACGTCCGCGCCGCGAGTCGCGAGCGGAGACGACGGGACTCCCAAAAGATGGTCGCCGGGGTACTTGTTTTCCATGGCTCGCGGTTCGAGCGGCGCTTTGGCCTGCGGATGCTCGGATGGAGTGGTGAGGATTTATGGAGACGGGTCAGGCGGGAAATTCGGCGAACCCGTCGCCGAGGTGCGCGATGCCCACCAGAATACGATGGTGGGATCGACGTGTTTCATCAATGAGGGCCGTGTGTTGTGTTCGGTTGGTCTCGATGGAACCGTCGCGCTGACGGACACGAGAACTTGGGGAATGTTTAGACGAATATCGGTGGGGACGCCGCTGATGAGCGCGTGCGGAATCGGCTCTGGAAGTTGGTTGGCGATGGTGGGTAATTCGGGCGTCGTTCGAGCCGTCGATGCCATGGAGCAAACTGCCACGTCTCAGTGCACTTTTAGACCCGAAATTTCCGAGCCGGTTCCGTTATTCTGCGTCGCCTCTAACCTCAAAGGTACAATGTTGGCGTGCGCAGGCGCCGGCGTGGCGTCGTCCAGCGCCAGTACCCTGGCTTTTGGCGGCGCGAAGAAGCCAGATCCGAGCCGTTTGGACGTGTGGATGACTTCATAGTGGTTCTATCTTGCGAATACTAGTTTCTAGATTACAGCGCGCGCGACTAAGAATTTCTAGGAATTCTTCTATTCAAACAAACCGTCTTTTGTAATGTTTGACGGCACCTTTGAGTTTATCGCCTTTGTCGAGAAAAGTTTGTCATCCTCGTCAGAGTCTGAATCGGCGAATAGGGGTGATTTCGGTAACTTCATAGTCATGGACGCGACTTCAGCTGTGGGCGGGTGAATGTCGTTCGAGGTACTTGCAACCGGTTTCGGCGTAGGAATAGCTTCCTTCAGTTGTTCGAGCGAGTCTTTCACCGGTGCAGAAAACAAGTCACCGCCCGCAGTTCTTCTGCCAATGCCGAACAAATCCCCTTCGTCTTCCGAGTCAGAATCAAAGAGACCCTTTGGTTTCTTCGGTTCCTTCCGCGGTTCCGGAGCTTTTGTCGCGGGAGTGGCCTTCTTGGTTTCCGTTGACTCCGCGCTCTCGAAAAGACTCCTATCTGAGCGAGGCACTTCCGCGCTAAATAAATCCTCCGACGAAGCGCGACGTATGTCTCCACCGAAAACGTCGTCGTACGACAAAGCGTACGAAGGCGCGGCTTTCTTGGCTGACTTTAGCATTGAACTCAAACCGGCGCTGGAAAATAAGTCACCGCCCTCCTCTGCGTCTTCCATCGCGGCGTTCCCACCGCGCGCCGCGCGCTCAAAGTCGTCGATGTCGGCCAAATGTTCGTCCACATCCGAGTAGTCACCCTCACTCGACGTCGAACTGATGAATTCACTCGAAATGTCGCTCTCGAGAGTATCGCTCGAATCGTCGCTCACGTCGCTCGAATCGTCGTCATCGCTCGATATGTACTCTCCCCACCGAACCGGATTCGGATTCTTCGCCACGAACGGATCTAACCCACAACTCTCGTCGCCGTAGTACGCCATCGTGCCGATAACCGCGGGAAGAGGCCGCCAATACGTATTCCCCGTCAATCCCAAGCCTCCGTCGCGCGTCTGCGCCCACCTCCCCCGAATCGCATCCATCGCCTTCCGCGCCACCTCCGCGTACGCCTCCGTCGTCTCTCCCTCCATCGTCACGTCTTTCTCTTCGGTCGTTTCCCGCTCCCCCTCCTCCGCCTCGTCGTCCTCGTCGACGCGCTTCTCCAGAAATTGCGAATGACTTAAAATCCGAAACTCACAGCTCACGCTCGCGACGTCGCAACTCGCGCGTTCCCCGTCCAGAACCGCTCGATCGATCGCGTTCGCCGCGTTCGCGCACCGTTCGAGCGTTTTCGCCCCGCTCGCTCGAAGCGCGTCGATCAACTGCGCGACGACGACGACGGTCGTCAGTCCGAATGAATTCACACGCATTCGCGCCCGATCGCGCCCGATCGCGTCCGATCGCGTCGACTCGCGCACCCGTCGATCGTGACCCAATCGCCACGCGTCCTTCTCTCGCGCGTCCGCTCGCAGGGCGTCCAGGACTCGTCCCTCGTCGTCGTCATCGCGCGTCATCAGAGCGCGACGACGACTGCGGACGACATGTCCGTCGTCGGCGCGCACGCCGCCGCCGCCGCCGCCGACGCCGCCGACGACGACGACGCGACGCAAAGGGAGATCGTGCGTCGAGCGTACGCGTCCACGGCGATGAACGCGGGGTCGTGCTGCGCGACGCCCGCGCTCGCGCGCGTGAAGATCGGGTACACGCCCGAGGAGCAACGATTCGTCGGGTCGTCCGATCTCGGCGTCGGGTGCGGGGCGCCGACGTCGTTCGCGAATCTGGAACCCGGGGAGAGCGTGCTCGATCTCGGGTGCGGCGCGGGCGTGGACGTGTTTCTCGCGGCGAGGAAAGTGAGAGGGACGAATGGACGACGGGGACGGGCGCTCGGGGTGGACATGACGAGAGCGATGTTGGATCGAGCGCGCGCGCGGGCGAGGGAGATGACGCTGGACGGTGTGGACGTTGAATTTCGATTGGGTGAACTCGAATCGTTACCGGTGGAATCGTCGTCGGTGGACGTCGTGGTGTCGAACTGCGTCATCAATCTGTGCTCGGACAAGAGGGCGGCGCTGCGAGAGGCGTTTCGAGCGCTCCGACCGGGTGGACGATTGTGCGTCGCGGACGTCGTGAGTCGAGGGAAAGAGTTACCTCCGGCGTTGAAGACGAACGAGGCGTTGGCGTGCTGAGTCTCGGGCGCGCACGAGACGGATATTCTCAGGGAGATGTTGGAGGATATCGGTTTCGTTCGCGTCGCCATCAAACTCAAGGATGAATCGAGAGAGTACATTCAGCACTGGATGCCGGGATCTGGGGCGGAGGACTACGTCGTCGCGGCGGAAGTGATCGCGAAGAAACCGTCGACCTTGCCGTGCACGGTGTACAACGCGTTCAAGTTTATCGGAGACTTGGCGTACGACGCCTGGCGCGCGCAGGCGAGACACCACGCGCTGCACACGGACGCGCCGCGCGACGAAGAGCCCGGCGTGTGCGCACCCGGTCCTGCGCGGGCGCCGGTGTCGCAGTGCTGACGATAGCGCGCCTCTTCGCGAATGTGCGTGAAGAGGTTAGCCGCGGGTTGAGCGCGCGACGACGCTCGAACGATTTGGAAAACGCGTGACGACGCTCGGATAAAACGCCACCACGGCGTTCCGACGCGTCCGATTTTTTTCCATCGCGAGTACGTCACCGTCAACCTTTTTTACGACGTAAAATGATCACTACAACTTGTAAGAATATTTCAAATTTTTTTCAGAATTTACCACTCACGGTTCGACGACATTCGCGGAGTATTTCCCACTCATGGTTCGACAACGTTCACCGGCTCGGAATCGAGAAACGCCGCGACGTTGGACGCCACAGTGTCAATCAACCGCTGACGCGTCTCGACTCTTTTCCAACCAATATGAGGGGTTAAATAAACGTTTACCATGCCCCACAGCGGCGAATCCTCCACCGGAGGCTCCGTCTCTTGCACGTCCAGACACGCTCCCGCGATCTTCTTCGTCTCCAACGCGTCGATTAAATCTTTTTCGTTGATCACCGCGCCTCTCGCCGTGTTTATGATCTTCGCCGTCGGTTTCATCAAACCGATCGCTCGCGCGTCGATCAATCCTCTCGTACTATCGTTCAAGGGACAGTGAATCGACACAAAATCGCTCTCCATCATTAAAGCATCGAAGCCCACCGCTTCCCACAACCCCTCCTCCGTCTTCGCGCTTCTACTCCAACACAACACCCGCATCCCCAGCTCTCGACACAACCTCGCCACGCGTCTTCCGATGGCTCCCGTTCCGCCGACCAATCCGATCGTTCTCCCCTTCAGTTCGTACATTTCGTATCGTTTCAACCCGCTAAAGTCGTCGCGAAAGGCGTCTCTGCAACCGGCGCGAAGAGCCGCGTACTGTTCGCACAGCCCCAGCGACGATGCGTGCAAAAAACTCAGCACAAGCTGCGCCACGGCATCCGTGCTGTACGTCGGCACGTTACACACGAGTATTCCTCGCTTTTTCGCCTCGGAGACGTCGATGTTGTTGAACCCGGTTCCGGCTTCGCAAATCAAACGCACCGAAGGCGGCAACAACGTCACGTCCACGGGCACCTCCTTCGAGATCAAAACGTCGTGACCGACGCACCGACGCGCGATATCTTCGACACTCGGCGACGCGTCGTCGTGCGTCGTCACGGCGCCCCCGGAGACGTCGCCGAGGACGCGATTGAGCTCATCGAAAGAGAGCTCGCCATCAAAGTTTAAGCGCCGCGCGTTCACGACGCACGCGCGCGAGCGAGCGACGACGGACGCCGACATGACGACGGTATCGAGCGCTTCGCCCGCGAACGTCGCGCGCGAGGGAGTTCGACGGGAGACTGACTGTGACGCGACGCTCGAACACACGACGCCGATGGAGACGCGCGCGCATTCATTCCGCGTCGCGCCGCGGTCCGGCGCCGCGCGCGGCGGCGAGGCGACGGCGACGGCGACGGAACGCGCGACGCGAGTCATCGCGCGATGGACGACGAGGCGTTCGCGGCGTTTCGAGAGACGCGCTCGCCGTCGTCGAGCGCCTCGGACGTGGAGGTTGAGGAAAACGAACCGAGCGCGCGTCGGCGACGCGACGGCGACGAGGAGGACGACGATCTCGACGAGGGAACGTCGCGAGGACGCGCGCGCTCGGGACCGATCGAGCCCTCGCTCGGTGTCGGACGATTCGAGACGACCGCCGAGCACATCGGTTGGTATCTGCGTCTCGACGATGGAAATCTGGGCGAGGATTACGCGTCGTTTTGTCTCGCCGAGTGCGAACGGGCGCGCGCCGAGGGACGACGGGAGGATGAATTTTTTTATTACGCCGAGCTCGTCGCGGACGACGTGTACTGGGCGGTGAAAAATGCGAGATCGGAGGGAGCGCGTCCGAGTCGGTGCGCAGGACTCGCCGAGGCCGTGGGGCGACGATTGACGCGCGTGATGGCGTTAGCGGCGGAATTGGACTCGACGGAGCGTTCGGCCAAGGCGCACTGCCTCGCTGCGATGTACTACTGCTATTTTCACGATTTCTCGAGCGAGGAGGTGCTCGAACACGCGGGCATGTGCCTGCAGTTCGCTCGCGCGTTGAGAGAAGAGGCGCCGGATACGTCCGAGACGCGCGCTTTGGGATACGAGATACACGCTCTGCGCGCGATGAGGTCGGTGAGTGATCGCAGCACTCGCTATGCGATGAAGTCAGTGAGTGGCTCGATTTCCGATGCCATTTCGCTCGGAACGAAGGTTGTCATGTTGGCGCGACGAGAATACTACCATCGAAACATCACGGAAGGTTTGGCGGCGGAGAGCGTCGTCATCTTCATCGAACATCTCATCGAACACGCGTTGGTTCTCCGTGGATGGCGCGAGCACAACGGTAAAGTGGTCAGCACGCCACCACTCGAGCGTTTCGCCGCCGATGTGTTGAAGGAGGCGAAACAAGAGTTGGAAAACTTTTGGACCAAGACGTCCACGTCTTGGCGAGACGACGACGTCCTTCGCGGACAATACATGTTCATTCTCTGCCATCTCGCCGACTTGTGCGACAACCATCTCGACTCGAGCCACATCGTCGTGGACGAGACGAAAATACAATCCTTCACCGCGAAGAGTGAACGATTACACCGGGCGCTCGCCGTCGGCTATCGCGCGCTCCTGAGCGCCATCGATTCCGAAATCTTCAATCCGCCCTGCGTCTTGTGTCGCCGCCCGCTCCGATCGACGTCAGATTCCCCCGACGACCCGGGATTTTGCGACGACGACGAGCCCCTCGAGTTCGTCGCCCTCTCCTGCGCCGGTTTCCACCACTACCACAGACGCTGTCGCGAGCGCTTCGCCGCCTACGCCGTCGCCGACAGCCCGCTCCCCGACGTCGTCGTCGACCGCGGTCTCGAGCGAGTGTCCCCGTGCAGATTCTGCGCCCGCGACCGCGCCGCCTCCGTCGAGGCGACGACGTCTCGCCCTTTCGTGCGGTTTCCGATCCCTCAACCGTCCCGCGCGCGCGCACCTCGTTCGCCCGGGCGTTCGGACGCTTTTCAGGCGGGACACACGCCATCGTTGTAGTCTACATAGCTTTACATGTACTCCAATACACGAGCTCTCGATCGAGTCAGCGGCTGACGTGGTGCCCTTCGTCCGCAGTCGACGACGGACGGTCGAGTCCGAGCGCCGCGCGCGCGCGCACGCACGCGTTTCGCGCGAGGGAAATTCGCGCGTCTTCTTTCGCGTCGTCGCGTCGAGGGCGCGGACGCGTCGAGGGCGCGGACGCATCGGATCGGAATCGCGCGCGCGCGAGGCGGCGCGATCGCTTTGCATTGCATTCGACGACGTCGGGACGCGTCGGCGCGTTCGCGATCGCGATCGCGCGAGGTGGGAGAAATAATAATACCGCGCGATGTCGCGCGCGTTGGCGGCCGCGTTCGGGCACGATGACGGCGCGCGCGACGGACATCATCATCACCACGACGACGGGCCGGGGCTCGCGAGCGAATCGGGACGAGAGGGGACGAATGATTTGAGCGCGATGTTTGAGCTGGCGGCCGGTATGCCGTTTCCGACGAAAGAAAATGTTGGAGAGAGTTTGCGGGCGCTCGGAGAGGCGTGGCCGATGGTGTTCGCGACGCTCGTGGCGGCGTTTTACGTGGCGTGGCATCCTCGATTCGGAGCCCTCGCGAGAGGATTTCGAATGCAGGCGCTGGCGAACAGATGGCCGGGGGCGAGGTGGACGTGGATGGCGGTCAGTACGTTTGTGACGACGCGATCGATCGTGATTTGGCTCGCGCACAGAAATGTGCTCGTGCGAAGGCTTGTCGAAATTACGGGACTCGCCGTCGCGCTGGACGCGCGACGAGGACGAAGGCAAACGGAAGAGAAGGAGCACTCCTCAAGGCGTTGTCATCAGGATAAATACGCGGATAAGGGTAATGAGCCGACAAAGTTTGCGAGCGGAGTGACGGATGTGGTGCAGCGCGTGGATTTTGAACGTTTCAAGGTGCGTGTGGCGTGCATTCCCGGAGGCGTGCCTCGCGAGGAAACGGGCGAGTGGCAGGTGATGATGGACAAGAATGAAGAGAGGAACAACTGCCACTACAAGGCTTGGAGACATATTCTACCCTACGGGGGCACAGAATATCTCTCCCGAAGCGTGTTCGAGAACGCCACTGCGGAGGAAATTTGTGACTTTTACAACTCAGATTTGACTCGAGAAAAGTGGGATCGTTTACTGTTGAAGCAACATCTCATCGAGAAGGATTCGCAGACGGGCGCGGAGATCTTATTTTGGGAGCGACAGTTACCCGTCATTAGCAACCGTGATTACGTGTTTAGCCGCCGTACATGGAAAGATGGTGACTGTTACTACACAATCACTAAGGGCCTGCACCACCCGAGTCATCCAGAAAATCCGAACGTCATCCGGGTTGATCCGTACTTTAGCGCGTGGCGCATGCGCACGATCCCGGGCAAAGAGCCGGGCACGTTCTCTGGAGAGTGCGTCTTGCTTCACTTTGAGGAACAAAAAGTGCAGCAGGATGTGGCACGCATGGCTGTTCGTCACGGCATGTGGGGAGTGGTGAAGAACCTGTGCGCGGGTTTCCGAGACTTCCAGGACGCGCGAAATGAAGAGGAGGCGGCTCAGGACGCTGGTGGTGTGAGCCAGCGATGCATGGAGTCGAAGAATAAAGCCCCGAGCGGCTTGCGCATGCGAATCAAGAAGACTGTCAATTTCGCCTTCCCTGTATTGCTTGGCGTTTTGATCGCTCAGCAGGGTACAGGCAACCTGTTTGATGTCTTCACGCACGCGAGACGTGGTTTCGTCATCGTTCAAGCTGCTCGCCGTCGCCGCGCTTTCAAGGCGGTCCAAACTGCGGGTATAGTCGCATCCGCGACGTTGGCTGAGCGTGTCATCGAACGCGAGAACGAAGCATCGGCATCTTCTGAGGACATTTCGGTTCAAGAAGTCTAGGACCACAATACTACCAGTACAACACTATAACACTATCATAGAGCGCTCACCATGTTTGCATAGCAGCTAGCTCAGCTTCCATCTGTATAGCATATAAATAAATACGTTTTGTTTTTGTTGCATTCACGCGTCAGAAAAAGTCACACTTGGCCTCGACGACTTTTATCAACTCGACTAGCTCGGACGCGTCTTCGCCCGCTTCCATAGATTTGCGCATCATGCCCTCTAAAACGTTGAGAAGTCTCGGCGCCGTCGTGAAGACGACTTCGTTCTCTTCATCGCCGTCGACGCTCTCGCCCTCCGCCGGCGGCGTCAGCGCGTCTTCCACAGCCGCGGCGCGCTCGGCGCCTCGAGGTATCGTCAACAACACGTCTGCGATCCGCCGCTCGGGTGCGACGGCCTTGAGACTTTCAAACTCCTTTGCGCCGATCTGCGCGCGTCCGACGATCTCTGTGATCGCGTTTCGTCTCGAATTTTGGTTTAAAGCGAGCTGCTTGACGGCGTTTTCCTCCCCCGTCGTCGCCAACGCCCCCGTCATGGCCCCCCATCTACGCCGGATCTCTTCGTCCTGCGCTGTCGTCAACCCGCTCTCCGAGCACGACGCTTTCAACGCGTCCCCGCTCCCCTCAGGAAGCGCCATCGAGGCGCTCGCGATGATTTCATCCACCGTGTACTGCGCTCGAGCCGCTATCGCCGCGCACGCCTCATCCAACGCCGACGCCGACGCCGCGTCACCGGACGCTTCCAACGACCGCACGCGCTCCTCGGCGACGTCGAAAAAGAGCAACGTGAGATGTTCTCTCGCCTCGATCACCGCATCGACGAACGACCCGTTCGCGTCGGTCTCGTACGCGCGCTGAAGCCGCTCGAGCAAATCGAGCGCCGCCGCGTTCCCATCGTCCGGGGACGCGCGCGCAACGGGCGAACGGCCGGCGCGATGGGCGCGATGGGCGCGCGCGCGCGTTCCGAGGGTGTGTGCCGAGGCACGCGAGGGGTCGGTGGCGAGCGAGCGCGCGAACGACATGTCGTCGACGCGCAGTGGAGACGAGCGGCGTCGGGGCGGCGCGCGCGATGATTGATGTCCATTCTTAAAACTACCCACCGTCTATCTAGCTTTCGCTCGCTGAACGAGCTCCGCCTCGGTGGGCGTCGGTGCGAACGTCCTGAGTGCGGGATTCATTTTCGCCGCGAATGATCCGAGCACGGGCGAAGATGCGCTTCCGGGAATGTCGCGAATGTACGATACTTTTCCATCGGCACCGAGCGCGTAAAAAGACACGCCGCGAACCTTGTTCGCGGTTTCGCCCGCGTTGAGATCGACTTCCCACGTGAAAACGCACGCTTCGTCGCCGTCGGAGATGACGAGCGGATGAAACGTCAAACCGGGAATGTCAAACTCGTCGAGAAATTCGTCGACTTGCTGTCGACCGACAAAGGGGAGCTCGAAATTGACATCCTCGTAGAGAATGTCTCGAGAAAAGTTGCTCAGAGCGACCTCTTTGAAATCATCGCACCCTTGCACTTCCAACCAGAGATATTTGACGATGTCCGCCGCTCCCGAGGGCGCGCGATCGACGCGAGACTTTGGTTGGACGCCCTCGGGCGCCTTGGCGACGGATTTGAGAAGTTTCGCCGTCGCGCCGCCCGGCTTTAAAATGGGCTCGGTTGCTCGCGTGATCCTGGAGATCATTCCGTTCTCATCTACCTCTACCGCTATCGTCCCTCGCAAGCCTCTCTCCCCCGCCTCGTTCGTTCTGTGAAACGTCATTCCCGCCATTTTTTCGCCGTCGGCGACGCGTTCGACGACGACTGACGCTCCGCTCTTCTCGTCGTCGATGTCGCGACGCGCGAGCTCGGCGTACACCGCATCGCGTCCAGCGATGGAACTCGGCGCGCTGATATCGTCGAAACGCACGTCCGGCGCGCACGCTCGAATCACCGCCTCCGCGCGTCCGCGTCCGTCGACGAACGCCTCGCGCAGGCGAGACGTCGCGTTCGCGCTCGCCGTAGGTCGGTCCACGAAGATCAATTTCGCCGTCTCGGAATCGCTCGGAATCGGCGGTAACCCTTTCCCCGACGTCACGCAACTCCAGGCGTAGAGCAACAATCCCGGAGGTCCGGTAAAGTTGATGAATAACAGGCACGCTCTCAAATTCGGCACTCCCCGCGCCAACGCGTCCAGATACACGAATCTCCCCACGAATAAATCCCACGTCAACACGTGCGTCCACTCCTCGGCCACAAAGTTTGGATTCTCCAACATTTCGTTAAAGGCCTCGAACGGTCCCGTCGTCGCGCTCAACCACAGATCCGGACCGATGGTCGGATCGAAGACGCGCGCGAATTTCGCCGCCTCCTCCAACGCTCCCGGAGACGCGAATCCCACCCCATCCACCGTCGCGTGCGCCATCGCGCACACCAACGGCACGATCCAAGGCTCAACGATCGCCCGCGTCACCCTCCACCTCGGCGCGATCACCATCAACGCCCACGGCGCGACTTGCGGCGCGAGCGTGACGAAATTAAAGCACCGAAGCGCCGTCGGGTCCACCCCGTTCACCGCGCTCACCGGATCCAACGCGCGAGGAACCACGATCGAGACGCGCGTTCGCCTCCGCGTCCACCGTCGTCGCATCACCGTTCGATCACATCGCGACGCGCGCGCCGTCACCGTCGCCGTCATCGCCGTCGTCATCGTCATCATCATCGTCATCGTCGTCGTCTCGACGCCTCCCCCGATCCTCCTCGCCAACGTCTCACCCCTCGCGAACGTCTCACCCCCTCGATCGACCTCGACCTCGACCTCGACCTCGACCTCGTCCCCGTCGCCCGTCCTCGCGCGCGTCGCCCTCGCGCGGTCCCGTCGCGACGTCACCGGCGACGTCCACGACGGGACGACGCACGACTCGTGCTGACCCGTCGTGACGAGTCATGACTCGCACCGACACCCCACACCCACCGCGTCCGCGCCCACCGCGCGTCCGACGTTTTTGTTTTTGTTTTTTTTTGTTTTGTTTACTCATTGGTACCACGCGCCGTATTCAGCGGTACACTTTTCCGATACACGACACGACACGACACGACCCGACGCGCGCGGACGGACGTGACGCTGTACACGCACGCACTCCACGCCCGCATTCGCTCTATATCCACGCGAATGCGTACTTCTCGTCCGAACTTTACAAAAATAAATAAAAAACCACACAACAGCACCGCACTCTCGTCACGCGTCTCGTCGCGCGGTCGACGTCGTCTCGACAGACACGCGCGCGCGCGAGTCGGCGCGTCGAGCATGCGCGCGAGGTCGAGACGACTC
>MDTD01045746.1_pt1 | contig 34658 bp, 32 predicted proteins | sample 811221 | NCBI WGS metagenome assembly MDTD01 (sample SAMN05326646, study PRJNA326480) | marine metagenome | isolation source: seawater | place: Pacific Ocean: South West | collected 2011
ATTAGTAAATTTCTTTTCTTTTTTTTTAAATTTTTTTCTATTGTAAGTTTATTTTTTCCATAAAAATTCATAGGTAAGCACTTTTTTTTTTCATCAAAAGGAAAATTATTATCGTGAAAATAAACAAATCTTGAGGATATCATAACAAAATAGGCATTTTTGCTTATTTTTTTAATTATTCTGTCGTCAATATCTAAAGATTTTTTGTATTTTTGATATTTGAATTTTGGGTTTATAGCAAAATTAATTATATGATCAAAACTTTTTAAACTAATCTTATTTAAATCTTTGTGAGAGATGAATTTTATTCTTTTTATTTTAGTTTTTTTTTTATAAATTTTTCCTAAAGTACTATTTTTTCCAATAACTAAAAGTTTCACTTAATATTAATATTTTAATTTTTTTTTTGGCGAATAAACCGACTTTCCAATACATAAATCAACTACGCATAAAAGAATATATAAATGAAAAACTTCAATAATATTATACGATTTTGAATTAATCCAAACATTAATACCTTTCTTGTTTATTGACTTAAGTGAATTATTTTTATTACTTGCAGTCAAGGTAATTAATCTTATTTTTTTCTTTTTTAGATATTTAGCAGCATTAACATGATTTTTTGATGAACCAGATGAAGAGATCAATACTACTAAGTCCCTTTTATCGACATAAATTTTTAAAGCAGATTCTATCCATTCCTCATAACTATAATCGTTAGATAGACATGTTATTAAATCAGCATCATTAAAATTTATTGCTCGAATTCCTGCATTTTTACTTAAATCAACAGCCACATGACTTGCAATTGCGGCACTTCCACCGTTTCCGGCAATTATAATTTTGCCTTTTGATTTAGATGTCTTTTGAAATTGATTTTTAATTTGAATTATTTGATTAAAATTTTCTTTAATATTTTTTAAAACAAAATCTGTTTCTTGAAAGTATTTATCTAAAAATTTTAAATTATTCATAAATAACATCACTTGATACTATATTTATAAATTTAAACAAGTCATAATTAAATCATAAATTTTTTTAATATTTTTTATTAAAAGAAAATATTATTGAATTCAATGATAAATTTTTCTTAAGAAATAAAATTTTAAACAAATAGAAGCAGTATTTAATTTTAAATGATTTTAAAAGTATTTACTTCTCCTAAACTTTTTTGAGAGTTTTATCTTTTAATTCATATTTTTTGTCACAATCTTTTAGTAGATCAATTTTATGTGAAATTAGTATTATTGTTTTATTACTTTTCATATTATTTACAATTTTCATCAAATCTTCCTCGTTTTTTTTGTCCAGCGCACTTGTAGATTCATCCAATATTAAAATTTCAGAGTCTTTATAAAGAGCCCTTGCAATAGAAATTCTTTGAATCTGCCCACCTGATAAAGAAATTCCTCTATCCCCGGTCAAACTATTTTGCCCATAAGGCAAATCTTTAATAAAATTAAATGAAGGAATTGATAAAATTTCCTCTAATTTTTTTTGATTGATTTCTTTTTCCTCTTCACCAAAGGCTATATTTTTTTTTATAGAATCATCTAAAAGATAAGTGTTTTGTGAAACGTAGCTTATATAATTCCTTGGATCAGTTAATGAAAAATTTAAGTCTTTTCCATTAATCAAATATTTACCTTTATCAATTTTTAATAGTCCAGAAATAATATCAACTAAAGTTGATTTTCCAGAACCACTTTCCCCAAATATTCCAACAAAATCATTTTTATTTACTTGAAAATTTAAATTTTCAAATATTGTTTCGTCTTTATATTTAAAATGTCCATCTTTAATTTCAAATGACTCAAATTTTTCTTTTGAGTCTTTTTTAATTTCGTCATTTTCGATCTCTTGAATATATTCAGAATAAATATTATCCAAAGTAGAATTGTAATATCTAATTGATTGAAGTGATATATACAGTCTGTTCATACTAGGAAGTAACCTAATAAATATTGCAAATAAAAATGCAATTGAAATTAATATTTCTGAAGTATCAGAATTAAAACTTAATAAATAAACAAACAATAAGAAAAAAATCACTAAAAAAAATTCAATCACATTTCTTTGGGATTCGGATATTGTATTAAATATAACAGTAATATTAGTAACTTTTTTTAATCCATCTAAAAAAGAATTTAGAAAAAAATTTTGTTTTCTAAAAATTTTAATTTCTCTAATACCATGTAAAGCTTGTAAAACATCTTTTTGAATCTTGTTATGATAAATAAATCTTTCTTTACCCAGAGATTTTATTTTTTTTCCAAAAATATAAACAAATATCGAGAGTGTAAAAACCACAAAAATTAATAGTAAAAAAAAAGTGTAACTATCAAAAATAAAAATAAATATTAAAAAAAACAAAATAGTTAACGTCTCAAGTAAAAATAGAATTGATGGATTTATGACTGAATTAATTAATAATTCTATTTCCCTATTAATAGTATTTATCATTTTAGAGGTATTTATTTTGACAAACTTTGAATATGGTATATTCAGAAAATTCCTCATAATTACTTTAGAAGTATTAAAGTGAAAATTTTTTAAAATAATATTCTTATAAAAATTTAAAAAAATTACAAAAATAGTTTTAAATGAAAAAATCATTAAAATTATTATCAAACTATAATTTATTGGATTGTTAATTTTGTATGATTTTATAATTTCAATAACATAATTAAAAAATAAGTTGTTTGACTCCTCTATACCTGTAGTAATTACTAAAAATGGAATTATTGCACCTATGCTTAACAATTCTAGAATACTCAGAAAGAACATTACTAAAAATAGTAAGATCATATCTTTCTTTTGATTTTTAAGAAGATTTTGTATTTTATTTAATTTCATATTTACTAGTTATATATGATTAAAATCAATATAATATTCTGATGAAAAAAAAAATTTTTTGCTTTGATCTTGATAATACCATTTGTAAAACGAATGGGTCAGATTATGACAAATCTACTCCGATAATTCCAGTAATAAATCTAATTAACCGTCTATTTAAAAAAAAAAATAAAATTATTATCTTTACTGCAAGATATATGGGAAGAAATAAAGAAAATTATAAATTAGTAAAAAAAAAATATTATCAAGAGACTTACAAACAATTAAAAAAATGGAATCTGAAGTTTGATGAATTGATAATGGGCAAGCCCACTTTTGATGTAATAATAGATGATAAAAGTTTTGATTTTAATAAAAAATGGGTTGAGAAATTTAAAAAAAAATATCTAGTTTAGTAAATTAATATATTTTTTCAAAATATCTTTTTTTTTAAAGTTCCAGTCTTTTAATTTTATTTTTTTGCAAAATAAATCTTTATCATTTTTATCATATAAATACGTCATATATACCCATTCTAAAATTTCCTTTTTTTTCGGTTTGTAACTGATCCTATCATTTAATGATTTTTCTATTAAATCAAAATACTGTTTTTTTGAATTTGCAGTCATTACAAATTTATAATTCAATGTCGAATTTTCACCTGCTGAGATTGGTAATATGTTATGATAAGCAAGTTCATGAAGAACTGTTCCCATTACTGTTATTCCAAACTTTGGTTTTTTTTTAAAAATAGATCTATTTGAAAAATCTTTATTTAACCATATAAATTCTGGATAATCTTTTTTTAATTTTTCAACAAAAACTAGGCTTGCTTCTTTGCTGTCAGGATGGGGTTTTATAGCTATTTTATCTGATATTTTTTTCTTTTTAAAATATTCTAAAGTTTTGATTATCCAATCGTTAAAATCAATGAAAATACATTTGCCTCTTGATGTTGGGCTATCAACAAAACAATGTAGAAAGATAATTCCATGTATATTTGAAATCTTATATTTTTTTTTTTTATAAGGACTCATTGGCATAAAATTTTCTTGGGGAATTATTTCACCACTAAATTTTTTATTTAATAATTTTTGAGCTTTTAATAATTTGTTAGAACTGTTTTTCTCTTTTTTAAATAGTTTTTTATATTTTGTAAAATCATGCAAATAAAAATACTTAGATATTGGTGCATAGTATGTACCTGCAGTCCACATGAAATTAAATATTTTTGTTTTCCTATTCAGTTTTCTTACTAAAAGACCGTGGTAGATATATGCAAGTTGATTAGTAAAAAATTCATCAAAATCTATTTCATTTTTATCTAATTTTTCTAAACTACATATCGTTTTAGCGATAACTTCGATCAAAAAAGAGTCTTTTAGATCAACTGTACTTTTATAATTATATCTTAGGTACGTGTCGTAAATAAGATCACCCACCAATATATTTTTAATTTTTAATTTTTGAAGATCTTTTTTAGATTTTATTTTAGTTAAAATTATTTCTGCTTTGTTTAAATATCTAATTTCATCAAATATTTTTTTGTTATTAAGTGAGATAAAATCAACCCCTAAATTACCATATATCTTTCTCCACTTTAAATTTCTGTAAAATAAAATAATCAAATTTAGATAAAATTTAAAAATAAATATTAAAATATTTCTTTTATGATTGTATCTGTGCCAACTCAATAAGGGTAAAAAAAAAATAAATTCAGCATTATCAAAACGACTATTTTTTCTTAAAGAAGAAAAAAAACATAGAGATTTATAATCTTCAGTAGCATTTAATAATACTTTTTTTTTAGCTTTAGGAGATTTTTCAATTTTTGGATGATTTTTTATAAAAAACTTTTCTTGCGAATTAAGAAAAAAAGTATTTAATATTTTTTTATAAAAATTTTTAATCATTATAAAAAGACTTATACTTATAATTAGTTTTTTTTAATATAATTTTTTGAATGTTTAAACTCAAATTAATCATATATATAATCTTATTTTTTCCAGTATTTCTATTTGATATTTTTTCATATAAATATTTTAGAAAAAGAAATTCCGAGCTTTCTCATCAATATATGATCAAATTATTTTGCTTGTTCGGGAAAAATTCAAATTTATTTATTAAAGATATCTTAAAAAAAAATTCTAAATTAAACTTTAAAATGAATGATTTATCTATAATAAGAAATCTTAAAAATGACGGTTTTCATTTGCAAGAAAATTATGTATCGGAAAATAAACTAAAATTAATTAAAAACCATTTAATAGATAATTGTTTAGGAAGGTATGAATCTGATAATGTTAAAATTAAAAGATTGGAAAAAATTGATCTTAATTATCCCAAAGCAACGTCATTTAGATATTCTACAGATGATATTTTAAAATCAAAAGAAATTCAGGAATTAATTATAGATCCAAATATTTTGAGTACATGTCAAAATTATTTTCAAGCTACACCAATAATTGATATTGTTTCTGCATGGTGGTCTTTTCCAAGTAAAAAACCAGACAATTACTCTGCACAATTTTGGCATTTTGATTTAGATAGACCGTTATGGTTAAAAATGTTTATTTTTCTTACGGATTGTAATGAAAAAAATGGAGCTCATAAATTTATAAAAAAAAGTCACAATAATTATTTAAATAATTTTCCTAATAAAGGATACGAAAGATTAAATGACTTAGAGGTAGAAAATATTTTCAAAAATGAAGATATCATCACTATGAAAGCTCGAGAAGGGACTATGCTTTTAGAAGATACATTGGGTTTACATAAGGGACAAAAACTTTCAGAAGGAAATAGGCTGGTTTTACAAGTTCAGTACTCTTCTAATCTTTTTGGCTCAAATGAAATAAAAAAAATTAAATTTCCAAAAGAAAATTCTTCTTTGTTATTAAATTTTAAGGAAAAATATCCTGAAATTTTTGCTAATTTCTATAATTAATTAGTTTAAAATATTAAATGGATAAAAATATTTAGCTTTTTTTTTAAAAGAATTTTTTCTTTTTTTTTTTATTATATTTATAAAAGTAAATAAATTTTTCATTGTCTCTTGATAAGTAGATGATCCTAGAGTGTATCCTTTATCTTTCAATATTTTAAAATCGTGATTAATAAAAAGATCATTATTAAAAAAATCTTTAAATTTCATCTTTTTTTTATTTTTATAGAAAGGTCTTAAGCAATAAAATGCTTTAGGATTAAATATTGGTTTTCTATTAAATGGATAGTCTAAATGAATTGAATATTTATCGAACAGAAGATCTTGAACTGTAGATGAAGTTTGACCGAAATTAATTATAAAATAACAATTTTTTAAAAGAAGTATATCGTTAAAATCGTTTTTATATTTTGAATTAGCGTAATTTATAAAATTCAAGTTATGATAATCAAATTTTATGTGTCCATTTAAAAGTACGACTTTTAAATCCAAACTATTTAAATATTTTATAATTTTTTTAAGATATGATGGTATTACAAGCCTGTCATTATTTGATATAATTTTCTTATCATAACTTTTAAAAGTGGAGTCCCTTAAATTAATACAAACATACTCACCTCTTATATCTAATTTTTGAAAATTAAATCGTTTTGTAATTTTTTTTATCAATTCTAAATTCAAAATTGATCTTATTTTTTTGGTCTTTTTGTATTCACTGAAAGATAATTGATAAATAGAATCTTTATTATTTATTTCCTCATAATTTAAGCTCGTATCCAGTAGTCTTTTATCAAGGATTTCTAAAAATTTACTATGATTAATTTGTATCTTATTTTTATATTTTTTTTTTATGTAAAGACCCAGAAATGTATTTGCTAAATAGTATGGTGAAATTATTGTTTTATTTACAAGCTTTTTTCTTAACATTATTTCTAAATAATTCATAAGATGTCCATATGCATATAAACTTGAACCTAAAAAATGCTTCTTATCTATCAAATATGGATTTTTAAGCTTTGATATTTTTTTTTTGACTTTAGTTAATAATTCAAGATCAGAGATAGAATGTTCAATAGCTACCTCTAAATTTTTTAATGATAAGAGATCATGATATTTTTGAAAATACTTTTTTGCAATTTCATTCTTATATTTTGGAGATTTTTTAAGTACTGTCAAATTTTTTAATAAAAAAGTTGATTTTAAATAATCTACTAATTTTTTTTCAACACCATTATCATATTTTTTTGTATTTGAAAAAAATTCTGTTTCGTTTAAAAAAATTAAATATATCAAATAAGAAAGATTTTTATATTTTTTATTCAAAAAATACAAAGATGAAAATATTCTAAAATAAATTGAAATCAAACTTATCTTAGCTAAATTTAAATTTATAAAAAAATTTATTTTTACAAAGTTTTGATTTTTTGTAAAATTAAAAATATATTTTTCAATATCTTGATATAAAAAAATTAGATTAATTCTTCTTGTTTCTAAATTTTTATTTACGTGGTATTTAGCTACATGGTCACTTAATAATTTTTTTTTAAAGAAAATTTTAAAATTAGAAAAAAATGAAAAGTTTTTTGATAAAAAAATTATTAACAAAAAAATATGATAATTTCTTAAAAATTTTTTAATTTTCACTTTAATATTAAATATTTAATAAAGTTTTTAAGTATCCTAGGAATTTTTTCTTACTTACATAGAATCGATGACCTAAATACTGTATTTTAATTGCCCCAGCAATATTTCCAATTAATCCAATAACACTTATATTTTTAATTAAACTAGAAAAAATTGAACTTATAGAAAAATATGCATCTCCAGCACCTAGTGTATCTACTGGATTTTTAATTAAGGCTGGAATAAAAGAAATTTTGTTTTCTTTGAAAACCTTAGTTCCTTTTTTTCCAAGTGTAATAGAACACACATCAAATTTTATTTTTTGTTTTAATTTTTTGTATAATTGATTTATATGACATGTTTTATCTCCTACTGCCAACCTGGCTTCTGGTTCATCTATAGATATGTAAAAAGCTTTTTTATATTTTGTTATAAAATTAAAACCGTTGTTGTAACTATTTGTTTGAGAATTTATAAATAGTTTTTTTGGATATTTTTCTAAAGTTCGTATAATATCTTTAGTAAGCAATCCATGGCCAAAGTCGTTAACTATAATTTTATCGAATTTTTTTAAATTTTTATTTAGATAAGATATTATCTGATTTTCTAACTTAATATTTAAATCATAGCCACCAATATTTGTTTTTTGAAAAATCTTTTTATTTTCATTATCTAAATATCTTGTTTTTTCAATAATATCTTGATTTTCTATTAATAATATTTTTTTTCTTATTTTATTATTAATACCTTTTAAAACTTCTTTATGATTTTTTTTTCCTAATAAAGTTAATAATGTAACATTATCACAAAAATCGCTTATATGATTTGCTGTTGCGATAATCCCCCCATTATATTTTTCAATTTTTTTTTCAAGCATTGAAATAATTTGTTCTTTAGGAGATTTAGACAAAGCTTTACAGAAAACATACTTATCTCGGATCGTATCACCTATAACTAAAATTTTTAATTTTTTGATTTTCTTAGTAACTTTATAAATTTCATCAAAAGTTATTTTCTGACTGTTTTGTTTAAGAAATGTTTTTACTTCATCTGTAAGATTTGAAAAAAAATTATTGATTATGTAAGAAGAACTCAAAATTTCCTCATTTGTAAAAAAAGGCTTACCACTATTTGCTTTGAGAACACTAAGCTCTTTTTTAATTTTACCAGTATGATCTTTTGAATAGTTAGAGTATTCACTTCCTTTAAAATATATATCTGGCTTTAATTTTTTTATAACATCAACTGAACTTTCAAAATCCGACTCAGTTATAAAATCTACAAACTGAAGATTAGAAATAAACTCTAATCTTTTTTTCAAATTATAATATGGTCTATCAGGTGCTTTATTAACATGCTTGTCTGAAGTCAATGATACCAAAAGTATATCACAATTTTCTTTAGCTTTTTTTAGATGTAATAAATGACCATAATGAAATAAGTCAAAAACACCATGTGCTAAACCTATTGTCTTATTTTTATTCTTTTTTCTTAAAATACTCAGATCTCGAAAAGAAATTTTTTTTTTCATTAATTATTCGTATTTGCGATTGGATTTTTTAAAAATGGAAACATTTCTGATAGTGGTTGAGGAACAAAAGTATTACTATTTTTTTGGATATAACCCTGTTTAAACATTGATGATTGATTTTCGTCTATAATCAATTCACAAACTATTGGTTTTTTTAACTTTACAAGATCATTAATTTGTTTTTCTAAATTTTGTGATCTATATATTTTTTTGTAATTAATCTTAAAAGATTTACATACTTTTTGAAAATTTGGCATAGTTAAACCCCAATTAGGATGTGTTCCATAGTACTTTTGTTTTAAAAATTCTTTTTGAGTATTTCTAATAGCCAAATATCCATTATTATTTACTAAAACAATTATCATATTTATTTTTTTTTGGACTATTGTTTGAATATCCTGAATATTCATCAAAAAACTTCCATCGCCAATAATACATAGGTAATTTTTGAACATTTTACTTGAAGAAGTGCCAATTGATTCTGCAAGTCCTGTTCCCATTGATGATATCGATGATGAGCATATTAATCTGTCACCATTATATAAATATGAACTTTGAAAACCAGAGTACAAAGCAGTACCTCCACCATCCACGATTATACATTTATTTTTTATTTTTTTAGTTAATAAATTAATAAATAAATCAGAGTTTGGTTTTTTTGTAATTTTGGGCGTGTACCAATTTTGTTTTTTGAATACATCTGTTATCCAAAATTCTTTATTTTTTTTCTTAATTTTTATAAAAAAATCTAAAAAATAATTCAAATCACAATTTATTTTTAAATCAAATTTAAGATTTAAATTATTTAGTTGGTCTTTATCTATATTTACAATTACTTTTTTTGCATTTTTAGCATAATCTTTATATAAAGTAGTAGTATGTGGAATAGAAAGATGTGTTCCTAGACAAATCAATAAGTCTGAGTCAAAAATTGCTTTATTTGCTCCACGTTGACCACTCATACCAATAATACCCAAATTTTTTTCAAATCCGGTACCAAATATATCGGCAGCATTCCAAGTTGATACATAGTTCAATTTATGTTTGTTTATTAATTTATGTAATTTTTTTAGTATATTTGTATTACTTCTAACACCATAACCAATTACCAATAGAGGTTTTTTTGATTTTTGATAAAGATCTACGAAATCTTTAGACTTAATCTTTTTATTTATTTTTTTCTTAAAAGGTTTTTTTCTTTTAAAATTAATTAATGACCATTGAATATCCAGTGCAATATCTAACCAGACAGGTCCTTGTCTTCCTGAATTAGCAATATTAATTGCCTTGTCCAACTCTTTAATAAAATTTTCTTTTTTATTTATAAATACCGCATATTTTGTCAAAGGTCTTACTATATCACAGATATTTACTTCTTGAGTTCCTACTTGTCTTACTTTCTTCCCATAACTCGTATGATTTGATCTTGCTTGACCACTTATAAAAATTGTTGGGACAGAATCTTGCCACGCAGCTAATAATCCTGTCATAACATTTGTACAAGCAGGACCTGTTGTGACAACTGCACATCCCATCTTATTCTCTATTTTGGCATTAGCTACTGCAGCTAATCCAGCACTTTGTTCATGATTGGTATATGTTACATTAAACTTAAACTTTTCAAGTGAATCAAAAATATGAACTACTGCACCGCCTTGTAATCCAAAAACATTTTTTATGTCATTTTCTTTAAGAATTTTGGCAAGACAATCTGTGAGTTTTAACATCATTAATTTTTATACCTTCTCAATTTATACATGTTTTTATCTAATTTAAGCTTACTTTCCAATAATTTTGTTCCGAGCTTATCATGAACGACAGAAAAATTTCTTCCGCTAGCAATTTTTTTTCCACTTTTAATTCCCCATTTAATGCTATTAAAAATTTCTTTAAAAGTGGTTCCAGTTTGCTTAGATTTTAAAAAATTTTTCACTCTTTTAAAATTTTTTCCAGCTAATTTTCCTGCTTTAAGCGTCTCAAAATGAGTTTTTGTTTTAGTAAAACCTGGACCTAATATAAAAATATTCAGATTTTTAATTTCATCGTCTAATAATTCACACATTTTAATTAAAGCAATTTTTGAAACACAGTATGCAGAATAATTTGTAAAAGGATTATTTGTACCTCCACCAGCCAAAAAAATTACATTTGTCATAGTTTTTTTACGGAGTGGAAATAATTCATGTAAAACATTTAATTGAGATATAAAATTTGTAAATATAGATTTTTTCCAATTATTAAAACTCAAATTAAAAAAATTTCCTATCGGTACTGTTGTTCCAATAGAACTAAATAATGTATTCCATTGAATCTTTTTAATTTTCAAAAAATTTTTAATTTTCTTTAAATCTTTTTCTTTATTGATATCGCATTTTATTAAATATAAATTTTCTGATTTCTTTAAACTTGGTTTTTTTTTTCTGTAAGTTCCTATTATAAAATAATTTTCATTTAAGAAATATTTTGCAATATTTTTACCTATATCAGCATTTATTCCAAGAATAATTATAACTTTTTTATCTTTCATTATTATTAATATAATTAAAATATTTTAAAGTATAGTTAGATTTATTTTTGGGTGCAACATGACCAAAGCCATCTCCTATATGATCAAAATTTATACAGATATTATTTGATAAGTATGGTATTTTATTTTTTTTTAAAATTAAATTGATTTCATTTTGAAACTCCAATACATTTTTATCTCTACAAAAAATATCAAGTATAGGTCCATGAATATATAAACATTTAATATCTAAATTATTACATTCTAAAAATATTTTTTTAAGGTCCTCTATTTTTGTTATAAGAATTTGATCTTTCTGAAATGGTTCGACCCGATCCAAATAATCATCGTTAATAATATTTCCTTGATCTATATAATCATTATTTTTAGAAATATTGACTTTTTTTCTCTTAAAACTATCAAATAAATAAAATCTTAAAATGTTGACAAAGTTATATAAATTTAAATCTTCATTTATTTTAAAAAAATTATTAAATATTGACTTCCTATTTTTTAGAGATTTGTAATAATTATCACTCGTTTTTATTCTCCATGAATCTATATTAGCCATTATATAAATTTCTTTAATATTTTTTTTTGGCAACATTTCAAAAAATGCCAAAACTCCTGAAAACTGATAATCCCCGATTAAAGCAAGATTAATTGTTTTTTTCTTGGATTTTTTTCCCCAGGCCTTTGAGTCTAAAACATAACCCATTGAACTATCACCTAAAAAAACAACTTCTATTTCTTTGTCAAAATTATCTAACTTAGAAATTTGATAATCTAATAATTTATCATATTTATACCCGAACCCTTGCTTCTCAGAAAAAAAAATTAAACTGATTAACAAAAAAATTGTAGTAAGAATAATTAAGAGGTAGTTTTTGAAAAATTTTTTATTAGTCATTTTTTAAAATTGAAAATATAAAAATGGTAAATCTTTTTGTATAGACAAAATACCAACTAAAGCAATTAAAATAATCAAAAAAAGATATTTAAAATTATATATTTTATTTAGATTAATTTGATTTGAATTCTTACAGAAAAATATAATTAGAATACTCATAATCATTAATATAAAAGTTAAAAAAAATGAGTCTTTAAAAATAAACTTGTATAAGTTTTCGTAAGAGGAAAAAACTTCGGTTAAATTGAGATAAATCAAATCAAAAGTGGGTTTGATACTTGAAAAAGTAAACATTTGTTTTATCATTAATAAAGCATCATTTAAATTTTCAGCCCTGAAAAAAATAAATGAAATATTTATAAAGTTAAAAGTAAGAAAAATTGAAAAAAATTTATTTATATTAATATCAAAATATTTTCTTTTTAAATAATTAAAACAAACTCCAGCACCGTTAATAAGACCAAATAAAATAAATGTGTAATTTGGACCATGCCATAAACCTGAAATGAAAAATACGATTAAAACTAATAAGAGTGATACAGTAAAATTCAAGTTTTTGAATTGTCTTGATAAAGGATAATAAATATAATTTGTTAAAAATTTTGTTAGAGTTATGTGCCATCTTTGCCAAAAATCTATAATATTTATTGCTTTAAAAGGACTATCAAAATTAATTGGTAATTTAATTGAAAATAATAAAGCTGAACCTAATGCCAAATCTACATATCCACTAAAATCAAAATAAAATTGAAAACTCCAAGCATAACTAGTCATCCAAGTTTCTAAAATATTTAAATTTGAAATTTGATTAAAATTTTCATCAACAAATATTGAAAGGTTATCTGACAAAAATGATTTTTTAAAAATACCAATTGAAATTAAAATTAAACCTAGATTAAAATTATTAAAATTTATTTTTAAAAAATTATTCTTAATTTGAGACATAAATTGAGAAAATCTTACAATTGGTCCAGCTATAAGTTGTGGAAAGAAAATTACAAATAATGAATAATCAAGAAAATTATTCTTTTTTTTTGAGTTTGAATTATATGTATCAACTAAATAAGCTATTTGTTGAAAAGTTATAAAACTCAATGCTAGGGGAAAATTTATTTTTTCCAAAAAAATATTCTGATTAAATAAAGAGTTTACTATTTCAATTATAAAAACTCTGTATTTAAAATGCGAAAGTATCAATATATTTAAGACAACACCTAAAAATAAAAAAATTTTTTTATAATGAGACTCTATTAAAATTTTTGAAAAATAATAATTAATTAAAATTGAAAAAATTATTATTGGTAAATGAAAGTAGTTATAGTATGCATAAAAAACTATTGAAGAAATTATTATCAAAATTTTTGAAAAATCTCTTTTCTTAAGTTTATAACTGAACAGTACCACAATTGGTAAAAATAATAATAGATACAATAAACTGTTAAATAACATTTATTTAATTTAAGAATTTAAGAATTTCAAAATTTTTTTTACTGAATTAAGCTCTAAAGCTTTTGAAGAATTAATTTTTTTTTTTACTAATTTTTCAAGATCAAGAATTATATTGATATGATTAATGCTATCCCAATTGTCAAAATCATCTGATTTTGTTTTTTCATTAATTCTATTTATATTGATTTTTGTATTTGTTGATATTATTTTATAAATTCTATTTTTTGTGAATTTAGTTTTCATTAATTTTTACTCTTATTTCCTCTATTATTTTTTTATTCTTTATAGTAGATAAATCTCCTAATCTTGTCTTTTTTTCAAATAAATCTCTTAAAAGTCTTCTTAAAATTTTTCCACTTCTAGTTTTTGGGACTTCTGATAAATAATATACTTTTTTAGGTATTGCAAAACTTCCAAAATGGGAAATAATTTCTTTGTTTATACTCATGTCCAGATTAGGTTTTTTCGATACCAAAAATAATATAAAAACTTTTCCTTCTAGTTTATTTGAAACTCCAATAGCAGCACATTCAGTTATATTTTTAATCTTAAGTATTATTTTTTCTAATTCTGCACAACCAATTCTGTGACCTCTTACATTAATCACATCATCTATTCTTCCATGTACATAGACTGCATTCCTTATTTTTGTTGCAAGATCAAAAAGTCTGAAATTTCCATTTTTGTCAAAATATTTTCTGTGTTCCTTTTGAGAGTTAATCACTTTTTTCATCAAACCTGGAAATGGAGATTTTACTAAAATTTCTTTTTTTTGTTTTATTTCAAGTGAGTCATAATGAATATTTTTTACTATAGAGCCTACTGAACCATTTGGAGATTTGTTAATTTTTTCGTTAAACTTCGGTGAAAAAAGAATTCCCCCAGTTTCTGTTTGAAAATATGTGTTAATTATAGATTTATTTCTATTTTTAAAATATTTTGAATACCAGTCTCCTACATCTTTTGCTAGATGTTCCCCCATTGAACCTATTGTTTTTAAAAAAAAATTTTTGTTTTTTCTATAATTAAACATACTTCTCATGATCCTTATTATTGTTACAGGCAAGTATAATATTGATACTTTTCGTTCTTTAATAATCTTATGTAAAAATTTTTCATCTAAAAGCAAAAAGGGATCTTCAACTAAGATGGTCTCAGCACCTAATAACAAGGGTGAAAATAATGCGTATGTATGTCCATTTATCCATCCTGCATCTGATGCGGTTAGAATTACTGATTTAGAATTCATACCAAAGTGATATTTAGATGTATAAAGAGAATAAGTTAAATAACCTCCAATATTATGACATATTCCTTTTGGTTGTCCTGTTGAACCTGAAGTAAAAAGGGTAAAAAAACTCTTATTGGAGTCAAATATATTAGTTTTATAATTATTTTCAAATTTTTTAATTTTTTTTGGCAAGTTAAGCTTATTTAAATCATCAAAAAAAAACAATTTAGTTTTTTTTTTTATTGATGAAATTGAATCAATATTTTTTTTTAAAAATTTATTTTTATTCAATCTTGAAATGAAAATATCTGGTTTAAAAATGTTAATTCTATTTAAAATTGCTTGAGACTCTAAATTTTCAAATAATACCGAAAATTCAATTCCTAATTTTGCACAGGCCAACATACTAACAAAGGATTCTTTTGATGCTGATGAATGTATCATAATTTTATTAATTTTTTTTTTAAATGCCAAGTGCTGTATTATTTTTTCAAAGGACAATACAAGAGCGTGGATTTCATTGTAGTTATAATTAACAATTTTTTTATCTTTATTCACACAAGTGATGCCAACTTTATTTCCATTATCAATTTGATTTTTTTGAATTAGATTTTTGTAAATATTAATTTTACCATCAATAAACCACTTTTGTGATAGAATATTTTCAAATTTATATATTTGGGAGAATGGTTTTTCCCAAATTAAGTTTTTTGATTGATTTTTCCAAAATTTTTTAGTTTTTGAATCAATGCTTCTAATCATGTTTCATTCTAATTATTGGTCTAAAAACATTTCCTTTTTTATAATCTCTAATTGCTAAATTAATATCATCTAGCTTGTACTCTTTTGCCAATAAATCATTAATTAATTTCTTGTTATTGTTAATTATTTTAGAAAAAACTTTTACATCTCTTTTAGGTACTGCACCCCCTGCCCAACTTCCAGTAATTCTTTTTCCCAATATAAAATTATAAGGTTTAATTTTCATAAATAATCTTTCATCAGGATGTGATGCAAAATGAACTAGGCCATTATCTTTTATTAAATTAATAGACTTTTCCAATGTTTGAATTTCACCTGCTGTGTCATAACAAATATCAGCCCTACTCCTAAAAAAATTCAAAATTTTATTTTGAGATTTCATGTTTATTTCTTTAAGAATTAATTTCACACCTAACTTTTTTGCCAATTGTATTTTTTTTTTATTTTTCTCAATTATAATTATTGATTTTACTTTTTTTTGTTTCAACGCAAGCAAAACACCTAAACCTACTGCACCCAAACCAATTAATATTACTTTCGCATTTTTTTTTGGTTTTGTTTCATTAAAAACCATACCTGGACCTGTCATAAAACAACAACCTAATAAGACAGAGTTTTTAAAACTTATATCTCTAGGTTTTTTAATTAATCTATCTTGTGATACTATTGCGTAATTACTAAATGTTGTAACTTTTCCACTATTAATTTTTTTTTTCTTAAATCTAAATTCAGGATTTTCAGACTCATCTAAATCAGATTTAATCCAAGTCAAAATAACATTATCACCAATCTTAAATTTTGCACCAGGAGCTTTCTTTACTACTTCTCCAGACCCCTCATGTCCAAGAAGATGAGGCAAATATTTTTTATTATTCCTCCCAGAAAATATTTCCATTATTTGACTTCTACAAATTGCTGAATATTTTATCTTTACGAGAACTTGATTTCTTTTTAATTTTGGAATTTCTAAGCTTACTATTCTTAATTTTGAATTCAATTTGAATAAAACTGCAGATTTAATTAATTTTAATTTCATTAAAATGGTCCAAAAAATTTTTGATTTGGTTGATCGTGATGTAAAAATTCATCATTAAAAAATTTTTTAGGTGAAATTTTGGTATTTTTACCAAAAATATGTAAAATTTTCTTACATATCTTTTCATGATTAATAAAAAAATTTTTTGTCAAGGAATAGCTAGTTGGCTCGGGTATATCAGGCATTGTAATCATATTTGGTATTTTTTTTAATTTAATTTTTTTGTTCATTACAATTGAGGAAATTATTTCACCTGCTACTGAACAAGTTTTATATCCGGTGTCTAATACAATTACATGTTTTGTCTTTTTAACAGACTTAAAAATTGTTTCGTAATCTATAGGTTTGATTGTAATTAAATCAATAATTTCACAATTTATTTTATGAACTTGCTCTAAATATTTCGAAGCCTTTAACGATTCTACACTTAGATAAGACATTGCAATTATAGTTATATCTTTACCATTCTTAATTACTTGGGATTTTCCTATTATGGCTTTTTTGTTTATCTTTTTTTTTATTTTTCCATTAAAACTATGCAACCACCTACTTTCTAGGAATATTACTGGATTAGGATCCTTAATTGACTCTATTAATAAATCCTTTGCATCTTTTGGGAATGTAGGCATCACAACTTTAAGACCTGGAATATGAGCAAACCATGATTGTAAATTTTGAGAATGAGTTGGACCTTGTCCCCATCCTTTGCCCATTATTAACCTAATTGTAATGGGTATTGAAATTTTACTTCCAAACATAAAATACCATTTTGCAGCAGAATTCACTAATTGATCCATCGCTAATAAAAAAAAATCAAGTCTTTGGTGCGTGACAACTGATTTTATTCCCGCTAGCGCTAAACCTATCGAAACACCTGTAAGCGCATTTTCAGAACAAGGCACATCAAAAATTCTTCTTTTTCCATAAAATTTTTCAAGATTTTTTGTAGTACCAAAGATATTTTTAGGATCCGAAATACCTAATCCATAAGAAATTAGATTTTTATCTTTTTTAAGTGAAAACTTTAAAGCTTCATTAATTGAGTCCGAAAATGTTAAATCTTTTTTATTTTTTGGCATATACATCCTTTATAAGACTTTTATCACTTGGAAATTTAGAGTTTTCAGCAAATACAAAAGCTTTATTGATCTCACTTATAATCGACTTCTCTATCTTCTCAATTTTTTTTAATGAAAAATTTTTAATTAATCTATACCTCAACTTTATTAATGCATCTTTTTTTTTCCAAAATTGAAATTCTTTCTCACTTCTATATCCTATATTGTTATCGTAATTAGGGCCGCAATGCTCTAACCACCTATAATTTTTCAATTCTAAGAAATATGGTTTTTTTTGTGAATTTACATATTTAACAGCGTAACTCATTTGTTTATAAGTCTTATTCAAATCGTTTCCATCACAAACATTTGATTTAACTCCAATACTTTCTGCTAATTTGTAAATTTTTCTTTTTAAAGGTTGTCTAACTTTTAAGGAACTGTAGACAGAATAAAGATTATTTTCACATATAAATATTACTGGAATTTGTTTGACAATTGCAAAATTTAATGACTCATAAAAAACACCTTCCTCTATAGCTCCATCTCCCAAAAAAACAAAAGATATTTTTTTTTCATTTTTCAATTTTATGGCAAGACCTAAACCAACACCTACAGGGATACTATTTCCAACAATTGCAGAAGTACCCATAAAATTCACATTTAAATCAATTAAATGCATTGATCCACCCTTGCCTCTAGATGTTCCAGTTTCTTTGCCATAAATTTCTGCTATCATTTTTTTCAAAGATCCTCCTTTTGCTAGATAATGGGCGTGACCTCTATGAGTGCTTACAGCGTAATCTTTCTTTTTTGCAATCAAGGAAAATACTGCAGAAACTAATTCTTGACCTACAGATAAATGAGTAGGACATCTCATTTTTCCCTCTTTGTATTTTTGGGAAATTTTTAACTCAACATTTCTTATTCTAAAAAATTGAGAATAAATTTTTAATAAATCAGAATTTTTTAAGGAATAAACCAATAGTAATCACCTTTATAAGAGTTTTGATTAAAAAATTTTTTCCATTGTCTAACAGACATGATTGTTTTAGCAGTCAAATTCCACTCATACATTCTTTTTTTTTCTCGAAAATTTCTATATGCATCAACAGTAATAAAGCTTTTACCTCTGCAAACTCGATTAATTTCTTTAATTGATTTGGCACAGTCTTTTTTATTCAAATTATGAATTGTATTTATTGCTATTACAATATCAAAAGACTTATTTGGAAATGGTAATTTCTTTGCATTGGCAACTTCAAGATATTTTTTAATTTCTCTCTTTGCATTTTTTATAGCATACTTTGAGATATCGACACCTCTTACTCTAATTCCAGGAATTTCTTTTTTTAAATCATAAAGCATAAAGCCTTTTGCACATCCTATATCTAGCACTGAGCATTTCTTGTTTAATTTCCAATACCTTTTAAAATCTTTTACAACTATCTTCCAAAATTTATCATTGTATTCAAAACCTCCATAGCCGAACTTTCTATCACCATCAAAAAAATCTTTCCCAAATTTTCTAGCAACACTCCTAACTTTAGAATTCTTTTCCTCAGATCTTTTTTTTAGATTTCTTTTTGACCTTGGATAATTCTTAAGTAAATTAATAGATCTTCCCATTTAAATTCAATTTTTTCATCCACTTAACATTAAAACAGCTCAGATCCTTTTTAATCTTCTTTTCATTAAATTTGATGATTAAATCATCTATCGCGTCCCCAACTGAATATAATCTTTTAAATCCTAATTTAATCAACTTAGTTGATGATTGTCTATAAGATCTTAAATCATTTGATTTTTTAATTTTTATTTTACACTTTATTTTTTTTTGAATAAGCTTTGCTAATCTTAAAATTGAGATATTTTCAAATCCAGCATTATAACAGCCCGATTTTAGTTTCTTCTTATTTAAAAAAAAATCATAAACCCTTATCATATCTTTAATATGAATATTGGGTCTTATTTGATTGCCTCCAAGTACATTTATTTTTTTATCAAGAATTGCTTGCATTGTTAATAAATTTACGCTTACATCTAATCTTATCCTATCAGAGTAACCACATACAGTTGCTGGTCTTACACAAAAAACATTTATACTATTTTTATAACTAAGAAGAACATTTTCAGCTATCATTTTTGTTTTATTATATGCAGAAATAGGAAGTAAACTCAATTCCTCAGTTACCTCTTTTTCTTTTTTGATGCCGTACACACTTCCTGAACTAGCATATATAAAATTTTTAACTTTATTTTTAACAGCTTTTTCAATAAGAAATCTTGTGGCCAAAACGTTCACTTCCCATGATAATTTTTCATCTAATTCGACACTAGGATCATTTGCTATTCCAGCTAAATGTATGACAGTATGAACGTTCTTCATCGGAATAGAGTCAATATTTCTTATATCCAGTTTAAGGTTTAAAAGTTTTTTATGTTTTTTTAATTTATTTCCAAACCATCTAGTATCAATATTTACAATTTCATGTCCCTTGGATAATAAAAACTTAATAAGTTCAGTGCCCACATAACCACATCCACCAGTAATCAAAATTTTCATTTTTTATGTTTGTATTCGAGGTTTAATTTTTTGAAATAGTTAAAATTTAATTTTACCCAATCTATCGTTTCGTTTATACCATCATCTAAACTTGTTTTTGGCTTCCATTTCATTTTTTTTCTTAATTTTAAACTATTCAATTTATAAGCAAAATCTTTTCCTATTCGTTCATTAGATTTCAAATTGATTAATTTTGATTTATTTAATTTTTTTTGAATTTTGATTACAAGATCTTTAATTGACACAAATCTGTTTGTTGAAATATGATAAGTATCACCTATTTTTCCTCTCAATAAAATTTTATATAACGCATCTGACACATCATTCATGAAAATAAATGATCTTATTGAATTGCCTCCACCATGTAAATTAATTTTCTTTTTTTTTAAAAAAGAAATTATAGATTTAGGTATTATCCTATATAGTTGTTGATAAGGTCCATAGATATTTGCCGTCCTAGTAATTATCATCGGAAAATTATAATTTTTATTTAATAATTTTAGATGTAAGTCAAAAGATGCTCTCGATAAAGCGTAAGGTGTGCTGGGATTAAATGAATAAGATTCTTTGAAAAATTTTTTTGTTGAACCATAAACTTCTGGTGTTGAAAAGTTGATGTACTTTTTAATTATTTTTAGTTTGATAATTTGATTAATAAGTAAAATCTGTGAGGTAAAATTAGTTTTGTACCAATCTTCTGGTGAAAACCAACTTTCTTCCACCATTCCTTGAGCGGCAAAATTTATAATGTGGCTAATATGGTTTTTTTTAATAATTCCAAGAATAAAGTTTCTGTCTTTAGACGAGTTTACATCTTTTTTAAAAAAACTTAAATTTTTTAAATAAGGGTTTTTTTTATATTTTAAAAATGCATTATTTTCAGACGATCTACTAATTGCATAGATCTTACATCTTTTAAATAAACAATAATCAATAAAATTAGACCCAGCAAATGAATTACTACCTAATACTAAAATTTTTTTAGTCATATTTCTTATTGTATTTTTTAAACCATCGAACAAAATTTTTTATACCATTATCAATTTTAGTATTTGGAGATATCCCTATATATTTTTTTAATAATTTTATAGAGGCATAAGTTTTTTGAAGTTCACCTCGTTGTTTTGATATTGACCTATATTTTAGTTTCTTATTGAAGTGTTTTTCGAGACTTTTCACTAAATTTTTAACATAAATAGGTTTGTTGTTTCCTACATTTAAAACAATATGATTTTTTGTAAGCATATTTAAATTATCTCTTTTTTTTAAAAAAAATTTTTTATTTTTAGGGTTAATCTTATAAACTTTTTCAATAATTTTTACTGCATCATCAATATAAGTGAAATCTCTCAACATATTTCCGTTATCATGCAATTTCACAGTCTTATTTTTTAATAAAGCATCTGCAAAAATATAATATGCCATATCAGGTCTCCCCCAAGGTCCATAAACTGTAAAAAATCTTAGACCAGTTGATGGCAAGTTATAACTTGCGCTATAAACGTGTGCCATTAATTCATTTGCTCTTTTCGAGGCAGCATAAAAACTGATTGGATAATTAACATGATTTTTTTCTGCGTAAGGTATTTTTTGATTTTTTCCATAAACACTAGAGCTACTTGCATAAGTCAGATGCCTAACCTTAAAAAGTCTACAGGCTTCTAGTATATTCAAAAAAGAGTCTATATTACTTGTTCTATATTCATAAGGATTTTGAAATGAATATCTAACTCCAGCTTGAGCTGCTAGATGAATAACATAGTGGGGTCGAAATTTTTTAAAAATTTTAAAAATTTTATCTTTATTAGCGATATCTACTTTTAAAAATTGATAATTCTTATTTCTAATTAAGATATTGTTTCTTTTTTTTTTTAATTTAACATCGTAATAATTTGATAAATTATCTAAACCTAAAATTTTATTATTTTTTTTTTTGAGTAAAGCAAGACAAGTGTGCATACCGATAAAACCACATGATCCAGTTAAAAGAATTTTTTCCATAATCTATAAGATTTAAATATATGTTGTTTTTGGCAATTACAATGTTTATATAATTGTATCTTGTCAAACATAAAACAAATTATCAAAGATTTTACTTTAAAAATAAATACATTTAATTTTTCTAGCATTGAAATAAATTCTCTTTTTTCTGTGTTATATTTGCTTTCGCTAGTTATTCTATTTACACCCTTTGGTGAATTTTTTTTATCTGAGAGTTTTCCACGCAAAATGAACCATAACACAGGTGATAGTGGGAGTTATATCAATTATAGTTTTGAAAGTTTAGAGATAATATTGAGTCAACACAGATCTTTTGGACTCCCATTAATTTTAAAACTTTATACTTTTTTTGATGAAAAATTAACTTATTGGCCATTTGTCACTTTTTTATTCTACATAATTTCAAATAATTTTATGCTCAATACACTAATTACAAATAATTTTAGTAAAGTTTTTTCGTGTATATTTTGTTTCTTAGTTTTCATGTCCTATAACGTGTGGGAATATACTTTTGGTTGGACAGAAATATGGGGAATTTCATTTTTTATTTTATCAATATCATTAATGATTATTTCTATTAATAAAAAAAATATTTTTATATTACTTTTGTTCTCGATAACTTTATTTTATACTATACAAATAAGACCTTCTTTTATATTTATTATTTTTTTTCCAATAATTTTTTCTATATATTTTTATTTCCATAAAAATTATATAATTTTTGCTAAATTAATTTTAGCCTCACTTACACCCTTAATCTTTTTTATAATCTTGAAATTTTCACTTACTGGTAGTGTTGGGATTACTAGCTTTACAGGAGTTCAGTTATCTGGTCATGCAGGTTTCTATATAAATGAAAAAACTCTTTCTAAAATTAAAGATAATGAAAATAGAGAAATTGCTTTAAATTTTTTCGAAAAAAAGAAAAATTTTTCAAAACCTTGTGACATTAATAGTTTAAATGAAAAAAATAAAAATAGTATTCATAAGTATTGTTGGAATATATATTTAATGCAATTATGGTTAGATATTCTAAAACAGGAAATTAATATTACTCCGTTTAATAAAGATGATAAAAAAAATTTTGAAGCCTGGAAATATACAAACTTAGATCATTTTTTTGGTAAAATTAAAAATAATGTTTTAATTGATAAAAAATTATCTAAATTTTCTGCTGAAATCATTAAAATCAATTTTAAAGAACATATCATTTGGAGCCTCAATTCCATGATTTTAACTTTAAAAACTGTATTCTTACATCCAGCAATTAAAAACTTACTTTTAATCTCTTTTATCATTTTGCTTTATTATTATTTTTTTAGAAAAAAGGATATTCAAAACAATATATTAAGGGATAAGTCATATGAAAATGTTTTATTTATCTCTATTTTAATGTTCAGTCTTATATCTTTAATTATATTTGGTCTATTGCATATACCTCATCAAAGAACGGCTGGAGTACAATTTATTTTTTTAATACCTTCAATAGCTGGTTTTATTTCTCATTTAATGTTTAAGAATAAAACTTAGAAAAATTTTAAGGCAAGATATGTGTACCATTTTTAGGTACAATAAATTTACCTCCTTTTTTTATATAATTTTTTTCCTTTGAGATAATGACATCACTATAATTAGGAGCTAAAATTATAAAATAATCAGGTAATTTTGAATTGGCTTTTTTTCTAGAAATTATAGGAACATGATCAACTGGAGAAAACCACCCCTGTTTAGCCGGTGAGTCATCAACAAAATAAGATAGCTGCTTACCTATTCCTGAACACTTCAAAATAGTCATACCTTTTGCTGCAGCTCCATAGCCTGCAACGTTTTTTTTATTTTTTTTTAATTTAAGAACTAAGTCTCTTAGTTGATTTGAAATTTTAATAACGTTATTTCTATATTTTTTAGAAACTTCAAATGAATTCAATTTAGTTTTATTTTCTTCATTCAATAAATTTTTACATCTTTTTGTCATTTTTCTTTTATTTTTAGATAAATATAATCTTAAACTTCCACCTTGAGCTGGTGTCACAGTTGCATCAAATACACTCAATTTATATTTTTTTGCAAAATCAATCCAAACCTTTAGTGAAAAATATGAATAATGATCATGATAAATAAGCGAATAATTTGTGTTTTTAACCATTCCTCCCCAATAATTACACTCAATTATAAATACTCCATTTTTATCAAGAAGATCATAAACTCCAGAAGTTAAATCTCTTAATCCATCTAAATGAGCTATACAGTTATTGCCATAAATAACCTTTGCTGGGCCATATTCTCTTAAGATTTTACTTGCTAAATTTTTTGTAAAAAATAACGGAACTGTATTTATATTATTTCTTAAAGCTCTAATAACTACATTTGTAGCAGGATCTACCCCAAGATGTTTATAGTTTTTAAAAAATTTAAGCATTACTCCATCATTACTGCCTATTTCAACAACAAAATCATTTTTTTTTAAGAATCTTTTTTTTATTTCTTTTGCATACGGCAAAAAATATTTATCGAGAGCTGGCATATCAGAAGAAAAATATAAATAATCAACATTCTTATAAATTTCATTCGCATCAATAATTTCTGTAAGTTGAACAAGTTTACATTTTTTACATTGTTTTACTTTAATTGGAAAAACTGGGTCTTTTTTTTTAATATCTTTTTTACTTACTAAGCTATTTCCTAGTGGATGTTTTCCTAAATTTATTACATTATAAAACGATTTTGAAGAACACATTCTACAAGTTTTATTTTTTATTACTTTAAATTTTTTCATAGATTAATTTGAATCTTGCACAAATTTTTTTAACCACGGCAAGACCTCAGTAGTGGGTCGCCAGTCTAATAAATCAAAACATTTGGTCATATTTGCTTGATGTGCCTCAACCTCAAAATTTCTCTTAGGAATAAAAACAACCTCTCCACCTATCGTGTTTGCAATTTGTTCCATGGTATGCATTTTTCCAGTTCCTATATTAATAATTTCTCCATTTCCTGTTTTTTCTGAAATCATTGAAGCTAAAAAAGCTTTTGCAACGTCTTTAACATATATAAAATCTCTTCTTCCTGTCCTAAAACTAGATTGTGCTGTAGTCTCGGTTAAAGTTATGGGTTTACCCTGTTTTTTTGCTCTCATAAAAGCCGACAAAGCAGTATCTGCTCTTTGGTTTTCTCCGTAAACTTGGTAAAGTCGAAGTGAAACTGTTCGTAAATTATATCTCTCTTTCCACATTTTTAATAAAAACTCACAGGATAATTTTTGAAAACTATAAGGTTCAATTGGATCAGCTGACATGCCTTCCACCCAAGGAATTGGGTTATTTCCATAAAGCGAAGCTGTTGATGGAAAAACAACTTTTTTCACACCAGCTTTTGTAGCTTCATTAAGTAAATGTGCAGTCATATCAATATTTTCATACGTACTTTCAACTGGTCTCTTAATTGAGTTAGGAATGTTGGTTATAAATGCCATGTGTGCGATGTAGTCTGTACCATCCAAGTCTGAAGCATTGATATCAAAAATGTTTTTTTTGACATAATCTATATTTGATATCTTATCCTCATCTTTAGGATCTAAAACATCTAATCCCCAAGAAGACCAGCCTCTGTTTTTACATTCCTCTAATATATGTGGTGCAATAAAACCAGCGCTTCCAGTGACCAATACTTTGGGTTTCATAATTCCAACCCCCTATAGCACATTCCAAGTTTTATGCAATAAATTAAAATAATATGAACGATCCCAATCAGTTCTTTTAAACCATGTATTAAATCTAATTGTTAAACCTTTTTTTTCAAAATTTAGAGGTTTTATAATATTTTTTTTTCGAGCTAAATTTCTCAATAAAACTTTTTGGACTAAACCATTTATTTTTAAATCAGGTGGCAAGCTATAACCAAATTCTATAATATCTTTATCTAAAAAAGGACATCTATTTTCAATACCAAATGCAGACGACATTCTATCCCCCATTTGTAATAAGCTTGGCATAATCAATTTAAAATCTGAATATCCCATTGCATTTATAGGATCATCAAACATTTCAAAATATTTCTTTACTTTATTTTTAACAAATTCAAAATCGTCTGATCTTGTTGTGATTTTAGAAAAACTATCCAGATAAGAATTATAAAATTTTTTAAATAAAGATCTGTAAGATTTGTATTTTTTTTCTAATTCCCATTGAAGTGAAATTGGCAAATATCTTACATATCCTGAAAAAATTTCATCTGCTCCCTCACCAGATATAATAACTTTAATATTTTTCTTTTTTACTGACTCAGCCAATTTCCACAAAGGATATGATGATAAAGACCCAACAGGAAAATCTAAATGATAAACTATATTCTTTATATTTTTATAAAAATCTCTTTTCCAATTTTTTGAGTCATCAAAATAAAATTTAGATTTAAATTTGTGAAATGAATTAAGAATATTAGAATCTAAACCATCAGACAGATATATTCCCATAGGGACATCGCTTCTTAATCTTAATTTTATTGATTTTTTAAGTAAATATTCTAATTCTTCATCAGCAGTTTTTATATTGATCTTTCTCTTTTTAAATTCCCAATATTCAAAAATTTTGAATTTTTTTTTTCTAATATCATACTCAAGATAGTGTGCTGCTGGTAATTGATAGATATTTTCATACATAGTTTCATTTAGGCAGTGTTGAAAGTTTTGATAAAATAAATTTTTTTTTCTAATTTTTGGATTAATCACTCTCTTAAATGCCTTGGCCTCAGATGCAAAAATAAATTTTTTATTATCTGTGTAGTAATACAAAGGTTTTTCCCCGGATATATCTCTAGCTAAAAAAACTTTTTGTTTTTTTTTGTCATAAATTGCAAAAGCATACATTCCGTTTAATTTACTGAAAACTTTGGTACCCCATTCTTTCCAACTGTATAACAAAACTTCAGTATCAGAGTTAGTCTTAAATTTATATTTTTTTTTTAAAATATTTTTAAGTTCAATAAAATTATAAATTTCTCCATTATAAGATAATACAAATTCATCTGTTTCCATTGGGCATAAATTTTGAGATTTTAAATCAATAATTTTTAATCTACCCATACCAATGCTCAACTTTTTATCTTGAAAAATTCCTAAATCATCAGGCGCTCTATGAACCATAGAATTTAGCATTAACCTAACCTGTCCTTTATTTCCTGAGATATAACCTGCAATACTACACATATTAATTCAAAGAAACTTATACACAGTTTTTTGACTTAAACACTGAATATTTCTTTCCAATTTTAGCAAGTCTAAACTGAATACTTCTTAAAAATAGGTTATATAAGCAAGGAATTATATACCACAGAGGTGCAGTTTGTTTTGAGTCTACGTAATTACATTCAGTTGGAACTGACTCTATCTTTAAATTTGACAACTTTGAAATAGCTATGATTTCAAAACTAAATTGATAACCATTTGAAAGTTTATATTTTTGAATTAGATCAAAAAAATTTTTACTATAACCTCTATAACCTGGGAAAAAGTCATTTAAATGAAATCCTAAACCTAATCTCGCAAAAAAAGATAAAAAGATATTTCCTATAAATATATGGAATGGCATTCCTGATTTGAAGGTCTTTTTAATATCATAAAATCTATCACCCAAAACTAAATCAGCATTATTTCTAAAATTATTTTTTATATCATTAAAATCATTTTTCAAATATTGGCCATCTCCATGTAATTCAACTACATGGGTTGCTCCCTCAGAGAAAGCTTTTTTCAAACCATTTAATAAATTCCCACCATAGCCTAAATGATCATTTTGTATGAATTTAAACCCATTCTTTTTAATTATATCAACTGTTTTATCTGTCGAACCATCATCCGTAAATATTATTTCATCAAGTTGATTTTTTGGTAAATCTCTAATTGTTCTTTCAATAATTTTTTCACAATTATAAGTCATTACTAAACCAAAAACTTTCATAAAATTTTCACCATATCGATCTTCCACCATCAACAATAATATTTTGACCATTCATATAAGATGATGCATCTGAGCACATAAATTGTATAGTAGATTTATACTCATTATGAGCTGCTAATCTATTTAGAGGTATCTGTTTTTTAACTTTATTTAGGAAAGTTTTATTTTGTTTATTTAAAATCCCTCCAGGAGAAAGAGCATTACACCTTATATTTCTATCTGCCCAATATGTTGCTATATATTTTGTTAATCCAATTATTCCATGTTTCGCTATTGTGTAAGTTATAGGTTTAACTGGTTGATCAAAATATGACTTGTTTTTTAATTTATATAAATTTTGATTAGGTGCAATTTGACTTAAATCTGAAGCAATATTTATTATAACTCCCTTTTTATGCTTAGCCATTAACTGACCGAAATTTTTGATCATCAAAAAATAAGAATATAAATTTATATTTATACTATCATCCCAAATCTTTTTATTAAGATTTTCTATTCTCGTAAAACTTAAATTAATATTTTTTTTTTTTACTTTAGGATCATTACCAGCGTTATTTATCAAAATTTTAGGTATGATTTTTTTTTTAATTAATTTTTTCTTAACTAAATTAATTTGTTTTTCAACTGTGAGATCAACTTTAAATATAATTATTTTACTCTTTTTAAATTTTTTTTCATAAAATTTTTTTAAATCTTTTAATCCTTTTAGATCTCTGTCTAATGCAATTATGTTAGCATTTGTCTCCAACAATGCTTCAACGTGCATTTTACCTAAAAGCCCTGCAGCACCAGTTACTAGAGCATATTCATTTGTATTATAAAATTTTTTAAACATAAACTATATAGATTTTGTTTGGCCTCCATCAATTCTTATTAATGATCCAGTGATAAAACTTGATTTTTCACTCTCAAGAAACTCAATCATCGAAACAATATCTAAAGGATTTCCAAAATTATTTAAAGGAACATTTCTCTTAACATAGTTTAAAGTTTTATTTTTTTCTTGTTTCATTTTTTTTTCCCAAACAGAACCTTTAAAAATCAAATTTCCTGGTAAAATTGCATTTATTCTAATATTAAACCTTCCTAACTCAAAAGAGTAATTTTTAACAAATGTATTTAATGCACTTTTAGCAACTGAATAACTTAATGGAGCTCCTTCAATTTTCTCAATCCCACAAATTGATGAAATGCAAATTATATTTCCTCTAGTTTTTTTTAAATAAGGCAAAGCATTTTCAATCATATTAATTGAACTCCAAAAATTCATATCAAACATTTCTTTTAATAAATTTATTTGTCCTTTATCTTTAATTTTACTGATGCTACCATTGCCAACATTACAAACTAAAGTATCAATTTTTCCATTAAATTTAACAAAATTTTTTATAACTTTTTTTGCAATATTATTCTTTGATACATCTCCAGGACTAATTAAAAATTTAGAAAATTTTTTTTGTATTGATCTTAATTTTGATAAATTTCTTCCATTAATTCCAACTCTATAATCTTTTTTTTTATAAAAATATTTCGCTATTTCAAATCCAAGACCACTAGATGATCCAGTTATAAGAATATCTCTTTTATTTTTTTTCATATATCTCTTTTATAAAATTAAAATTATAAAGAAATTCATTCACTTGATTATAATTTTTTTTGGCTCTGGCTGACTGAATAATGAAATTTCCTTTATATTTATTTTTTTTTAACAAAAAAAATAATTTTTTAAAATTCGCGCTTCCTTTTCCAAATTTTATTGTTTTGCCTTTTTTTTTTTTATCCTTTAAATGTACATTTAAGATATGTTTACCAAAAACTTTAATTTCTTCCTCTAATTTAAAACCTAGACCAGCACTATTTCCAATATCGTAATTTATACCAAATATTCTACTGTCTAGTTGTGTAATGAATTTTATTACATCTTTTGGTTTCATATCTGTTTCAAAGATTATTTTAACACTATTTTTTTTTATTTTTTGTTTTTCATTATTCAAATAATTAATTAAAAAAAGTTTTTCACCTTCAGATTTAAATGATCCACCATCAACTAATGGTATAACAATTTTTTTAATTCCTAAAATCTTACATGATTTAATTAATTTCCAAAAATTGTTTTGAAGTTTTTTATTTTTTTGATTACTTTTTTTCCAAAAAGGCTTTTCCATGAAATAGTCTGCAGTTAAACTTTCAATTTTAATTTTATTTTTTTTTTTAAGTAAATTTACTTTTTCTCTACCTTTTTTTGTAAAAATTGGATTCCTGTGAAATTTATAACTATCAATAGTCCATTCCATCAAGTTGATACCTAGTCTATTTGCAATCTGAAATTCTTCTTTCCAGTTGTTCCATGGAAATGATTGTATCCTATTTCTGTATATAGGTGACAGCCTTCCTTGCATAAATCCGATTTTCATTTATTTTTTTTTGCAAAAGACAATAACATTATTTCTTTTGAAAATTTTACCCATTTATATTTTCTAAAATTGTTTGGAACTAAAAAAGTATTAGTCAAATAAGATAAGGTTAACAGAATTTTATTATAAATATTTTTTTCCCATAAAATAGGTAACTGCCTAAATTTTTCAATTTTAACATCATCAAAGCCATTTATTAAGTGTATATCATTTAATGAATTCATAGTAAAAGGTGTACGATGAGTATAATCCTCATAAAAAACTTTAACTGTGTTTTTCCAATCAGGTGTTAGAGTAATTACTTTTCCACCTGGTTTCAAAACTCTAAATATTTCCTCAAAAATTTTTTCTGGATAATAAAAATGCTCAATAAGAGATTTTGAGTAAACAATATCAAAATATTCATCCGAATAAGGTATCTTTTCTTTTTCTAAGTCAGTAATTTTTATTTCAGAATTCTTACAAATTTTTTTAGCATTATCGCTTCTATCAACCCCAAAACCCTTAATTCCTAAATTAACAAAACCTTGTAAAAATTCTCCCCTACCACACCCTATTTCTAAAAGTTTGTCTTCTTTTTTTAACTCATATTTATCAAAGAGATATTTAGTTAATTTATTTGGATAATTAGTTAATGGTCTATCAATGTTGTTGTAAACTACTTCTACATAGTCTTTTTTCATTTTTAATTCAATTCCTCAACAAGTTCTAAAAAAGCACCCTCTGGTGTTCGTAAATATGTTAATTTTACTTTTCTATCTTCTGATAACTGGGGTGGACAATTGAAAACATTATTTTTTCTCAATTTTTTATACAACAAATCAAGATTATCAACAGTAAGAGCAATATGAGTAAAACCATTACTATTTGTAAAAATTTTTCTATCTTTTTTCTTAATTGAGCTATTGAATTTTATTAATTCAAGCATATTATTTTTTTTATCAACCATTTTAATGGTTAAAACTTTACAATTTTTAATTTTCAAAACATTATCGATTGTTTTGCCTCTTTCATGTTTTTTCTTTTTAATTTTAAAACCAATGATATCTCTCCAAAATTTAAGAGAGTCATTTAGATTACTTACTACTAATCCTATATGTCTAATATTCATTACCAAATACCTTACTAATTGATTTTTCCAAAACATTAACACCTTCTATTAAAGCTTTTGTAGAAATAGTTAATGGAGGACCTATTTTAATAGACTCTCTTCCCGTATGAACAACCAATAAACCATTATACATACATTCAAAAACCACTTTAGTAACTTTTTTATTGATATTTGGAATGTCTTTATTGAAAATCAAGGCAGCTATCAAACCTTTTCCGCAAACATATGATATTAAATTTTCATTATCATTTTTAATTTTATTAAGCATTTTTAATAAAACTATCCCCTTTTTTTTGCTTTGAAAAACAAGTTTATTTTTTTTAATTTCTTCTAATACACTTAAGCCTGCAACACACGATAATGGATTTGCAGAGTGGGTGCTACTCATATTACCTTCCTCAGGTAGATCTAATAAATTTGCATTTCCAATTAATCCTGACACTGGATATCCTCCTCCCATACCCTTACCACAACAAATTAAGTCTGGTTTAATCTTGTAGTGATTAAAACCAAATTTTTTACCAGTTCTAGCAAATCCTGCTTGCATTTCATCGAAACAAATTAATATACCATTTTTTTTGGCAAAATTTTTAATTAAATTTATAAATTCATTTGGATAAAATATTGCACCCCAACCTTGAAATGATTCTAACATAATTCCACAAATATCCTTTTTTAAATCAACACCTTTATTTTTTAACTTATTCAAACCATCTTGAAATATTTTTTTACAATTTTTTCTCTTTAAATCCCAAGGATATGGAAATGGTAAATGGTGGATATCTCTATCTAGTTGATTTATCCATTTTTTTTGATCATGATTGCCACTCATCATTTGTGATCCTAAAGTTCTACCATGCCAATTTCCATCAAAACAAATGATTCCCCCTCTTCTTTTTTTGATTTTTTGAGAATACATTCTCATTATTTTTAATGCAGCTTCGGTTGATTCTGTACCTGATGACAATAAAAATGCTTTAAAGTTTTTCTGACCAACAAACTTCACTAATTCATTTAGATATTTTAATCTGATTGTATTTGTATAAGCGTAAGTATTTAATAAGGGTTTATTTAATAAAGACTTTACATTTTTTACCAATTTTTTATTGGAATGTCCTATATTTGCTACGAATATTGTAGATGTAAAGTCTATAAATTTATTACCTGCAATGTCGAATATTGAAAAATTTTCAGCTTTTGACCAAATTATAGGAAGTTGGCCATGCATTGATCGAGATTCAACTTTTTTAAGTTTATTTATTAATCTAAAAGTTGCAGGTGCAGGAATTTTAGTTTTGATTATTCTATGTTGAGTTTTTATTTTATTAAAAAATTTTCTTTTTGACATTTTTTTTCTTATTAATTTTAAAATTAAGATAATCTAAATCATCTAAAGTATCTAATTCAACCTGAAAATCAGTTATAAATGGATATGACTTTTCACCCAGAAGAGTTTTATTTTTTAATATATTGTTGGTTCTATAAATATCAATGTAGCCATTGGCTTGATAGGTAGCAGGGTAAAGTTGCCTTGATAAATTCACTTTATCTAAGTTTTTATATTTATTTATAATAGGCTTTAAAATATTTGTTTTTGATATTCTTAAACTCTTAAACGCTGTCTCTGACATCTTATGTACAGATCTTAATGAAGTATATTTTTTGTTATTTACAAAAAATTTTATCGCTTTATCAATTAAACCATAGTCTCTTAAAGGAGTTGTTGGTCTTAGATGAACAATTATTTCTGGAAAAATTTTTTTTTTTTTTAAAAAATCTAAAAAATTTTTTATTACGTCATAATCTTGTGAATAATTAGTTGATAATTTTTTTGATCTTTTTATACTTTGAATTGACTGATATTTATTCGCTAATTTTATATATTTAAAGGAGTCTGATGAAAAAAAGGTCTTTTTAATTAATTTTGATTTCAATGATGTTTCAATTGTCCAGCTCATGATAGATTTATTTTTCAATTTTATTAAGTTTTTATTTCTAATTCCTTTTGAACCAGACCTTGCTGGAATGAATGAAACAATTTTATAATTATTCAATTTCAATTCTTAATTTTTTTCTGGCAATCAACTCTTTATCGGTAATAACTTTTTTACCATTGCCCATTATTAATGGAATTTTCCGAACAGTTTCAACGAAATTTTTTAATGAATGAGTTTCAATAGATGCGGCTTGATCGCTTCCATACATAGCCCTATCTAATGTAATATGCCTTTCCAAACTAGTGGCGCCCAATGTAACTGCGGTAATACAAACTTTTAAGAGAGAACTTTCATGTCCTGAATACCCTACGTCACATTTAAATTTATTTTTGAGTTCTAATATACAATTCAAATTTGCATCAATATCATTTAGTGGATAAGTGCTATTACAATGCATCAATTCAAATGGGCAACTACTTTTTCTAAATATCTCTACGACTTTTTCAATTTCTTCTAGAGTAGACATCCCTGTAGATATAAACGTTTTCTTTTTTTCACTAGCTATTTCTTTTAATAGGGGCTTATGACCCAACATTGGCGAAGCAACTTTATTATATTTTATATTAAGCTTCCTTAAAAATATTTGCGAGTCGATATCCCATGCAGAAGCAAAAAAATCTATTTTTTTTTTTTCTGAATAGCTTTTTAATTCTTTGTATTGATCAAAGCTAAATTCCAATCCTTCTTTTTGATCTCTTTGTGTTTTGCCCCAAGGGCTCTCTCTTGGTGA
>MDTD01013057.1_pt1 | contig 34644 bp, 24 predicted proteins | sample 811221 | NCBI WGS metagenome assembly MDTD01 (sample SAMN05326646, study PRJNA326480) | marine metagenome | isolation source: seawater | place: Pacific Ocean: South West | collected 2011
GGTATTTTGGGTTTATTATTCCAAATGACCATACAGCTGTCTTCGGGTTCAATGGTGGATGGGCTCACAGCAACCTTTCATTTGTCAGCTGCACGAGCGGGTTTTCTTGCAGGTGCTTATTATCCTATTTATTGTCTATTACAAATACCCGCTGGATTATTAATTGATCGCTTCGGGGCTAGAAATATTTTAGTGCTAGGATTGACTTTAGCGGCTTGGAGTATGATGTTTTTTTCAAATGCGCCTAGCTTTGGTTGGGCAATTTTTGCTCGCTTGTTAGCAGGGGTTGGATTATCATGTTGTTTCGTCGCGTTGATGGATCTTATTGGTCACTGTTTTAAAGCTTCTCATTTTGCTTGGATGTTTGGTTTATCTGAAACTTTGGTGATTGCAGCTGTTATTGCGCTTGAATTGATATTGCCTGATGCTGTGGACCGTTTAAGTTGGCAAATTGTCAGTCGTATGTTGGGTCTAGGGTTGGCGATATTGGCAGCAGCTATCGCAATAGGTATGCATGATATTCATGAAACACAATCCTCAGTCAACCCCTCTGGCACCCTCTGTTCTTTAGTTTTAAGAGAATTGTTAGGTTACATTAAAGATCCAATGATATTAGGTTACGGTTTGTTAGGTGGCGGTATCTTTAGCTTAGTCACTGTGTTTGAAGGATTATGGGCACAGCCTTTTTATATTCATGGTTGGCACCGTGGTATTATGGAAGCGAGTCAATTAAATGCATTGTTGTTAGCTGGTGTGGGTGTAGGGGCTCCTTTAATGGGTTATTTAGGCCAATTTAAACGATATTTGTATTTGAACACGGTGGGCTTAAGTATACTGGTATGGGTTTTGTTTACAAGCTTAATTCATTGGGGCGACGGATTTTCAAGTATAGGGTTGCAAACCTTTCTGTTTATGTTGGGGCTGACCGTCAGCAGTTATGTATGGTGTTATATGATAGCAACAGAACAGGCGTCTGATGACCACTATGCAACAGCTAATGGCTTTATGAACACGTTAGTTGTGATTCCTATCCCACTGATTCAGCCCTTGATTGGCCGTATGCTTGATGCATCACATCATTTGCCTGCACATGAACGCTATATTCAGGCTTTGATGCAATTTGATTTTATTTTGGCAGGCATGTTTATATTAGGCTGGATCCTAATAGGTTATGCTTTATATCAAAACTCATCCACCCAAGCTTATTAAGTTAAGCTCCAATTCCTGTATTAACCGTTTGATCTCTATGTTCAGATAATAATCCTGTGATGTCTTGAGGAGGGGCAAAATGTTCAGAGGGTTCTTGTCTAGATGGTTGGGTATGCGTTCATCTTATCAATCTTATTTTGAAGTGTTATCACATCTAAAAAAACGTTTAGACTCGATTCAATCCATAGATCCTGAAGAGTTGATTGCGCACTTGAGACAACCCTTACATCTAGAAGATTTAAATTCAGACGATCGGATTGAGGTGGTTCAATCTTGGATAGCTGATCAAGCACATTTCAATCAACGGTTAGAGTGTTTTAATCAGCTGAAACAGCACGTATCACACATCAATGCTGAGGATTTAAAACGGATTAAATTATTTGACAGCTATGGCGTCTTATCTGTGGTTGAATTGATGGAGCCTTTTCATCAGCTGAATCTTTTGAAATGTGAGTTGGATCGAATTCATTCAAAGATAGATCAAATGGAGAGTGATCAATCGGGCAACTATGAAAAACAATTAAGCTTGTGTTTGAATCTAACTAAAAGATGTTGTCATCTGCAAGGTCGTTTTAAATCAATGATCAAATATGATCTCATCTTTGGGATTCAATCAGGTTTTGATCAATATCGATTCAATCCACTCATCTATTTATTGAATCAGGATCTCCACACTTGCAAACTGTCTTTAACTGCAGAGTGTTATTTATCTTTGATATCCAGATTGAGTCAATATGAAGATTTGAATCAATTCGTTCAATTAGAATCATTGGCTTTAATCCATCGTCCATTGTTTCCAGACTCTTTTTTATTATTACCTAAAAGAATGATCGATCATATTCCGAAGGTTCGAGCTCACTGGTTATCTTTTATTTTGGGTCGAAGTTTTTTTGATTGTTTTTTTAAGAATAGTTTGAGTCTATTTAAACTATGGTCTTTGGTTATTCAAGTTAGACATTTAAATGTTAAGCAAACCATCAATCATCAATGCCAAGTGTATCAAGAGGCCATCGATGCATTAAATCATGAGAAAATTCGAGTTCAAACAGCAATGAATCAATTATGGTTTTTCCAGTGGAGTACTCGAGCTTGGCTGAATCAATATTACCAATCTATCATCACGCATCAATTCGACATTTATCAACATTTAGTTAAAATGCTTAAGTATCAATTGAATGGTTCGGCTAATCATCAGATCATACAGGCTTGTGATCCTTTATTTGATCGATTGGATCAATTGACATTTGATAATGCTCAATTGGAAACTACACGGCTTCATCAGAGTATTCTATTGTTGAGGCATCAATATGATGAATGTTTAGCTCTTCAGTGTTTGTCAGGGGTATTATCTGCAGGTCGAGTATCTTACGACCTTATTGAGGGATTAAATCGTTATGTATGCCATGAATTCATGGGATCGACCCGTTCTATTCATCAAGCGATTAAATATTTAACGCAATATATTTTATCACCTGATACGGTCAAAGATGTTAAGTTATTAGAGACGTCGATTGATGTTGTCATGCAATGTGCTTCTTTTAAATCAGAATGTATTCAATCGAGTCAGGTTGAATATTTGAAATTACATGTGTCACGTGCTGTAAGTCTTAAAAAAGGATTATTGTATGTGAATGATTCATTTGAAAATGTACAATTGCCTTTAAGCATTAAACGATTTTTATTGGATTATTATCCATCACTCAGTGAACGTGTTTACACCGAACAGATTCAACTTGAAGGATCTATTTTGGAAGATGATCTCAATGCTTGGATAGAGGTTCATCCATTTAAAGCGACTCAAAAGATGCAGCATCTGGCCTGGAATCAACCGATAGACATTCAATGGAGGATTTGGAAAAACTGTCAAGCCAATCGGCCTTATTTAGCACAATTACTACATGAACAGTGGTGTATGTGTTGGTCTCAGGGTTTAGTGTTAGGATTAAATTTAGATCAATTTGATTCGATCTATTATCAAGTTGGGAACTGGTTGTTTCATCAAGTGGACTCATCTATTTGGATCAATTCAATAAGAACGCTCAATGAGGGTTTAATTGAGCATTATTTGAGTCAGCATTGGGATGATGAATTATTTCAATTAACTCAATTGTTTGAGCCGTCAAGTCGAGCACATTTTGCTAGACTGGCAGTTCAATCCCTCTTTTTAAGGCATCAAATGGTTGAATGTTTTGATTTAAATCATTCAATTGTTCAAGTGTTAGGGGCTTCTGATGCAGCGTGTTCAATCATCCATTCGAGTTTAAATCAAGTGCTTGAACATCCTGAATCATTGCGCAATGAGCTTATTTTTAAACTGTGTGAGCACCTGATGAACGATACTCTTTCAAATAAGGTGTATTTGAATGATTTTCAATCAACCCCCGATATTAGAAAATTGATGGAATTAAAGTCTCAAACAGATGCTTGCACTCTTAAAATTCATCAATTATCTTGCATGGAGGATTCAAGTGCTTATTTGGATTGGATCGATTCATGTGAACGAGTTGTAACAGGGTATATTTCGATTCACTTTAATGAGTCTCAAGTGTTTTTAAATCATATGAGCACATTATTTCATGAACATATGCACACTCAGTTAATGGCCCATCAATCTTGTCAGGTTGAGTATTTATCAGAACTGGATCAATCTATTTTGAAATTAATTGATGCGAGAAAAGATCGATCTCGTTGGCATGAGATGATTCATCCTTGGAGAACGATTTGTCTTTATAAATCCTACTTGTCTACATCAAATCATCACATTCTAAATGCAGTGATAAGATTTGATTTTAAAGATGACTCATGGATTAATCTATACTCAATCACCATCATTAGAATGAACTTAATCAGTGAAAAAACTTTGAATTCAATCAGAGTGCACTTGGATTGGTTATTATATCAAAATTTAAATGAATCTGATCGATTGATGATTCATGCTTTTAGATCATTTATTTTAAACCCTCAATTAGCACGATCCTGCCCTGAAATCTTAACTAATCGGCTATCAATGCTTGACTCCGGTGCTGCCCCTTGGTCTGAACTCAGTGATTCGGGGGCTGATTCATCTTGTTCAGAATTAACGCATCTTGAACAATTAAAACAGATGCAATGTGTTTTTGAATCGTGTCAAGTTTCATTAGGATTTGAATCATTTTTAGTACAGCTTGAACAGTTGAGCTTAATGCGTTTCAGTTTAAAGTATATGTTGCCATGGATGAATGAGGGGCATCTGAGTCAAGCTCATGACTTGTTGTTTAAGGTTGATGAGTGGATTTCAAAACATTCAAACAGGGTCGAGCCTTCTGTTGTCTCGTGTGTTGACCATCACTCCTCGTGTTCTATGAGTTCAATAAGGAGAGTATAGTGCAGGCCCATCAATGCTGTAAGCATCCAAGTTTACATGATCATATTTTATCTATATGTGCTTTATATCAATTAGAGCGATCAGGAAGTGTTCATGCAGAGCGTTTGAAAAATATTAAAGTCTTAAACCAGTTGTGCTCTAGTATTGAATGTGAGCAATTATTGTTGGTGCGTGTCAAGCGTTATTTAAGCCAATCGATTCAAACAGCGCGTTCAGGTTGGAGTGGTTATTTATTTCGTAGGCGTTTTAGTGAGTTTGAATCAATGATTCAAACGGGTTTGAATTGTTATGAAGTATCTTGTCAGAAGCAGGTGTTGTTAGAGCATATTAACACTTTAAATCATCATCAAACTCAAATGAAAACGGATCATGATCAAGAGATTCAAGATTTAAAAAAAAAACATGAAGAGAGTACAAATGATTTACGTCTATTGATTCAAGATTTGAGGAAAGAAATTTCTGAATGTAAAAAATTATTACATCATCAGCCTGATCAAAGTGATTTGATTTTTAGATTACAAACTGAAATATTAAGGTTGAGACGTGGTGAATTAGAATCAGATCAAAGTCAATTAATGCTGATGCCACCACCTCCAATGCAATCAGAATTAAACCCATTAAAACACAGTGGTTGATTTTGATAAAGCTTACCGCCTTATCGCTGTGTTTGATCATACTTTATCATGTTTTAAGGGCTTAAGCAGTGTATGCCTTCCAGTTGTGATCAAATAATTGAAGTATCATTGATGCAATGATTTGAATCACCAGTGGATGCTTGATTGTATATCATAGCTGTTAGATGCAGATATGGGGTGATTGAATGCGAGTATTACTTAAACACGTTCAGGGTGGTTGAGCGTGAGGTTTACTCAATTAAGACAGCCCCCTGGATCTTGATTAAGCATCTTCAAGATTTGATGATCACTAGAAACGCTTAATGTGATTGCTGTGTTTGAACCGCATCATGATTAGACTGAACCATTGCATCTAAAGCTATTCAGGCAGCGTTTTATTGATTCATTGTGATCTTAGGTTTGCGTGAAACGGTTAGACGTTCGATTAGGTTTCAATGACTAAGTAAAGTTTGTTGAAATCCCTGAGCACACGCAACAAATGACCATGATGTGTTGGAGCGTTTATCTGTTTAATGAACGTTTTTAAGTTGTGTACAGGGGTGTGATCAACCGCTATGATAATATCATGTGGTTTTAATCCAGCTAACCATCCAGCGCTGCCAGTGGCCGTGTGTAAAACTTCAACCCCTAACACAACACGTTCACCATCAATCATTCGATCTAAGTTTTGAAGTTCAAGGCCCTTGAGATAAGATTGAGGTGTCGAAGGTTTATGTCGTGTAGTTTTTTGGCTGGGGTCACTTAATATAACGGTGGGGTGTAGGATTTTCCCAGCACGTTCTAGAGTTAAATGCACTTTTGATCCAGCGCGTAATACCGCCGCTAGGCTTTTAATATTGGGTGCGTTGGTAATAGGGTCTTCATTCACTTTAACCACAAGGTCTTCAACCTTAAGGCCTGCTTTTTCGGCGGCAGAACCTGGGATGATATGATTGATTAAAGCGCCTTCTGTATGTTTTAAGTGAAGTGCTTTGCTCAGAGCTGGCGTCAATGTTTGCGCAACAATACCTAGTAAACCACGCTTAACATTACCGTATTGGAGTAGTTGTGCAGTAATAGGTTCTACGATATTAATCGGGATTGCAAATCCAATTCCAATGTTGCCTCCAGAAGCTGAGAGAATTGCTGTATTAATGCCAATTAGTTTTCCGGATCGATTGACCAAGGCACCCCCTGAATTTCCAGGGTTGATTGAGGCATCGGTTTGAATGAAGTTTTCTACGCCTTCGATCCCTAAATGACGATGAATGCCGCTTACAATACCCGAAGTTACACTTTGAGTTAAGCCAAAAGGACTGCCAACAGCAATCACTTGATCTCCAACATGAACAGTGTCTTCAGTTTGAGCAATCGCGGTCAAGCGAATGGGTTTGATAGTGATTACGGCTAAATCAGTTGGGCTATCTAAGCCCACTAAATGTCCCATGAAATGACGGCCATCATTTAAGGTCACCGTGATGCTCTCTGCTTTTAAAACCAAGTGTGCATTGGTGACAATGATCCCTTTTTCGGCATTAAGAATAACCCCTGATCCAATTTGCTGAGCTTGAACAGGCGCATTTGATCTATTTTTTTGTTTAGAGGGGGGCATTTGAGAGCGTAACCAAAATGGACTGCCTGTTACTTCAATATGCACCACAGCAGGCATGACTTTCTTCAACGTCGGTGCAAGGGATTGTTCTATTGAATGCGTTTGAGCAGATGTATTGTATGAAATCAGGAATAAAGCAAAGAGGCTGATGAGTTTGAACATTTGATGCATCAGTTAACAACCTTATGGATCATGAGTTGAGGATTCAGTATAAAATACTTTTAATCAAGACGCTAGCCAAATGCAGCTTGCAAAACGGCCGGTGATGTTTGATTGAGCTTTTCGATATGAAAATAATGTCGTGTGATGGTTCACAGTACAGCGTGGATCTAAACGATAATGGCTCACGCCTGAATGAATGAGTTGTTGACGCGCAATATGTTTTAGATTAACTGTTTGTAAGCCAGTATGAGGTGGTAAACCTTGAATAGAGTGATAGAGTTGTGTTGCAACTGATCCATCTACTTCAAAGTGCTCTTCGCCGATACAAGGGCCCACCCAAACCCATGTGTCACTGGCAGGTCCTGGTAGTGCGTTGAGGGTGGCCGGGATGATGTGTTGTGTTAAACCGCGCCACCCTGCATGGCAAGCTGCAATAGCATGTGTTGAAGGTTGATAAAACAGCAGTGATAAGCAATCTGCAGTTAAAATGCTCAATACGGTATTGGGCTCAGTGGTCCAAATGCCATCAACTGGTGCTTGAGGGTCATAATCTGAAGCATGAATAACTGTAGCGCTGTGTGTACTTTGATTCAGCCATAAAGGTTCACTGGGCATTGATGTGGCTTGCATGAGACGTTTTCGATTAAGTGTAACACAGGCAGGGTCATCACCTACGTGTGTGGCTAAATTAAAACAATTAAAGGGTTCAGGGCTTTCACCACCTGTTCGATAGGTGACCACTGAACGGACATGTGGAGCATGAGGCCAATGAATATTAAGGTGAGTGCTCATTGATCATACTCATCATTTGATGTGATGAAAGGCTCAAGTATTTCGAGTAAAGTTGAAAATGGAGCGTGAGGGGGTGTTTCAACCATGATGGTTTTTTGATGGATGGGGTGTTTGAAGCTGATTCGAGTGGCATGTAATGCTTGATAGGGGTGATTCATTAAGGCTTCACGAACAGAGCTTGGATAGATTTTTGAAGGTGCACGTTGCTGGCCATAAGCCCTGTCACCGACAATAGAATGGTTCATATGCTTCATATGAACACGAATTTGATGTGTCCGACCTGTCTCCAGTTTAAGTTCAAGTAAAGTATGTTCAGGGTAACGCTGGATAGGGCGATAATGTGTGCAAGCCGCTCGCCCTGAGGGTGATACACTCATTAAAGTACGTCGTGTGCGATGTCGGCCGATGGCGGCATTCACGTGTCCTGGAAGTTCAATTGAACCGTGTACTAATGCAAGGTAAGTTCTTTCAATGATTCGAATGGATAAGTCATGTGTTAATATTTGTTGTGCAAGCTGAGTTTTGGCGATGATGCAACATCCTGTGGTGTTTTGGTCTAATCGATGAATGAGGCCCGCTCGGTCTAAATCTTTAGCGGGAGGATGATAGGCTAACATTGCATTGGCAAGGGTGTGATCAGGGGTGCCTGCCCCTGGGTGCATCACACAGTGTGCTGTTTTATTGATCACGCATAGCTCATCATCTTCAAACAGAATGTCTAATGGCATGGGTTGTGGTTGCCAGGTGGTTGTATCCAGTTTTGAAGGTTCAAAAAACTCAATGATATGGCCCTCAAGCACTTTGAATTTTGGCGATGCGATCATTTGACCGTCAACACAAACATGTCCAGATTTAATGGCCGATTGAATGTGTGTTCTGGAATCATTAGGGTGTAAGGCTTTTAAATATTGATCCAGGCGTATGAGGTGATGGGTTTTAGAAACCGTGTGGATATAAGATTGGGTTGACATGGTACTCAGATCAAACAAAATAGAATTCAATTATAAACAATCTTAATGCATCAAGATAGATCTTATAGGGCTCTTTTCTATGGCATTGATTCTGAGGAAGGGTTGCTTGTAATTGATTCAAGGGCTATGTTAATTTAATCAATGTTATTGTTGAGGTGAGTATTCAATGCGATATTGGGTTTTAGGTTTAGGGTTATTATTGTCCAGTTGTGCACATCAGTTGCCTAAAGTCGATCAATTTAATCAGCAATCAGAGGATCATTTATATCAAAAAGCATCTTATGATTTTAAAGCTAAGCGGTATCACGAAGCAGCGGAAAACTTTGAGGCTTTAAGTACCCACTATCCAATTTCAAAGCATACTAAACAAGCCATTTTGAATTCAATTTATGCTCGATTTATGCTGAGGGAAGCGGCAATGGTTGATTTATTAGCAGAGCAATATATTCATCGCTATGTGCGTGATCAAGGTGCAGCTTATGCTCAGTATATGAGGGCGTTATCTCCATTGCTTAAACACAGTAGTGCACTTCAACGTATGGTGGATTATCATCCAAATAATCATGGTGTAGATCTGATTGTAGACAGCTTCGCTCGTCTTAAACAGAGCATTGAATTGTATCCTCATTCTCCATATGTAAAGCCTGCCTTAAGCTTGATGCGCTATTTGCGACAGCTGATTGCTCAAAATGAATTAGATGTTGCTCGGTATTATTTCAAACAAGGCGCGTACGAAGCGGCATTAAATCGTGCGATGAAGGTCATCGCCATTGATTTTAATCAAAGTAATGCAAAACCAACTTTACAATTAATGATTCATAGCTACGAACGTTTAGGATTGAAGCAACAAGCAAGGCGTATTAAAACTATTTCAGATTCAATCAAGTCAATATAGTTTTAAGTCTCTTTGTGATCGCTTTAAAGGACTTATCTTAAATCATAGGAAGTGAACGATGACTGAATTGCTTAATATCAGCATGCAAGATTCTCAATATTATTCTATTGCACGGGATTGGCTAAAGGCTATAAGCGCTCAATTAGTAGAGCCTGGTTCAACACCTGCGGTGTTTAAGTTACTGACTGAGGGTGTTCAATCTGAGGATTCACTTCATTCGCAGCACCTAAAGTCGGCGAAGTTGAGCAATTACCATATTCTTGATATTTTTAGATTTATATGCTTTGCATTGACGAACAAGGACGCAACGGTAGAAGAAAAAAGTTTTTTTTCAGAGATATTGAAGTCAGTTCCGGATTTATCTCAAGAGCACATTGTCGTTGAGCACCAAAAAGTTATTGTGACGGTGAGTGATCCTGTTTCAGAAAAGTTAATGGCTTTTTTTACGATTTTGGGACATTCAATGGATTTTTGTACGAGGCACTCTGCACAGCAGCCAACTTTCGCACAGCTTGTATTGAAAGATTTTCTTAACGTCTTTGCTTATTGTAATGATCGTAAAAAACGATCGCATTCATTTCAAAAATATGTTGCAGCAAGGTGCGATTATTTTGAGTTAGAAGTCAGCGCTTCGAAGAAAGAAATCAAGATCCCACACAAGACTTTTCATGAGCAATTTAAGGCTTACTTTAAAGCAAAGTCTGAACCTGAGGTTTCAAACTTGTTGCAGTTAATTTCGCGCTATCAAGCGGATATCAATGAGCGAGATCGAACTCATGACTCTAGCATTCCCTTTTCTGAGGCTGCAGTGGTGCACTTTCAACCGCTGCAGCGGCAAGAGAAAGAACTCTATGAGGCACTTATGAGGCAGCGTTTTTATGAGGGTTTTCAAACGTGGGCTCAAAAAGGACATGCTCCTGGCTTTACTCCCGACACAAAGAGTGCTAGCGACGCAATGGACACATATGATTCAAAAGTTTTACGGACTTTAGCCTCTGTTTGGCCAAAATTAGAGCCTACATCGAAATGTAATTTAATTGTAAAAATGAATATCTTGTATCGCTACCAAGCCATTGCTCAATCAGCTCAGAATCGTCTCGAGGATTTTGATGCCTTTACACTGTGGTGTCGTAATCAGATGAATCATTATGAGGTGCGGCAAGACGTAGAGGTGCTCTTGCCAGATCGGGAAGCCATTGTGCATTTTAACTCCATTCTAGAAAAGCAATCAGTTGTTGATGAGGCTGAGTCTGATTTGAGACGATACAGAAATGCTTCAGAGAAAGCTTTAGTCGAAACTACACAAAAGGCTTTGAAAGAAGCTCGATCAGTGCTGAAACAAGCTAAAAAAGACGCTCAAGCTTTTATTCAACGTTTAAAAAAACATTTGAAAGCTGAAGACTATCAAGCCCAGCAACAAATGTTGGGATCATTCCAGAATTTATGGGGTGTACGTTATTTAATGGAGGAGATATTAAAGGCTAAAGAAGAGGATATTATTTACGTCTTTAATTGCCTGAATAGATTCGTTGAATATTTTAAGGAAGATCAAAAGGAGGTGGATGCTCGATACAAAGAATTAAGCAATAAGATAAAAGCTTATGAAGATAAACGCTTAGATGACAACATTCTGGAGGTCAAGCAGGATAAAGCGATTAGATTTTTTCAAATTCTGATGGTTGTTTTGATACTGGGTTTCATGGCTTCTGTTTTAATCATTCAGTCTGTCTTGCTGTCTCAGGTGGCGCTGGTACTCGTCCCATTGCTTATATGGGGAGGGTGCTATGCAGGCTGGGGGCCTGAAGATAAGGTGGTTCATAAACAAATATTGATGCATACACTGGTGATGGCAGCACTTGCCTGTTTGGGGACAGGTCTTGCTTTTGGAGTGCCTGTAACCTATTTAGCAACCCCTTTGTATGATGGAATCTTATTATGCGTGCTAATTGCAGCAGCGATCATGATGGTGGATATCACTGCGAAGCAAGGTTTTGGTGCTCAGTCTCAATCATGGTGCTTTGCTCAAATTACAGGTGTGATAGCTTTAATCTTGGGTTTGATGCTGAGTTTAATCTTTCACCTTCCTCAATATTATATTGCCCAATTATTTGACGTCTCTTGGCTATGGGGTTTAAGCAGTGTGATATGTTCAGTGATGATCATGGGAGGTTTGACTTTGATATTTGGCTATGCAGATCATCTAAAATCTTATTCGAATCCATGGGCTGATCAAGAAGCTAATATTCCAGAAAGGATTGATCGATTCGATAAAGATAGACCATTACCGCCTCCCCCCCTAGATAAAGATAGGCCATTACCGGCTATCCCCTCTAAATCATCATCGTTCTAAGGGTTGGCCGGTTCCCAAATGCCTATATTGATCGCTTTCTAGAAATCCTAAAATATCTGAATATTATATGAAGTCTCGATGATTATGATGAACCGCTCATATATTTTCTTTTATTATTTTGGAGTGATCTTGATTTAAATCCTTAATATCTTTTGTGATCATTTCAATATGAGTGTACTTAAAAGTCTATATGTTGATTTTTTTAAAAGTTAATTTAAATACTTTTAATTCATTTGACCTATGACGCATATGAGGGATTGAGTTCGTTGATCATTTAAAGTGCCTTTGCCTTATATGCGCTTGAGATCAGTTCACTGGTAGAATTGTTGTCTGGTTTGATTGATTTTTAAATCAAGGCTATTCAATAAGATTTTTGGATCGAATTGACAGGCAAGATGAGCGATTAAAAAGTGCTGGAGGTTCATATTAATTGGGTCAATTGCATTGTTTTAAATAGATCGAGCATGAAAGGGTGTCAGGCTGAAGGTAAGTGATAGGTTGTTGGGTAGCGACGATCTAAGTTGAATGAAGTGGGGTGTGTTCGAATAATGACGCCTATCTGTTTTCTTTTGAATTCAGAGGTTTGCAGCTTATTCCTAATCAATTGGGTTAGGGTTTGATCTGCGTGAACAGTGCTAAGTTTATTGTGGTGTTGAGGATCAAGCAATGCTTCAAGAATAGGGTCAAGGGTTTCATAGGGTGGAAGGTCATCTGTATCGAATTGGTGAGGGGCCAATTCTGCAGTGGGCGCACGATTTAAGATCATCTCTGGAATGCGAAGATGGTTTTTATTCAAGTATCTTGAGAGTGTATAGACTTGCGTTTTAGTTAAATCAGCAATAGGTGCAATTCCTCCAACTAAATCACCATAAAGGGTTGAGTAGCCCATGGCCAATTCACTTTTATTGCTGCACGCTAAAGCCATAGCGGCATGAGTGTTGCTATATTGCATTAGATATAGTCCACGTAAACGAGCTTGTAAGTTTTGGCTCGCAAGTTTAGAGGTTGCTTTATTTAAAGTGGATTGAATGCATTCAAAAGCCGGTGTGATGGGTAGGTGGATGCATTGAATGTCAAGCATTTCGACCAATGCTTGGACACAGTCATGGCTAAAGGTTGAGCTGTAAGGTGAAGGCATCCATAGACCTGTGACATGTTCAGAGCCTAATGCATCAACAGCAATAGCTGCAACCAAAGCAGAATCAATGCCCCCGGACAAACCAAGACAGACTCGATTTAAGTGATTCTTATGTAAATAATCCTTGAGCCCTAGGCACAAAGTGGCCTGAAGATCATCAAGCGTTTCAGTAGAAGGTTGAATGGGTTGTAGGTTGTCAAGGGTGACTGTAGTGCAATCTGTGTGGTGGTATGGTGCTTCATAATATAGTGTATCGTGGGGGCCGACGATTTGGCTGCCACCATCAAAAACTAAGCCATCTTGACCACCTACTGCATTGACGTAGAGGATGCGTTGAGCTTGATGTCTTGCCTGTTTCAGTATGGTATGGCGCAGTGCCCGTTTGCCCATATGGAAAGGAGAGGCGCTTAAATTAATCAAATAATCAACTGGCTCTGAAGTCAGCGGTGTCTCAGGTGTCCAAATATCATTACAAATCGACAATGCAAATCGATGATTGCAATAGGTGATGATTTCAGACGGTTTCAAGCCCGTTTTAAAGACGCGCACTTCATCAAAGCACGTATGGTTCACTAAAGATTGTTTAAAATACTCTGTGATTATCGCTGAATTCATGAACCAGCCAGCACAATTATAAACATCCTGTCCAATTTTCTTTGGATAACCTAAAACAATAGCAATCTGTTTGCTCATGGGGATAATTTGTTTTAAGGCAGCTTCAATTTCATCATGCAATGAAGGATATTGTGTGAGGTCGTAGAGAGGGTAACCTGTGAGTGCACATTCTGGAAAAACAATTAAGTCAGAATCTGCTTTGATCGCTTGTTGAATACTTTTTTGTATCATGTGAGTATTGGCATTAACATTTCCAATGATTGAATTGATTTGAGCCAGCGTCACAGAAAAAGACATCGATAGAACTCGCTTATAAAAATGCTGCAAGTATCACTGCACGATGTTCTTGTGAGAGTACAGTGTAGGTTTGACAAGCAGCGCGTGTATGCATCACTTCAATGGGATACATGCATTGAGCAATCAGGTTGAGTGGAATTGATTGATGATGAGGACCTGTTCCAATTAAGATTAAGGTTGGAATTGAGCTTAAAGCGTTAAGCATATCAGGTGTTATGTCTAAAAGTGTATCAATAGGCCAATGTTTAAGGGGTTGTGTTTCACAGAGGATCACGGGTTGAGTATAGGTGATGTCATTGATTTGGATCTGTCCTGGGTGATAGGTTTGAATGGTGTGTTGAAGTTTAGATGCTTCTTCTGCCCATGCGGTTTTCATGTCAATCATCTGGTTTTAAACCTTGATTAATTTAACATAATCTTGAAATTGAGGCAATCATCATGATCTCAAGTGCGATTATACTTGATGTGAAGGCTATTCTTTGTCAATCTTAGCAAATACATTAAAATGGAGTTTTAGATGGCAGATACCAATAAGGCAGTGTACTTATCTGAATATCAACCTTCCCCTTATACAATTGAAACAGTTGCGTTATCAATTGATTTAGGTGCATCTTTAACTCAAGTTAAAGCAACATTGCAATGTCGTCGTATGGTCGATGATGTCACAATTCCAATGGTGCTTGATGGTGTGGCTTTAAGATTATTAGAGATTTCAATTGATCAGCAACCTTTGATGTCAGATGATTACCGAATTGATGACACATCATTGACGCTCTTTAATCTGCCCGAGCAATTTGTGCTGGAGACTATCGTCGAGATTTCCCCCAGTGCGAATTTAACTTTATCTGGATTGTATCTTTCAAAAGGTAATTACTGCACACAGTGTGAATCAGAAGGATTCCGGCGTATCACGTATTTTGTGGACCGACCTGATGTCATGAGTGTTTATACTTGTACTATCACAGCAGATTATGATCAGTCTCCAGTGATACTGTCTAATGGTAATCGCATTGATTCGGGTCAGTTGCCAGGAGGTCGGCATTGGGTGACTTGGCACGATCCTTCGAAAAAGCCGAGTTATTTATTTGCTTTGATTGCTGGAAAATTTGATGCAGTCACCGATACATATGTCACTCAATCTGGTCGCAGTGTTGATTTGGCTGTCTATGTCGAGTCTGGAAAAACTGGGCAAGCACGCTTTGCACTTGAGGCGTTAAAGAAAGCGATGGCCTGGGATGAACAAACGTATCAGCGTGAATATGAACTAGAATGCTACATGATTGTTGCGGTCAGCGATTTTAATTTTGGAGCTATGGAAAATAAAGGCCTTAATATATTCAATGATCGCTATGTTCTAGCTAAAACAGAAACGGCTACAGATGCAGACTTTTTAGGTGTTGAAGTGGTTGTGGGGCATGAATATTTTCATAATTGGACGGGTAATCGCATCACGTTACAAAATTGGTTTCAGTTGTGCTTAAAAGAAGGGTTAACTGTATTTAGGGAACAGGGTTTTGCGGCGTCCTTATCTTCAGTGGGTGTGCGGAGAATTGAAGAGGCAAAAATTATTCAAATGGCTCAATTTATAGAAGATGCCGGCCCTATGTCGCACCCCGTTCGACCTGATTCTTATTTAGAAATTACCAATTTCTATACATTGACGGTCTATAACAAAGGTGCTGAAGTGGTACGGATGTTACATACTTGGTTAGGCGAGGCGGTTTTTCAAGCGGGTATGCAGCATTATTTTGATGCATATGATGGTCAAGCAATTACCATCGATGAATTTCTAAGCTCAATGGCCCAAGCCAGTGGCTATGAAATGAGTCAGTTTAGACAGTGGTATACTGAACGAGGAACACCTTGTGTGCACTTTAAAACAGATTATGATGCTTCAACGGGTGTGCTGACTTGCCAAGTTGAGCAGGAAGCTCCCGCAGTGAATCAGGCGATGCCAGCTTTACTGATCCCAATTCGTTTGGGGCTGATGAGTCAATCAGGTGAGTCGCTTGATGCCATCGATGAAGCGGGTCATTGTGCGTCAGAGCACCTCTTGATATTAGATGCTCCCTCCAAGACTTTTAAATTAAAAGGCTTTTCAGAAAGTCCCTTATGTTCTCCGTTAAGAGGTTTTAGTGCGCCAGTACAGTTGAAGTATAATCAGTCAAGAACTGAAGCATTGAGTGTCTTAGCACATGAGCGGGATGCTTATGTTCGATGGTCTATTTTAAATCAGTTATACGTTGAACATGTTGGAATGTGCTTAAAAAGCTCGTCCGCTGTTGTTGAGTTCTCTGATGATCTATTAAACGCTTATGCTTCAATTTTAAATGATGATGATTTTACCGGGCAAGAAAAAGTAGAATGTTTGGCGTTCCCAAGTGAACGTTATTTGTTGGAGCAATTTCCTGAAGAGGATATTGTTCGGTTGTATGAAATTCGAAAAGCATTGCTGCAGCATTGTGCAACAGCGCTGTATGATCTGTTTGAACAAACCTACCATGCTTGTCATACTGCAGTTCCATATCAATATACTGTTCATGATGTCTCAATGCGTAGTCTGAGGAATTTTAGCTTATTGAATTTAATTTATTCAGGTCGTGAGTCAGCTTGTATTTTATGCCAAAAACAAATTGAATCATCAGATAATATGACTGATATGATGGGGGCTGTAGCTGCCATCGTGCATAGTGATCAAACAGAATATCGTGATCGAATTTTAAATGCTTTTTATGCTAAATGGTCGCATGAGCCTTTAGTGATTGATAAGTGGTTTGGCGCACAAGCGATTTCAAGTGCAGCTGATGGCTTGAATGCCGTTAAAAAATTGTGCCAGCACGAGGCCTTTGATCTGACTAATCCAAATCGTGTGCGAGCCTTGATTGGTGTGTTTAGCATGCATAATGTGATTGGTTTTCACCAGAGTCATGGTGCAGGGTATGCCTTTTTGGTCGATAAAATTATTCAAATTGATGAATTTAACCCAAATCTAGCGGCTCGATTATGCCAGCCTCTGCTGCACTGGCGGCGTTTCGACTCTCTACGTCAAGATTTAATGAAAGCTGAGCTTGTGCGAATTTCAAAGATTCAATCACTTTCTATGGATTTAAAGGAGGTGGTTGGCCGTGCATTGTCTAGTGTGTCTGAGGCTGAAGCGCCTGTAGATTCAGTGTAATGGCTTTTTAAAACACATGAGATAATTGATATCAATTTTCTTTGAAAGAGCGGCGTGTCCAGTCCATGGGTTTAATGTCAATCCCGTCAGGTCTTTGAGCTGTAGGCCTTGTGTATGAGCCCATGCCTTTAATTCAGAAGGGCGAATAAACTGTTCGTATTGATGCGTGTGTTTAGGGACCCAATTCATTAAATGTTCTGCAACAACAATGCCGAGTATGAAAGCTTTGAGGGTTCTATTGAGTGTTGAAAGAAAAATGAGGCCGCCGGGTTTACAGCATGTTGCGCAATGTTGAATCATGCGTTGAGGATTGTCCACATGTTCTAACAGCTCCAAGCAGGTTATGGCATCGAAGTGTTCGGGGTATTGTGCTGCAAATGACTCTACTGTGGTGTGGTGATAGTTGATCGTGCGATTGCCGGCATGTGCTTGAGCGACTTGAATCAGTGAGGGGCTTGCATCAATACCCGTCATGTGATGTCCGGCATCATCAAGTGCTTCTGTGAGTAATCCTGCACCACAGGCAATGTCACATACTTGTTGAGGTGCTGTTAGATGGTTTGAAATCCATTGAGTTCGAATGGGATTGATTTGATGTAAGGTTTTCATTGGGCCATCTGGATTCCACCAATGTCGGGCTAGATGGTCAAAATGCTTGAGTGTTGAGGTGGTATTTGAATGAGGCATCAGTGACTTGCTCCCTCATGATCAAAAGAAATATTGGGCCATGACTGAATCATCAAGTTCATGGTGTTGAGTGTATCTTGAATATAGGGTTTCAAGGTTTCGAAGGGATGTGTATGAGATAAGTGATATAGATGTTCGAGCTTAGCTTTAAGTTGAGGCATGCTGCAGTAGCTCATTGCGCCAATCCAGTGGTGACAAAATTCCGATAATGCTGCTTTTCCATCAAGGGTTTCAAGTGTACCATAGGCTTCAGGTAACGCATCCATAAAAGTTTGCATCAAGGTGTGTGCGCGTGCTTGAGAGCCAATCAGTGTTGTGCAGGCTTTGAAATCAAACAGCGCTAAAGTATCTTGAGTCATTCATCGTGCCCCATTTAAAAAGAGTAGGGTATTTTTGAATTAAAGTATTGTAATGTTTTTGTGAAGGCTTGTGTGATTTTTTCAATAAAAGTTGTTTTGTGTGTGGTGGTCATCTGATAAATTTGGTGTGTATTGAGGTGATTAAAAATAAATTCATCAGAGGTCATGAGGGTGTCAAGTAAGTGAAGTGATTGTGCACTAGATGCATGCCAATATTCTCCTGTTGAAACAGTGTCTAGATCGATCTTAGGGCGGTGTGTTTGAATCATATCTTTAAATAAAGCATGTGTGGTTTCAAGCTGATGTTGTGCTTTAGTGCGACCCTCATGTGTATTATGCCCACATAAAGTTAAGGTTCGTTTGTGCTCGCCGGCTGTTAATTGTTCAAAATCAATAGCATGTCTTTTAAGTAAGCGATGAATGTTAGGTATTTGTAATACCACGCCAATTGATCCAAGAATGGCAAAAGGGGCTGCTAAAATATGATCTGCAACACAGGCCATCATGTAGCCACCGCTGGCAGCGACTTGGTCAATTGCAACGTATAAAGGTAGGCCTGCTGATTTAATGCGTGTCAATTGTGCCGCCGCTAAACCATAACCTGGAACGGTTCCACCAGGGGATTCTAGTTTTAATAGGACTTCATCTTTTTCAGGGTTCGCTAGGGTGAGCAGAATTGAAATTTCTTCTCGTAAATATTGAGTTTGTGAAGCTTTGATATCCCCTTTGAATTCTAAAACAAATAAACGAGGCTGGTCAGGCACATCAGATTTAGAGCGTTTGGTTTTTTTCTTAAGGGTTTTGTTGAGGCGTTTTTGGGTATCTTGAAGGGTTGTATTATAGTGCTCAATGGTGATGTTTGAGTGCCGATCTGATGGATTTCTTCGCCCTATGAGGGCCATGATGCCTGCAGCTGTGAATAGGACAGTGAGGGCTTTTAACAAAAAAATGAGATAGTTTTCTATCCACATCGTCTAATATCCTTATTGAGGTTGTTCACTTAAATCAGCCATCCCGACCATATTAAATCCTGCATCAACATGCATGATTTCACCTGTGATGCCTGAGGCTAAGTCAGAAGAGAGAAAAGCGGTGGCATTTCCCACTTGCTCAGTGGTGACATTTTGTTTTAAAGGTGTAACTTTCGCATTGTAATCTAGCATATTTTTAAATCCTTTAATGCCAGAAGCTGCTAGTGTTCGGATCGGGCCGGCTGAGACAGCATTGACTCGAATGCCTTCAGGGCCTAAGCATAAGGCTAAATAGCGCACATTTGCTTCTAGAGAAGCTTTAGCAAGTCCCATTGTGTTGTACGAGGGCATGGCTCGTGTTGCGCCTAAGTAGGTCATTGCGGTGATGGCGCTGCCAGATTGTAATAAGTTTTTTTGATGAGCCGCTTTAGCGAGAGCCGCTAAACTATAGCTGCTGATGTCATGTGCCATTTTAAAGCCATCACGTGTGATGTTTTTTAGGAAATGACCTTCAAGTTGATCTGAAGGCGCAAATGCAACAGAGTGAATCAGAATATCAATGTTATCCCAGTGTTGTTTGACTGAGTCCATCAGGGCATCGATGGCTAAATCATCACTGACATCGCAGGGAAAGAGTAGTGTTGAGTTGAATGTTTGTGCCAATTTAGTTACACGAGCCGATAAACGTTCATTTTGAAAGGTAAAAGCCAGTGTGGCGCCTTGTGCATGCATGGCTTGAGCCACGCCATAAGCAATAGAGCGGTTGCTAGCCATTCCAATGATCAGCGCTTTTTTCCCGGATAAAAAACCATGATGAGGCATAAGTGTCTCTCAATTAAAATTTAGATCTATTATAATATGATTTAAAAATTAGGCCTAGTTTTTTTATCAAATCAATACGTATACTGTCTCATTTTTAGTATTATTTAGCTAAGTGTATAATAAAATGACACTTTAAAAGGATTACGGGCCATTAAGCTTTTGACCCTTGATTGTGTAAGATATTGACCAGTGTGCGAAACGACTTAAATCGCATAAAACAAGCAGTATTGCATTAAGTTGTTGATTTTATTGCCTTTTTATTGATTTTGGTTTTTTTGTTTTGTGTGAGGACATCTGTATCTGTCTGTTATGTGATTGTTTTTGTTGAGGATTTGTTTAAAATTTAATTATGTTCAGTATTCATGAAAGCCAAGGAGGCTGACAGATCAAGGATGATCGCGTGAATATTGAACAAGAAACAACCAAGGAAGGTTGTGGGCGGTTAACATCATAGGCTCAAGGATGAGCCTGAACAGAGCTCAAAGGATTGAGTTCATTGATCAGCAAGGAACGCTGAATGTTGGCCGCACACAATATCAGGTCTATCGAATAGATGATATTCGATCAACACTGAATACAGGGGGGCACTTTTACAAGTGTGCTCCCTGGAGGATGGCCTTTATAATTTAAATCCTGTTTCATTATTTTTTGATGATTTCAAATACTCCTGCATTGTGATGTGATGGATCAATCATATGTTATCTCGCTGGCTGAATCTAATACTGCATGAGCTGACATAAGGTCAGTTCAAATCCTTTTTAGATGTTTCTCAATAGGTCAATTGCAGAGTGCTATTGAATCAGTCTTGACATGGGATTGAAGCGGTTCTCAGGAGTCATTTTATCTGTTTAATTTTATTGAAAAATAAAGGGGTATTCAACGTGATATATCCCTATGTGATCTTGTTTTTTAATTGATCTTTCTTGCAAAAGTTCCTGGAAATGATCATTGATGCCCGCTAGTGAACATCCTTCCTAATGAAGGGGTATTTTGTTTGAATTTCATTAGGCTTTGTGAGGGTAGATTCAGGGAGTGTTAGAGATGCCTGAACGGACAATTGAATGAAGCAAGGGGCTTGAGTTGATTACTTTGACTCATGTTTGGGTTCTGATACAGGTTTCTAATCTCACTGGGTGCTATTTAATCTCTTGTTTATAGCATCTATTGTATTGAATGTTTAAGATCAGTTGAGTAGGGTTTAGATCAAAGTTTAGAGGGCGGTTTGCATTTGAAGCGGATTTTAAATCTGTTAAGTGTGATCAGTGACTGTTTTTGATTGTTTTTTATGAAATGTTGATATTCGGAATTATGTTTGAATGCGCCTTTTAGAAAGTATCAAGTAGTTCAGTTTGAGGTGAGTGTACAATCGAACGTGGTGACGCGCTTGAGAATTTTTTTGTAATAAAATTAAGGGTTTTAAGATTTAAAAATGCTTATTTGACATCATCATCGATACATGTGATTCAATGGATCAGTTTAAGCATTTGTGTTGCGGCTGATGAGCGCCATGAAGCAGTCCTCATGGATGAGGCAAGCAATATATATCCTCTAAGTATGATGTATTGAGATATCTTGAGTGAGCTGTTCAATCAATTGTCAGTTTTCGGGTATATAAGTTGCTACGGTATTTTATATTAAATGAGAAGGTATGATGATTAGAGAGAATCTTCATAAGCCTTTTGAACCGCTTTAGGGACAATTTCGCGCAATCGTAGATCATTGGGTTTGGGCAAAATATATTCAGGCCCAAAAACAAGAGAGGTGTCTACAGGAGGTTGTTGAGCTATTGATTGAATAGCATGTGCTGCAGCAATCATCATATCTGTTGAAATGTGAGTCGCGCGCGCGTCGAGTGCGCCTCTGAAGATATAGGGAAAGCAAACCACATTGTTAACCTGATTGTTTAAGTTGCTTAAGCCAGTTGCAATGATTGCATTGGGTCGGAGTGTTTTAATCAGTATTGGATCAATTTCTGGAGTAGGGTTGGAGAGAGTGAAAATAATGGGGCGATCGGCCATTAAGGGTAAGAGTGTTGAGGCATCATCAATCGAAGCACCCGCTAAACAAATCAATACATCTGCTTCGCGAAGTGTATCATGGAGGGTTCGGTGTGTTGTTTTTTTTGCGAAGGCTTGTTTGTAAGGGTTAAGGTCTGTACGTTCGTCGTGAATCACGCCTCGACTGTCTAGAAAAGTCATTTGCGATACATCAAGACCTAGCGCGTGCAGGAAATGTCCAGAGGCTAATGCAGAGGCGCCCGCGCCATAGATAACGACTTTAATCGCATCCAGCTTTTTTTCTTGAATGATGACTGCATTCAGTAATGCGGCTCCAATTGTAATTGCAGTTCCATGCTGATCATCATGAAAAACAGGGATATTAAGACGTTCTTGTAGTGTTTGCTCAACTAAAAAACATTCAGGGGCTTTAATGTCTTCTAAGTTGATGCCGCCAAAAGTTGGAGCTAAAGCTTGAATCACCTGAATCATTTCTTCAGGTTGTTTGGCATCAATTTCAATATCAAAAGCATCAATGTCTGCGAATTTTTTAAATAATGCGGCCTTACCTTCCATCACAGGTTTAGCGGCTAAGGGGCCTTGATTGCCTAATCCCAGAATAGCGCTTCCATTTGAAATGACACCCACTAAGTTTCCTTTTCCTGTGAAGTGATATGCAGCTTCTGGATCTTTTATAATTGCTTTAACGGGCTCTGCTACACCTGGGCTGTAAGCCAATGCTAAATCTTCTGATGATTCCATAGGCTTAGGTAATTCTGTTGCTAGTTTTCCAGGTTTAGGATGTCGATGATAATGTAGCGCCGCATCTGTTAAAGTGCTCATGGATTAAAACTCCGCCCAATTTAAATGATTAAATAAATTGGATACAGTACTTCGATTAACCTATAAAATCAAGCTTGTTATATGGGTTAAGACAAAACTGAGACAGCGGTGTGCTTGTATGTATAAGTTTATTTTGAAAAGAGTTAGGGTTCACTTTTGAGTAGGTGATTGCTATGATCAATCATAGGATTTAATGAGAGACCTCAGAAGAGGGGGGAGCATGTTGAGTCGAAACGTTTTAATGGGGCAATTGCTCATAGTAGGCTGTTTGTTGGGTTGTGCGCATACCCCAGAACGCTTAGGCTTTTCAGATCAAGAGTGGGCTCAATTGTCTGAAGCTAAACAAGCTCAAATTTTAGCCAACGCAGATCGAGTATCACCACGTCCTTTGCATGATCGAATCGTGCCATCGCATTTAAATATTCAGCAGTTGAAAGTGACTGTGCATTCAGGAAAAGCTTATCTCTGGCCTAAAAAAGTGCTTAAATCTTTTAAGCCGGTCACAGTGTTGATATCTGAAGGTGCATGCCGCTCTATTCCTTTGAAAGCACAACAAGGGGTTGAGCAAACTGAATTAAAAGCATGTTATCATCATCAAAGATTATCGTTGGATCCAAGTCCTTGGCAAGTTGAGTACCAATCAGGTAGTGCGTTTTTTCATGCTTCATTACTTTGGCTCAAAGGTTTTCAATATCAACACGTCAATACTCAAGGTCGAGCCCATTTAGTGAATGCGCTCTTATCCATTCAGGGGGTAAGCATTTGAAGCCTTTTATCCTGTGCTTGGATACCAGTGAATCTACTTGTTCAGTGGTGTTATCACAAGGGGATGAAGTGATTTCATTCCAGCAATCGAGTCAACCTCGTCAGCATACACAATTGATTTGGCCTATGATCCATACAGTTTTAAATGAGGCTTCGCTGAATTTGAATCAATTAAATGCCATCGCTTGTGTATCGGGTCCGGGGGGATTTACGGGAGTACGTGTGGGGTGTGCTGTAACGCAAGGTATTGCATCAGGTCTTGATTGTCCTGTGATTTCAATCAATACCCTTGAAGCCTTAGGGTATAGTCAATTGGATCAAGGTATAGGTGAGATGTCTTTGATCTGGCCAATGATGGATGCTCGCATGGGAGCGGTCTATACCGCACTTTATGAAGGAATGAATGGTCAATTAGAGAGCTTGCTACCCATTCAAATGAAGACGTATGATGCACTGTCAATGTGGGTGGATCAGTGTGATCATTCAAAATTAATATATGGTGTTGGCTCTGGATGGAGTGTATCTGATGTATCGAAATATTGGAGTGTATTATCTGAACCTGTTCATATTGCATCTATTACGCCCCAAGCCATTGCTCGGTTGGCGGATCAAAAATGGTGTGATCAAGATTACTGCGCTGTGATTGATTTTAAGCCATTGTATTTGAGGCGTGAAGTGGTTTGAGTTGATCCTCTAACAAAGTATTTTAATGAGTGATGTTTCAATCTGATTGAATAGGCTTTTTATGCTTTATTAGTTTTGATGCTTTAATTGCGTACGTGACTTGATTTGATTCAGCCAGGATGTCAGTAAGATTATTATGATCTGATTCATGTTAAAGTCGTGTATTTGAGTGGGTGTCAGCTTTTCTTTAGGATGATGCGTATTTTGAATGCCATTGATAGAGTAATTCAAGTGCTTTTCTTGCAGTGAGGTCATCTAGATTTAATGCGCAGAGGTCTTCCACCATGGGGTGAACTGTGCTTGAAGGGGATGGTGTTTGATTCAGTGGTAAGTGTTGTTGAGTGGGCTGGGCCATATGTGTCAGTTGATGCTGTGCAGTTTTGATAACGGCTGGCGGAAGCCCAGCGAGTTGAGCGACTTGAATACCATAGCTTTGATTAGCAGGCCCTGGTTGTACTTGATATTTAAAAATGATTCGATCTTCATAAGCTTGAGCGGTTAAGTGGTAGTTCTTGAGTGTCGGATGCTGATCAGCCAGTTGCGTCAGTTCAAAATAATGTGTGGAGAACAATGTTTTGCATCTCATTTTGATCAAAGCCGTTGCAACGGCAAAGGCTAAGGCCATTCCATCATAGGTGCTGGTGCCTCGTCCAATCTCATCGATTAAAACTAAACTTTGAGCGGAAGCATTATTTAAAATTTGTGCGGTTTCTGTCATTTCAACCATAAAGGTTGAGCGACCTGAAGCTAAGTCATCATGTGCACCAATTCGTGTAAAAATACGATCAAAGGTTCCTATCTTTGCTGATTGTGCAGGGACATAGCTGCCTAAATGTGCTAACAGGGTGATCAATGCCACTTGTCGCATGTAAGTAGATTTACCCCCCATGTTAGGGCCAGTGATGCATTGCATGGTTTGTGTTGTATTGAGTATGCAGTCATTTGGAATAAAGGTTTGATCAGGTTGAGTCGATACAATAGGATGTTTGCCCTGATGAATTTCAATGATAGGGTCTTGTGAGCGTTCAGGTCGAGACCAATTATATTGAGTTGCGGCGATGGCCAAGCTGCTTAGAGTGTCAATCATTGCAATGCTGTGTGCAGTGGCTTGTAAAGCTGGAATGTCCGGGCATATATCGGTCAAAAGTTGTTGATATAGGGCTTTCTCTTGTGAGAGAGCTTTAGCTTGAGCAGAGAGGGCTTTGTCTTCAAATGTCTTTAATTCAGGGGTGATGTAACGTTCTGTGTGTTTCAATGTTTGGCGTCTTTGAAAATGTGCAGGCGCATGTTCTGCTTGAGCTTTTGAGAGTTCAAAGTAGTAGCCATGCACGCGATTGAAGCCAATTTTGAGCTGAGTGAGACCCGTTTTTTCCCGTTCTTGTTGTTCGATGGTTCTTAGCAGCTCTGTACTATTTTGGCTGAAGGCTCTAAGTTCATCCAAGGTTGTATCAAAGCCAGGCGCAATCACGCCACCTTCACGAATCAGTTGAGGTGGATTGTCAACAATGGCGCGTGCTAATTGAGTCTGTAGTGCTTCAAAGCAAGCTAAATCTTGAGTAAAGGGTTTGAGTTCAGGCAGTGGCTCTAAGAGTGAGGTTAATGTAGGTAACTGAGCCAATGAGTATTGGAGCTGTTCTAAGTCCTTGGGGCGTGCGCTCATCAGTGCAATGCGGCCTAAGATCCGCTCAATATCAGCAATACCATTGAGAGTGGTATGCAAAGCAGGGAGATCCTTCATTTGCAAGAGTGCCGTGATGGCATTCAAGCGTTGTTGAGAAAGATTGGGTGCATGTGGAGGTTGATGAATCCAGCGTTTAAGGAGGCGTTTACCCATGCCGGTATACGTATGGTTTAAAACAGCATAAAGTGTATGCTGGGCTTGTGGATGATCGGTTAGATTTAAATGCAGGCGGGTATTTGCATCAATTTGTAGATAATCAGCTCGTTGGATCCGAGTTAAGCCATTTAAGTGAGGGATTGCTTGACGTTGGGTATGTTGAACATACTGTAGTAATGCGCCTGCAGCGCAAATAGCAATAGAAGCATTTTCACAATCAAATCCGCTTAAATCTTTGCATTTGAATTGTTGGCACAGTAAGCGTTTTGCGGTGTCATATTCAAATTCCCAAGGGGGGCGTTTTGTCAGTGCAAGGTGAGGAGTGGGGGGGTAAAGTGATGTTTCCCCTTCTGAAACCAAGCATTCTGCAGGTGCAATGCGAGCCATCTCGTTATGATAATCTTGGAGATGGTCAAGTGTCATCAAGTGAAAGCGTCCTGCTGATAAATCAAGCCAAGCCAAACCAATACCGGTTGAATCTTGTGTGGCTGCTAATAAAATAGTTTCAGTGTCATGGGTGAGGAATTGTTCGTCACTCAGTGTTCCTGGAGTGATGATGCGTTTGACTGCACGCTCTACAGGTCCTTTTGACTGTCCTGGCTCACCGACTTGTTCACAAATTGCAATTGAAAAACCTTGTTTGAGTAATCGGCCAATATACTGATCTGCTGCATGATAAGGCACCCCTGCCATAGGAATAGGTGTATTTTGGGCTTGGCCTCGTTGAGTTAAGGTGATATCAAGCGCTGAAGCTGCTGTTTTAGCATCTTCAAAAAATAGTTCATAAAAATCACCTAAACGATAGAACAATAAATGATCAGGGTGCTCTGCCTTGATCTTCAGGTATTGTTGCATCATGGGGGTATGTGAAGCAGTCTGTGTATTCATAAGATCTATCTTATGGAAGTCTGACAGAGGTGTCCAGAAGATACTGTAATGTTTGTTGAGTTGAAGGATATGATAACATGATTTTATTCAAGCGGATTAAAATGTGATTTTAATCTAGGCGTGGTTACATATTTTTGATTTAATAGAGTGATTAATTTTAGTCATAAATGGTATGAAGGAGTTTTAGAATGTCTGTAGAGAAACAAAAAGCACTAGAAATGGCGATGAGCCAAATTGACCGTCAGTTTGGTAGCGGTGCTTTAATGTTGATGGGAGCACGTCCTGTCGCTGATGTGCCAGTTATTTCAACGGGCTCATTAGGGTTAGACATCGCTCTGGGGATCGGTGGGTTGCCTAAAGGTCGAATCGTTGAAATTTTTGGGCCTGAATCTTCTGGTAAAACAACGTTAACGTTACATGCAATTGCAGCCTGTCAAGCTGCGGGTGGAACAGCTGCTTTCATTGATGCAGAGCATGCAGTTGACCCAACGTATGCCAAAAAGTTAGGCGTATCAATTGATGATTTATTATTGTCCCAGCCTGATACCGGTGAGCAAGCGCTTGAAATTACAGATATGTTAGTGCGTTCAGGTGCTGTGGATATTGTTGTAGTAGACTCAGTGGCGGCTTTAACGCCTAAAGCTGAAATTGAAGGCGAAATGGGTGATCAGCATATGGGGTTACAAGCTCGATTGATGTCTCAAGCCTTGCGTAAATTGACTGCTAATATTAAGCGATCGAATACATTGGTGATCTTTATTAACCAAATTCGTATGAAAATCGGAGTGATGTTTGGTAATCCTGAAACAACAACAGGGGGGAACGCATTGAAGTTTTACTCTTCCGTTCGTTTAGATATTCGTCGTATAGGTTCAATTAAAAAAGGTGATGAGATTTTAGGCAATGAAACTCGAGTTAAAGTGATCAAGAATAAAATGGCACCTCCTTTCAAGCAAACTCAATTTGATATCTTGTATGGTGCAGGTATTTCTAGAGCCGGCGAAGTGATTGATCTAGGTGTAAGTTGTGGCTTAATCGATAAATCGGGGGCTTGGTATAGTTATCAAGGTGAACGTTTAGGTCAAGGGAAAGATAAGGTTCGAGAAGCATTGTTAAATCAACCAGAATTATTTGAAACGCTCGAGTCTCAAATTCGTGCTCAATTAATGCCGGATGCTCAGGTGGCTCAAAATGATTCTGTAGACCATGAGGCTGAAAACGAGCGTTCATAATCGATGTCAGATTATGAGACTGTATATGCTTGTGCAGTTCGATTGTTGGTTCGTAGAGAGCACTCGAGTGCTGAGTTGTTGCAGAAATTATTGCAGCGAGCTTGGCCTGAATCAATATGTTATGAAGTCTTAAACGCTTGTCAGGATCAAGGCCTTCAAAGTGATCGACGTTTTGCCGAACATTTTGTCGAAGTAAAGCATCGTGCTGGTTGGGGGCCTTTATATATCGAATACCAATTAAAGCTCAAAAAAATAACGCCTAGCCTTATTGATCAGAGTGTGTCTAGTATTTCTCATGATGATTGGGTGATGTCTGGGCAACGGTGGTTATCTAAGCGCCTCATGACTTCTGATTATGTTGATAAACAAGGGTTTCAGGCGCTATTGCGTCGTGGTTTTAATCAAGACCTCATTCAATCTATTCTTAAAGATAGACGGGATTAATCGCTTCTGAAGACTTGTATTGATGATGCTTCTTCCCAACAGCTAAAGGCCCTATTGTCTTGTGTTTCTAATTAAAATTTTGATGGGTGGGCTTTGAACAGAAGGTGGGCCAACGTTGTAAACTATCGGGCTTATTGTTAGATATGCTTCTGGCTTGATCGATTCAATCGAATGTTAAGGGGCTGTTGTTTTGAGTATGGGGTCTTTTTTAAAGACTTGTTTTATGTCTGTTTAATTTTAGGGGTCGAATGCTTTATTGAGAAGGTGATTTCGATGGGATATCCCTTTAGCTTTATTTTAATTTCTGTTAGTGTGTGGTCGAGTTGATTGAGGGTGAAAGTTATGGATACGGGTACAATTCGTCAAAAATTTATCGATTATTTTACTGCTCAATCTCATCTTGAGCAGCCTAGCGGTCCGTTAGTGCCTCAATCAGATCCCACCTTATTGTTTACAAACGCAGGCATGGTTCCTTTCAAATCTTGTTTTCAGGGCCTTGAAGAGCCACGAGCGTCAATGATGGTTTCTTCCCAGCGCTGTATGCGTGCTGGAGGCAAGCACAATGACCTCACACAAGTGGGGTATACTGCACGCCACCATACATTTTTTGAAATGTTAGGTAACTTTAGTTTTGGTGCTTACTTTAAGTTAGAAGCAATACAACATGCTTGGACCTTTCTAACAGAAGTACTTGAACTGCCTGCAGATAAACTATGGATTACTGTCTTTGAGACAGATGATGAAAGTGCTCGAATATGGCATGAGCATATTGGGGTGGCGCTTGATCGTATTATTCGTTGTGGTGCTGAAGACAACTTTTGGTCAATGGGTGAAGTTGGGCCTTGTGGGCCATGTACTGAAATTTTCTATGACCATGGGACTGAAGTTGCAGGAGGCCCCCCTGGATCGCCTGATGCTGAAGGAGATCGTTTTGTTGAAATTTGGAATTTGGTGTTCATGCAATATAACTTGCAGGCTGATGGGACACGGCTTGATTTGCCAAAGCCCTGTGTGGACACGGGCATGGGGCTGGAACGCATTGCTGCGGTGATGCAGGGTGTGCATGATAACTATGATATTGATATTTTCAAGGGCTTAATTCAATCTATTCATTCAGCTTTAGAGGTATCTGAGAAGCTCTCTGACATAGGTTCCCGTGTGATTGCAGATCACATACGTGCAATGGTGTTCTTGATTGCTGAAGGTGTCACGCCCAGTCATGAGGGGCGCGGTTATGTTTTGCGCCGTATCATTCGTCGAGCCATACGGTATGCTTATCAAGCCGGGTGTCGGCATACTTTCTTAGATCAATTGGTTGAACCTTGTTTAAAGTTAATGCAAGCAGATGTCTTGTATCCTGAAGCTTGGTCAAATCGTATGATGATTCAGGAAGTATTGCGATTGGAGTCTCAGCGTTTTGAATCCACGATTCATCAAGGAATGTTCGTATTAACAACAGCTCTAGCCGCTGTGAAAGACCAAGTTTTCCCCGGGGATATTGCGTTTCAACTGCATGACACGCATGGTTTTCCTTTAGATCTGACGCAAGATATTCTTTTAGAGCATGGCGTGAGTGTTGATGTTGAAGAATTTGATCGATGTATGGCGATGCAGCGTGAACGCGCGCAATCAGCGCAACGTTTTAAGTCGGTCACTTTAGCACTTCAAGACATTAAAGAAACAGCATTTACAGGCTATGAATCTTTAGTTGCTCAGGTTTCAGTGCTTAAACTGTTCAAAGAAGGCGTGGCTGTAAAAGCTTTGATGCCCCGCGAACAAGGTGTGGTGGTATTGAATCAAACGCCTTTTTATCCTGAAGGAGGGGGGCAAGTGGGTGATCAAGGCCATTTGTCTTCAGATTCAGGGGTGTTTGTTGTGACAGATACTCAAAAACAAGCAGGGGTTATTCTTCATTTTGGATATGTTGAATCAGGTCGTGTTGAGGTCAGTCAAACGTTTGATGCAGTCGTAGATCCCGATCGTTGGGATGCCATGGCCAATCATACAGCGACTCACTTATTGCATGCTGCGTTAAGGTTGCATTTAGGTGATCAAGTGGTTCAAAAAGGTTCATTGGTCGATGCTGATCGACTTAGATTTGATTTTGCTTACCCTAAAGCGCTGACAACAGAGCAATGTCAAATGATTGAACAGCAAGTGAATGATTGGATTGCTGAGGACTTAGTGGGGACCGTGGAAACTCTGTCAATTGAAGAGGCCCAAGCAGCTGGGGCTTTAGCTTTATTTAATGAAAAGTATTCAGATAAGGTTCGGGTTGTGAGTTATGGAACGTGTTCGAAAGAATTGTGCGGAGGGACACATTTAAAATCAACGGCTCAAGTAGGCGTATTCTTGATCACTCAATCAGTGGGTATTGCTTCAGGCATTCGAAGGATTGAGGCAGTGACTCGTACACAAGCCTATCAATATGCAAATCGTATGCATGCGCTATTGGATGAATCTTCAAGTATATTAGGTGTCACGCAAGATGAATTTATTCCAAAAATTAAAGGCTTACAGTCCAAATGTGTGATGTTAGAAAAAACAGTAGACGAATTAAAAGCGAATTTACATGCTCATCAAGTCACTCAATGGTTCGGTGATGCAATTGTGATCAAGGGGGTCTCTATCATTGTTGAATCTATTGAACTCGACGATGTGAAGTTACTTAGGAGGCTTGCGGATGAAGTTAAAGCCCTTTCATCACATTATATTATGGTGTTAATGGCGCCTGCTCAATCTCGTACATCGATTGTATGTGCAGTCTCTCAATCGTTGCATACAGTGTTAACCGCTAAAACTTTGTTAGCTTGGATTACTTCTGAATACTCCGGTTCTGGGGGCGGTCGTCCTGATTTTGCGCAAGGTGTCATTGATTCTTTTTCAAAAGAGATGTGTTCATCTATTCAGCATTGGATTGAGTTTAAATTAAAGTCATTGGATGAGCAGCATGCCAAACATTGAAGTTCACAAATATGGGGGAACTTCACTCAGCTCTTTTGAGCGTATTCAAGCCATTGCTTTGAAAACACAGGCCTACCAAGTCGAGCATAATGTGCAGGTGGTATTGGTCTTGTCTGCGATGGGTGATGCAACTGACAAGCTCATGAATGCAGCCTATGCCCTCTCAAAAGAGCCCGATTTAGCTGCGCTAGATGTGTTGCTCTCTGTGGGCGAGCAACAATCATGTGCATTGATGGCGATTGCTTTAAAGGCATTGGGTCTTCAGGCGAGAGTCTACTCAGGTGGAGCGGCAGGGCTTTATACCGACGCATGTCATGGCCAAGCTAAGATTGAATCAGTTGAAGTGAAGTCATTGCAGCATGCGTTGCAAGTCGGTGTGATTCCGGTTGTGACAGGTTATCAAGGGGTATCCCCTCAAGGGCAGGTAACGACTTTAGGGCGTGGAGGGTCTGATTTAACAGCGGTTGTACTAGCGCATGCATTAAGCGTTCGGTGTTTAATTTATACAGATGTTGAAGGGGTTTATACGGCTGATCCTCGTGTGATTGAAGGAGCAAAGCAGTTACCCATGGCTTCAATGTCTTCAATGTTATTGTTTTCAGAATTGGGGGCTCAAGTCATGCAGCCTTTAGCTGTTGAATATGCTTTGAATCATCAGGTGAGTTTGTCTATACATGCGGCTCAGCATGCCCAATCTGAAGGGACGCGTTTGAGTATTTCAGGGGATCATTTAGAGTGTGATTTAAGAGGGGTTGTTATTGATTCATCAGTGACAGAAATCCATTTGACTCATGTTGAAGATGAAGGAGCATTAAATCGGTTGTTGCAAAGATTTCGATTACATGGGGTCTGTGTTGATTTGTTGGGTACGGCTGTTTATGCAGGACAAGTTCGTTGTTGGGTGATGGTGCTTCAAGAGGCCCATCATCTGTGGTGTTTAGAAGCGTTGAATGCGGCTGGAATTCAATATACCCTGCGAACAGGGTTGTCTCGTGTATCACTCGTGTTTAATCCAATGCAAGCCCTTTTTGAAACAGCCGAGCGTGTTGCAGAATCGATTCAAGTGATCCCATTGCGTCGATTGAATACAGCGCAAAGACTCACCTATTTGGTTGAACAATCTGAGGCCTTAATATTGGCGCAACAGTGGCATGATCTGTTAATGCTTCATTTAAATAAAAATTTCACTAAATCTGAAGCTTTGTTTGAAGAAGGGGTATCATCTATAAAGGGATAGGGTGAAAATTGATATTTTATTTTGCAAAGCTATTGATTTTATTTGGAAAACAAAATACAATCGCCCAATAAGTCAGGTTGCATCACATCCTCACTTTATCGAGTATAACGATTGTTGAACAGTGATTCTGATCACAAGGAGAATCTTTAAATGTTAATTTTAACGAGGCGGGTGGGGGAAACGCTGATTATTGGTGATGATATCAAGCTAACAGTGCTGGGTGTTCGTGGACATCAAATTCGTATTGGAATTGATGCACCACGTGATGTGACGGTACACCGTGAAGAAATTTACCAGCGTATTTTATCAGAACGAGACGAAGATCAATCTGAATTAGATTAATTTTGTATTCAAGATCATAACATTAAGAATTGTTCAATATGTTTGCTTATGTTATGCTCGAACATGTCTGGAGAGGTGGCCGAGTGGCTGAAGGCGCTCCCCTGCTAAGGGAGTATGGGGCAACCCCCCATCGAGGGTTCGAATCCCTCTCTCTCCGTGCCTTGAATTCCTTCTAGGCCTCTACAGTGGGTCGAGTTGAGTAAAATTGAGCTTGAGTACATTTCTTTATTACTTGTGACTTAGGAGGTTTCTATGATTGCCTTTATAGAAAAAGTAGCCCAAAAAAAACGCTTCCAATGGCCTTCATTTGAATCAATTATAGTGATGATGGTATTACTTCACTGGGGCATGAGTTTTTGTGTGCTATTGACACCATTGTGTTCAAGTTTGGGGCTAACGTTACCGCTTGCCTATCATTTTGAATTAGATGAAGTCTGTTTAATCTTAGGGCTATATGCTTTGAGTCAGCATTTAATGCCATGCCCTGATGAAAATTGTCATACGTGTGCTCCCTCGAAAGAATCCCGGAGGTATACGGGTATCTTAATTACACTTGGTTTAGTGCTGATGTGTGCTGAGTTATTTAAATGGCCACTACTTAATTTAGATTTAGTTTGGGTTCAGGGGCTCTTGTTCACTGTTGTAACCGCTTTAATGTTATATGGGTTTTTAAATAAAGATAATCAGGGGCTTGTTCAATCAAAGGTTCGGTTGTGTGCTCAGTTTGCAACCGTATTGGGGATTTTAATGATTCCGTTGATTCATAATCAGATATGGGCTGAATGTGCTTTATTTTTAATGCTGGCTTTTGCGATGTGTGTGCTCTCATTCAATTTTAGTCAATATGATGCTCCAAATAAAGTATCGCATCATTTTATGGGAAATCAGACTGAGAGAACAGACAATGCATCTGGATCATGGTTTAGTTTTTTGAATCATCAGCAAGGTGTATATAGTGTCTCATGTTTGATGGGGCTCTTGTCTGGGGGGTGGGTTTTTTATCAACAAGCATTGATGGGTGTTTCTATTATGCAAGGGTTTGAATCTTTTTTGTTAAATTTCATGGTCGTTGCATGCCCTTGTTTATTTACAACAATCCAAAAATATCCATTGATCCCTCTTGGCTTTAATATTGCCATGTTATGCTTAGTAAATGGCTGGTTTGGCATCACTTTACCTCTGAGTGTTGCCTGCGGGTTGACTTCAGCAGGTTGCTGTATTTTGTCTTGCACGATGGTGGGGTTTCGTTATTTAATGCCTAATTCAGAGCGAGGCAAGATGCCGGGCATGCGTGCATGCGCACAAGGTTGTTCTCATTGTGATAATACAGTAGAGAGCTCTGAGCGTGCTAATCGAAGTTACTCGGAACAAGACTCGA
>MDTD01167145.1_pt1 | contig 34644 bp, 25 predicted proteins | sample 811221 | NCBI WGS metagenome assembly MDTD01 (sample SAMN05326646, study PRJNA326480) | marine metagenome | isolation source: seawater | place: Pacific Ocean: South West | collected 2011
CGAGGCTATATCAAACGCTTTGGGAAAATCGTGGGTATCGGCGATGAAGCCGTAAAAGAGAGTGGCCGTCTGCATTTCGCTTTCCCAAAACCAGTTGACCAGTTTGTCGTCGTCAGTGCAACCGAAGTCCGCTCCATTGAAACTGGCAGTACCTTCTGGTTCAAGGAAAAAGACCCAAATATGATGACCCCGTCCGACAGCCATGAGCAAGAGGAAGAAGGCCCACCAGGTCAAGGGTTGAATATTGCCAATGACGGTTACCTCATCACTGCTGATTCAAACATCATCCACATGAAGTGGCGCATGACCTATACGCTGGACGATATTATTGCTTACGACATCAACTATGACGATATCAATAAGGCCCTGCAGATCACTTTTGAAAATGCCATTATCAAGGAAGTATCCAGCACGACCATCGACGTTGCTCTTTATTCGCTACCCGATGCAGAAGGCAGGCTCCCCCTTAATTCCCGAGTCAAAATACGCCTGCAGAAGACCTTGCGGGACATCTCCGATAATGGCAAGTCTGCATTCGGGGTAGATATTGACAATATCAATGTCGAAATCGTTGCTCGCCAACCCGCAAAAAGCACCATGCAGGCCTTTACCCGCGTCAGCAATGCGGATATGGAAGCCAGTACCAAACGTAGCGAAGCACTCAGTTATCAGAAAAAAGTAATCGGGGCTGCGAAGGGAGAAGCAGACCGCATCGTTGCAGATGCTGAAGCTTACGCAAACCAATATAAGGCAAACGTTGAGGCTGACTCACTGGCATTGACGGAGGTTGCGCGCAATTACGAGATTTACGGGACATCCTTCCTGATCATCAAATATGTCGATACCATTGAGGCAATCACCCGCCAGTCCAAAGAACGCTACGTCCTTTATCCAGGACAGCAGATTCGGACCACCATCGGCAAAGTGCCAAGGAATCCGAACAGTCCGGGCGACGCTAAGCGGTAGACCGAAACACCACCTTTTTAACAGTTTGCATATCGATTTAATGAGGCAACGGAGAACACTATGGCGAGTATAGCAGCTGCGCAAAAGCATAGCCATGCCCATGATCATGACCACCATCATCACGGTCATGACCATGATCACGGGCACGCCAAGATCAGCCTGGGGGTTGCGGTCATTGGCAGCATCCTTATTATCTGCTCTGGTTTGGTGAAAATCGTCTACGACAATGCCGAATTCTTAAGCGATGCCAGCGCCTTTGTGGGAGCTGTCATTCTTGCTGCCCCGATTGTCATCACCGCAATCAAGGATCTGATGAAAGGCCGGGTTCATATCGATGTCCTGGTCGGCATTGCTCTCCTTGCCGCTTTTGTCATCGGCGAATATCAGGAAGCAGGCATCATCGCTTTCTTCATGCTGCTGGCGATCACACTGGAAGAAAAGACTGCGATTGGTGCTCAGGCCTCCATCGAAGATCTGGTCAAGCTTACTCCGACCACGGCGCGTCGCCTGCTTGAAGGTGATCGTGAAGAAGAGGTCCAGGCACTCAGTCTTCGCCTCGATGATGTAGTGCGCGTCCGCCCTGGCGAAAACTTCCCCGCAGATGGTGTCATCGTCAATGGTGTCTCGACCGTGAATCAGGCCTCCATCACGGGTGAATCCCTGCCCGTGGACAAAAACGAAAGTGACGAAGTTTTTGCCGGCACCCAGAACCTTACAGGTATGGTAGATGTCAAGGTAACCAAAGTAGGTGAAGATACGACTCTGGGCAAAGTGCGCGATCTGATCGTCCAGGCAGAACAGACCCGGCTGCCAATTGTGCGCATGATTGACCAGTACTCCATCTATTACACCCCCACCATTCTGATGATCGCCGCCCTGGTCTGGTTTCTGACCCCGGCAACCGAAGCTGGGCTGATGCGCTTTGTCTATGTGGTTGTCATCGGCTGTCCATGCGCCCTTGTCATTGCCACCCCATCCGCAGTCGTGGCAGCCATTGCCTCTGCCGCGCGTCTGGGCATGCTGATCAAAAACGTGGCACACATCGAAGTTGCCGCCAAAATTCGCACCGTCATCTTTGATAAAACCGGTACTCTGACTCAGGGGAATCTGGAAGTTGCCCGCCTTAATCCTGCTGAAGGCGTCGACCTCAGTGACCTGCTGACGGTAGCTGTCTCTGCTGAGTCTCAGAGTAATCACCCTGCTGCCAAAGCCATGCGTAAGCTGGCTGATGATGCAAATGTAAAATGGAGCACCCCATCCGCCTTCCAGGAAGTACATGGTAAGGGTGTGATCGCATCCTTTTCCGATGGTGAATATAAAGTCGGCCGGGAAAGTTGGTTCAAGGAAATCAAACTTGATACAGCCGCTCTCAGCGAAGCCTTCAAAGCCAATCCCGAATATGCAGGCATGAGTGTGATCTACGTAGCTCGTGACGAAAAAGTTCTCGGCTGGATCGGCCTGCGCGATGCCGTGCGGCCCGGCGCGAAAGACGCCATCAAGCGTCTCAATGCGCTTGGCATCCGTCAAACCTGCATGTTCACAGGTGACCACGACATCGTAGCAAAAAACGTTGCCGGCAAACTCGGCATCAGTGAATACCGCGCCGATCTCCTCCCTGCTGAAAAGGTCGCCTATGTAGAGGAGATGAGTGAAAAGGGTGAAGTTGCTGTCGTCGGTGATGGTGTCAACGATGCCCCTGCTCTGGCAGCTGGTGATATCAGCGTTGCCATGGGTGCCATCGGCTCCGACATTGCCATCAACTCCGCATCCATCGCTCTGATGAATAACGACCTGCGCCGTATTCCATTCCTGATCGAGCTTTCCCGCCGCACCCGCACTATTATCAATCTCAATTTGCTCTTCGGTGTTTTCCTGATCGTCGGCGGCCTGATGTTCTTTATTTTTGGCGATTCCGTACTGAACGACATTGCCCAGGCTGTACATATCAAGGAAAGCGTCTTCAAAGCGCTGGCTGCAGCAGTCGTTCACATTCTCGGCACCCTTGTCGTGGTCTTCAACAGCGCCCGTCTGGTCCGCTTTGGCGAAGACCTTGATCAAATGCCCCTCAACGACTGACGGACTGACTTATGGCAACCGCAACTGAAACTCAATCTGTCGTTGAAGCCTTCCAACTGCGGAAGGTATTCCGCGATTTCTGGGGCCGTCCCAAAGCCGTCGCCGTCAACGATATCGACTTCAAGATCAATCAGGGTGAAGTTATCGGATTCCTTGGTCCCAATGGCTCAGGAAAATCGACCACCATCAAAATGCTGCTCGGTCTGCTTTATCCAACAGCTGGCAGCCTCCGTGTCTTCGGAAAGCCACCAACCGCAGTCGACACCAAGCTGCGCATCGGTTATCTGCCCGAAGAGACCTATCTTTACAAGTATCTCACGGCGGAAGAAACAGTCGACTTCTTTGGTGCCCTCTTCAACCTCCCAGCCGACGAACGGAAAAAGCGCACCAAACAGTTGCTGGATATGGTAGGCATGACGGGGGCCGCACATCGTCCAGTAGGAGAGTTTTCCAAAGGTATGGCTCGTCGTATCGGCCTGGCCCAGGCCCTGATCAATGACCCGGACCTGATCATTCTGGATGAACCGACTTCCGGCCTTGATCCGATCGGTTGTCGCAAAGTGAAAGACATCATCCGTCTGCTGGCCAGTCGTAAAAAAACCGTCATTCTCTGTAGTCACCTGCTGGCCGATGTCCAGGATGTCTGTGATCGCGTGCTGATGATGTACGGTGGCAAGGTACGGGCAACCGGAACCATGCAGGAATTGCTCACGGTTGAGGAAAAGACCAGAATCATTGCGCCGAAGCTGGAGCCCGATGTTCTGGAAAAGGTCATGAGCATTCTCAATCAGACTGCTGGCGCAGAAGACATACTGGTTGATAATCCTACCATGGACCTGGAAGACTACTTTATGGAAGTTGTCCGAAAAGCCAGAGAGCAAAGCCAGAGCACCAGTGGCGCGACCAATGAAGATGTCATTGCCAGCTATTTGAAAGGTGATGCTTCGGATCAGCCTAAGGGAGAAAAATTGTTGCATGCTCTCAGCCAGGATGCGCCAAAAGAAGAGCCAAAGCAGGAAGAAAAAGAAGAGCCCAAAGTAGATTCTTCCAAACTGGCCAGTTTGGCCCAGGATGAAGCCAAACCAGATCCAGCACCGCAGACGAAAGCGGAAGAACCCGCAACTCCAGGCACACCACCAGTGAAAAAGCTGGACGATGAAGAGCGGAAAAAAGCCAATAAGGCGATCGAAGACCTGCTTAATAACAAGTCAGAAGACTAATTGCCGTAAAACCGATCAGGGTCTTCAGATTGCAGCTTTCAAGGCAGCTGCATAGCGCTGCAATGCCGTTTTGACCGATTCCTGTTCTTCAAGAGTCTGATTACCAACGCTCTCCACAGTAGCGTCTTTGCCAAAAAGCATTTTCACGCCACTCATATTGCAGCAATCACCAAAACCGCACTTAATACAGGGCACATTGCCGGTCACTCCGACAGTCCCGATCAGATTCATGCCTTCTTCCATGGTCCAGAGTTCAATCTGGCGCGTCGCCAGTTCCAGAGCAGGCGGATGCCCTTCTATGAGCGGGTCACACGCGCTGGTAATCACCGCCACGCCGGGCTTGCCGACACTCAATCCTTTCCGATGGCGCAAGCAATAAAGCCTTTCCATGAAAGCTTTGGTCCGGGCGTCCAGACTGGAATATGGCGTATAAGCCCCAATGACAAATCCTGCAGACTGGTAAAATGTTTCAGCGAGATCGGCCATGTCGTCTTTCACAACACAACGATTCGTCTTGACACAACCCAGACACGCTTTGCATGCCGAAATGTCGAGATCGCTCAGTTTTACAAATTCAGACTCCAGTCCAGTCGCTTCCAGCACCATTTTCACGGCCCGGTCAGTATTGCTGTTTTGAATCGGACTGCCGCTGATACCTAAAATTTTTTTCATGGCCCATATCCCCATTTAGACAGTGATTTCGATCGCGTATATATGCGAGCTGCTCCCCTTTAGAAGATGCGGGAGCAACTGCCAAAGTGCAAGAGCCGCGATCAAAAAGCCAGACAGCGGCAAAAACTTGCTGCACCTCAATCAGGCATGAGGCCAGGGGCGTGAATTGCGGATGTACTTACCATGATCGAAACCAGCAAAATACATCGCCGTAAGAGGATGTCGTACCGGATCATTTACCAGGTCTTTTGCCAGGCTGCTCTCGGCGGCATAGGTCACCTGGTCAGTCCCGTCGACCAGGACATGATACCATGGCTGGTTTGGATCAGGCTGGGTTTGATTGGAAGCATACCATTGCTCATCTGCCTGGCAGCTCAGATCAAAATTGACAATCACACCACGGTAGCCATAGCGGCGATGGCGTACCAGTTGCCCAGGCACAAACAATCGATTCGGAACAAGCATCCTGAGTGGTTCAGCTTCCTGGATTGCATGCCGTTCAAGGATAGGCTGCAGGTGAGCAAGAAGATCTGGTCCGGGAGGCTCAGGCAACTGATCCAGAGCTGGTTCCAGGCCAGGGCCGAACTCATCAAGCCGCTTGAGGATTTCCTGCCGAATCTCTGGAGATTCATCTTCCAGCAGTTTAATCATATAGGGTAATTGTTTGGGATCGTTCATAGCAAAGTCTCTCGGCTTACAAGGATGCAGTGCTCTCTCCCTCCTGATCTTATAATAGGTGAAGTGCGTGTGGTTGGCAATCCCATCTCGTAAGTCTTCTTTTCGTTTAAGACAATATGGGTAAATGTAACCGGGCATGCATCTTGCGAACTAAGTCAGCGCCTAAGCCATTCCTGCAGATTTCCCAAAATCGGGTACATTTATGGACACGATCCGCATCCTTGCTGTTGATGACAACCCAAATGACCTGTTCGTTCTCAAGCGACATATACGAAAAATTACCGAATGGGAACACAGCCTGACAACCAACCATAGCTGGGAAGATGCCCTGAAGCTGATCCAGTCCCCTGAACCTCCCGATGTCATTCTGCTTGACTATCTCCTGGGAGAAATAACCGGTTCAGATGTCTTGAGAAAATTGCGCGAAAAAGGCGCAACCATGCCAATCATCATTCTGACTGGACAAAAAGATGCAAAACTGGCTACCGAATTAACTCGTGCCGGTGCAGATGATTACATCGTTAAAGACGATATCAGCCCAGATATGCTGCGTCTTGCCATCGAAAAGGTGATCACACGACATCAGATGCGTCAGGAACAGGCCCTAATGGAAAAAAGGCTGGAACAAGCCGAGCGCATGGAAACAGTCGGAACTCTGGCTGGCGGTATTGCACACGATTTCAATAATCTGCTCGCAACCATTTCCGGTTACATTTCATTGGCAAGAAACAAGGTTGAAGAATCGGAAGTAGATCGATTTCTTGAGCGAGCAGAGAATTCTTGCAATATCATGGCCCGTGAAGTCGCTTTGATACTGAATTTCTCAAAACAGGCAAAGGTTGAAGCCTGTGAACGTGACATTGGTCAGCTTCTGGGAGACTTTCAGTTGATCCTGCAAAAAAGTTTGCCTGATAATATTATCCTTGACCTCCAGGTTGAACCGGGAATGGGTACCATTTTTTCTTCTGGAGATCAACTGGAGCAGATCATCACGCAGGTCTGCGAAAACAGTAAAGAATCGATGCCAGAAGGTGGGACGCTGAGCATTGCAGCTTCACAAATCAATGCTGATAAAGACCTGCTCGCGCGCTTTCCGGAGCTGAATTCCGGCTCTCATCTCCTTATTCAGATTCAGGATACTGGCATCGGCATGGACGAAGCGACCCGCGAACGCATTTTCGAACCTTTTTTTTCCACCAAGCCGAAAGGAGCGACGAAAGGTGTAGGACTCGGCATGGCTCTTGCCTGGCAACTGGTTAGAAAACACAACGGGATCATTCAGATCAAAAGTGCTCCGAAAGAGGGAACAAGAGCCTCCATCTATCTTCCTCTCAGCAAAGATCTACAAGAGGAATCCTTTGATGAAGCTCCTGGTACCGGGCACATCCTGATTGTCTGCAAGGATCAGGGCATAGGCCTGCTCACCAATGAGATGCTCAACATGTTGGGATATTCACCTGTGCTCCTTTCATCCATTGACCAGGCAGAAAAGCTGCTCAGCGACAAAAAAGTCAACGAATGTCGCGCACTCATCCTTGACCATGAGGAAAACCAGATCAGCAGCCTGGAAGAACTCAGCCATTTTCGATTGGGGCATCCGGAAATACAGACGATCGTGCTCACCTCACACGATCTGGGCCCCTTCGCCGATATGCTTGTCAAAGAAAAAGTGTGTTCCTTTATCGAAAAACCCTTTTCGATAAAATCACTTGCCCATCAGCTCCATTCGATTCTTGACTAAAAGCCGGAATCCCGCTTCACCAACCAGCAAAGTCGAGATTCCGACCACTTTCCGCAAGTGTCTGACATCAAGCGATTCAATGATCGTTGATACCTTCAGGGCGAACATCAGCGCCTTGACCGGATACACGCTTTATGCCGGGGCATATGTAGCTGCGCTGGCGGTCAGTGAGACCAGCCATCAAGGAATCACTGGGGACATATCCATGCCGCGAACGCCCCCAGGAAGGACCATACCGATATACACAGATGCGTCTTTCTCCGGAATTTGTACGAGCCGCAGAACCATGGGCTATGGCATCCACAAACAGGATGGCATCTCCAGCTTCAAGGTGAACTTCTATCGCTCCTTCAATGCCATCAACTGAGGCTTCTCCATACGTAAATTCTGAAAATGCCGGATGCCGAATATTGGACTTATGGCTACCTGGAATGACCATGGTTGCGCCATCTCCTGGCCCTATATCAGTCAAAGCAATCAGAATATTGACCTGCCCGCAATGCCATTGACCGTTGAAATAGCGATATTGCGTTCTTACACAGCCATCCTGTCCTCCAGAGTGGAGACTGATCGCCTGCCCCACCCCTCGGAGATTTGCAAAAGCTTCATCAATGAAAATCGGACCATGCAAGGTATCGAAGGAGCCCTGGCCGCCAACATACCTCAATACACGATCATTCCAGGAGTCATGATCAATCAACCGGGCGAAGGGCTCTCCCGCTTCATAGATCTGCTGGTAATTGATCCCAAGCTTCGGGGCATGAACCTGGTTATGAACATATCCCACCCAATCGCCTGGCTTGCTGGCGGGTATATCATTGAGGGTTGCATTGCAGGCTGCCACTTCCTCCTTACTCAGCGCTTTCGGAATGGTAATATACCCATTCAGATCAAAGAGAAAATCCTCCAGCGCCTGCTTTCGGTCCTTTGGGTTGGCAGTTTTATAGTCCATATGAGTTCCTCAGGGTTATGTATTCGTGGACGTCAATTTTCCGGTCAGTATATAACTGACAGGCTGCTCAAAGTGCCTTATATCGCTTCAGCATCGCCATCAGATCGTCTTTTTTCTTTTGATCAACATGGCCCACCACTGCCAGCCCTTTGCCAGTGCCGAGCTGGTTTACCAATGTGTCAACAACGGCCAGGCCAGACGGATCCTGCCCGATAAAGATCTGGATCTTTTTGCCGGCATCCAGAACTTTTCGATAAACCTCCGGCCACTGACTTATCGGCTTTGCTCCTGCTCCCGGAATCCATTGAATGGCATCCAGCTCCTCTATTTTCAAAAGAGAATCCAGGTGCGCAAGCTGACCGGCTCCATCCAGATGGTAAATGGTGTGCGCCAAACGCTTACAGCTGGCAACAAGTTCAGGCCGGACAAATTCATCAAACATCTCCGGCCCGATCATATAACAGAAATCGCATTGCAAGACATAATAGGATTGCTTGCTGAAAACTGGTGTCCAGGCTGAATAACCAGGATTCCCCCCAGCTTCTCCACTCCGCAAGAGCCCATGCAGCTCAGAAAAATAGTGGTGCCAGGCATGATGAGCGTCCCATGCCAGTTTTTTAACCCGTTCCGGTTCATCATACAGATCCAGAAGCAACTGTTCTCCGGGGCGGAATGAAGAAAGGATATCGAGATTCCCACCCAAGTCCGTCATTCCAAGTACGGCTTCCCCCTGGAAACGTTCAAGTCCGGTACGATACAACTCCTTAAGTCGCCTGTACCACACCGTTTCTTCCCGAAAAGTCAGGTCAACTTCCTCCAATGACAGAGAATGATCGGGATGAAACCACACCGTGTCCTGACCATTCTCCAACTTCAGACCAAGATAGGCCGCAATAACACCCGGACCGAAGTTTGGCCAGACCGCGGGAAAAGCATCTCCCGGATAGTGCTGACATGACAAATTATAATGCCAGCGATCGGCAATCATATCTGCCGGAGTGTCCAGGCTGTAGAAGCTGGTAAAATGCTGGCTGGGTAATGAAGGCTCAGGACGTCCGGGGTCGCGCCCCCCCAGCGAAATATTGAAAAGGGGACGGTCAAGAGTGCCATCCCACCAGGCCTGACTGGTTTCTTCTATACGATTCCAATCACCATCCCCAAAACCTATCGAATTCTGCATACTTCATTCCTCCACCATGGACGTTGTGCAAGTTTTCCTTTATAGTATGACCAGATTTTTGAAACAAATAAACCTTATATTTGTTGGTTGACTCCAGATAAATGTTGCAGGAATCTAAAAACAGCTATCGGCAGGAAAGCTTTATTGTTCCCCTGGCAGCAAAATCTCGGGGCACGAATGATGAGCCTCTTGAACCAGACCTTTTTGCCATATTTGGCGGCACGTTATGGAGCAAAGGCTCTTTTCACTATGAGCAGTTGAGCCATTCCGTTGCGATTCATATGATTGAATCTGGCTGTGGAACTTTCAGTTCAGGAACACAGACCTGGGAGGCAGATGCGGGGACCCTGTTCTGCTTTTTTCCAGGTCAATACATCATCTACGAAGATCAGATCGACAGACCATGGCACTATCACTGGATACGCCTGGGAGGCAGATCCTGCTCCTGGTCGCTCTATCATGCTGGCCTCACCCCGGAGGCCCCCTTACTCCGGTTGCAGAACAACGATGTCATCCACCACTTCCAGGAATTAAAACTGAGATGCAGCAACGAATCCATTGCTCAACATCCCATCTACCCACAATGGTGGACCTGGCACTTCCTGCACCTTCTGAGCCAGGAAAACGCAACAAAATCTTCAGCAGTAGCTGATGGGAGCAGCCTGGCCATCTCCTGCCGAGCGGTCATTGATGCAGAATATGATCGGGGTATCACAGTCGATGACCTCGCCCGTCGACTTAAAGTTGAGCGGACCACCCTGTTTCGTCATTTTCGAGCCTCTTATAACGAGTCACCGAAACAGTATATTGACCGCCTTCGTTTAAAGAAGGCCAGGCTTCTTCTGCAATCCACATCCCGGACTATCCAGGATATCGCCGAATCCTGTGGCTATGCCGATGCAGATTACTTTGGTCGCCGTTTCCGACAGGAAATGGGGCAACCACCAAACCTCTGGCGCAGCCGGCCAACATTGAATACTTAACGGGTGGCAAAAAACCAGGCAGTTGCTGCACTTATCCCCGCAATTCCCAGTATAGTAGCAATAACGATGGCATAAATCATCGCCTGTTGTCCTGGGCTTAAATGATAGCGAAAGGCACGGGATATCGCCTTTGATGCACCAAGAAATTGCTCCCTCACTCCCTTCAATCTCATTTTCTGGCGGCGAAGCTCGTGGATCAATTCGGCTGGAGTCTGAAAGCGATCTGAAGGACTTTTTGCCATCATCCTCTGAATGGTGGCGGCAATACCAACAGGAATACTGGGATTCACTTTTAAGGGATCTGGAACGGGGGATTCAAGGTGGCGCTGAATCAACTCAACCGCATTATTGGTCGGATAGGGAGCTTCGCCTGTGACCATGTGGTAAAAGGTGGCGCCAAGTGCGTATATGTCTGAGCGGACATCCACTTTCCGGGAATCAAGGGCTTGCTCAGGAGCCATATAGGTAGGTGTTCCCAACGAATAACCACTCAATGTGGTACTGCTGCTGGCATCATGCAGACGCTTGGCAAAACCCAGATCCGCCAGCTTGGCACGCCCCTTCTCATCAAGCATAATGTTTGCCGGTTTGATGTCACGGTGAATGATGCCGTAGACACTGGCAGCCTGCAGACCTTCCGCTATCTGAATGACGGTATCAAGTGCACGATCTGCATTGATCGGCTCCTGCTGTTGCTGCATCTCCCGCTTTAATGTACCACCACTGACATGCTCCATGACAATGTAATACTCACCATTGTCACATCCGGCATCATAGACCCGGACCACACTGGGATGGTTGATTCTGGCCGCGGTTTTGGATTCAGCTTCAAACCGGGCAATGTAGTCAGGATGCTTGATGACCACATCACTGTTCAGAATTTTGACCGCGATCGGGATATCAAGCTCAGGGTGATCACCTAGCCAGACCTGTCCCAAAGCACCGATTCCGATGCGTCCGGTCAGATCATACTTCCCGATACGGCGGATAACGATGCGCCCTGGCGGGAGGGTCTTGGTCGGGTCCATTGGCGCAGTACCGACCTGGGTCTTATCGGGGCTCGCGCCACTGGATGAACGGGTTTCATCTGAACCTGGTTTTGAGGCGTCCATATCAGTTGTCTTTCGGGGGCAGAAAACGTGTATGAGATCTGTTAATCGTCTCCAGCTATCTGGATGCGCTGACACCTACTTCCAGATTCTTAACCCCCCGATAGGTCTTGTAGGCCCAGGTACTACCGCCTTCAACCACAGTGGTTACCCGTTCACGAAGCCCACCCTCAACAAAAACCACACGACCAGTCTGCCGAGAAAACGGGCCGGCACGGAAAGTGACTTTATCCATCGTCTTTTCAGATTTGAGGTCGAGTCGATAACGGTCATCACCAAGCCGTTGATAAGATATATTGAGAGCGTGTGTCAATGAGCTGGTGGTCTCAATATGAGTCGGCCAGTTGTTGACCCGCAATTCTACCCAATTATCCGGCAGACGAGGAACGATTTTCAATTCCTGCGGATCCTTATCATCCACTCCGGCGATCAATCTTGCCGTAGTCATCCCCAGAAATGCAGTTTGAATATTGAGATCATCCCCACTTCCCCCTTCATTCTCACCAGAATCGCTGACATTCTGCTTATACTCAAAAGTATAAGGGCTTACTTCAATATCACTTGCCGGCAATCCCAATGTATGTGGTAACGGTGCATACTCATCAAAAGTGTAGCGGATATAGGAATCGAGCCATTTACTGGCATTGGCAGTGTCATCCAGATAAAGCGCAGCCATGATCATCCACAATTGCGTGTCACTCGTGATGTAATCGATATGATTGTAGATCAGATAATCGCGCCGGGTTCCGGAAAGGACCGGAGAGGAAATATTCATCCAGTTCAGTGTCGTCTGCGCACGGGAACGAGTCTCTTCGCCTGGAAGCATGGATATATTGGTCAACTCAATAGGCAGACTTGAAAACAAATAGGGGGTATCATACAAACGGATACGTTGATCATAAAGGACAGGCTCTTTGTTGTTTAAGCGACCATACAGCCAGTTATCAGGTGGGAAACTGACGACGCCTGTACCAGAAGCCAAACCATGTGCTGCTTCAAAAACAGTCATATTCTGGACCCGTTCGCCCACACTTCGGGTAATCAGTTGGCGTTCTACATTTTCAGCCAGTCTGTTGGCGTCACGTACCCAGGCCTGCGCTGACTGTCCATAACCCATGGCATTTGCCATATCGGCAGCAGCACGCAAAGCCAGTTCGCAAGCTTTTGAAACACTACGTGTAGATCCACGTACCTCGCCATTAACACCATATTCGCCTTTGGCAAATATCAGGCCCAACGGATGAGAAGCCATCTGCTTCGTAATGTCATTTGCAGGAGCCAGCACACACGGAAGCCAGTAAGATTTCAGGAACTGGTTATCATAACCATTTGCTTTCCAGGTCTCATACAGGGCCAGAATCGCCAGCGGATGATCAAGTCCGACAGACTGGGTGATATTTGCCTGCGTCCCCATGTAAGCGACACGTTGAACAATCGAAGGTGCCAATTCTTTAGCTAACGCGCCGTTGCCCCATTTGGCTTGTTCGATCATCAGCAGGAACATATCGTGATTTTCTGCCGCTTCCTGTCGTGCTCCACCTGGAAGACTGCTGAATACCTCCCCGTTTTCATCTGCAAAATAATGATCTGCGAAGAACTTGGAAACGGCAAGTTGTCGGGAAAACAGCTCCGCTTCCGGAGTTCCAGTGAATGAAATACTTGGTGCGATAACGTCAGGCTTAACCCGATCGCCAGGACCGATCATGGCAATAAAGTCGATATCAACTTTACAACCAAAGGGAGCAACGTTTTCGATCTGAAGAACGCCATGGGCCAAGGTCTTTTGAATCCATACACGCATGACATAAGCATGCCTTCCCGGAGTTGAAGCAATAATCTTCTGTCGTGTAATTTCAGTGCCTTGTCCGCGGACAACAATTTCAGGAGCAGTTGCCTCATCGACGTAATCATAAGCCAGGCCCAGAAGCAAAAGTCGGCTGGATCTGACAGATTTGCGCTTGGCACGTTGATCATTCTCAATGTATTCAAAATCAGGGAACTCTGGGAAGAATTTTTCATCATCCGCAAAAATCCGGGCGGTATCAAGCTCCAGTACCAGAGGCTCGTTAAGACCATCCAATGCATCAAGCCCGCCATACAGGGAGCCAGGTACATCACTTACTTTAGTCAAAGCAGGTACCTTCAAGGTATAAGGAGCAAAGCTGCTTGGTGCTCCAGGAAATTCAGCATTGGAAGCATCATAGTTTCCAATTGACCAAAGTACATTTCCACCACCAGCCATCATCTTGAACGTCTCGATGCTCTTAGCCGGGCTACGCGCTATCTTATGCTGACGATGCTCCTTACTTGAGCGTGGCAGATACTTAGGCAAAATAACACTTGACTGGTAATGCTGGGCCAGGATCGGGTATGGTTCACGATAATCACCAGCCTGCCCACGGAGCCTTACCAGGGATCGATCAGGCAAGCTTTCCATCGGAATAGTCATCACAACATCCTGTGCAGATGTACCTGGCTCCAGCGTCAAAAAGTCCCTCATCACCGCAAGAACGTTATTGGACTGGCGGGCATCAACCAACTGAACACTGGCGGTTGCAGGTGTGCTTCCGGTATTTCCCCAGTCCATCATGACGGGAAGCTTGCTGTCTTTCCCCAGAATTGTAACCGGGCGCAACACGATCCAGGTATCATTTGCAGCAACCAATGCACCAAGGGTGTCACGTTGCCCCAGTTTAGTCTCAACCCCTCGTTTAATGGGGAAGAGAGAGAAGATGTGGTTGACCCCACCCGATTCACTGTTGTCTGAATCATAAAACAATACCTGAAAGGGGATCTCACCACTGATACGGGCTGGTCCATCCCACAAGGTATGATCAATCTCAAGAAGCAGGGTATTTGTTGCAACCCCAGGCACAAGCTTGGCGTCAGAAACTACCAATTTTTTAGCAGCACCAGGTGTCTCGGATTCAATTTTTACAGCACATTCTTTAGTGGCCAGGTCCGGAAAGCATGAAACCGCAATCACAGAATTATTATCGCGATGCGGTCCTGCTGTGCCGTAGCTGAAAAAAATCTGAATTGCATCACCGTCCATGGCGGCAGGGTTTTGATACTTGCTGGCTATCACCTTGTCGTCAAAAAAATCAATTCGCAGGTACAACTTTGAGCTTGTCCAGGCAGAGCGGACACTGAAATTGTAATCTGTAGGTGCCAGGTCCTTCAGGTCTCCTTGCCGATAAACCTGCTGGCGACTTTCCAGCCCGACACGTGGGGCCATTTCAAAATAATCAGTGTTATGATCCGAATCCATCAACGGTGTATCCGGACTTAATTGAGGGCCGATCAGGTATGTATGTGGCAACGCCCCCCATAAGGCGCTCGTGATGGAAAGCATGGCGACGACTGATAAGAAATATCGACTCATGTTGTCATCCTTCGTTAGACGGACGTTTTCGTATGAGATATCCGGGATTGAGACCGGTTAAAGGCGATGCACCAGAAGGCACGTTCAGGTCAATTATGCCGCCTGCGGATAACCAGGATCAGCAAGCTATGCAGGCAAACATTAACGGGTTAAAGGTAGCGGTATCAAGCCAAAAATCCACGTAGCCCCCCTATTTTGCGCAATTTCACATAGAAGTCCATTATCAATGATCTTCACCTGGAGGGTTTAAGGATGAATAGCTCATTTCAAATGACGCCAGGCCTCAACAGGTTATTCAAAAGCCAACCAGCAAAAGTCAACCAGCAAAAGTTTTGGGTCTTCAGAACGAAGTGCCATCAACGAAGTGGGATTTCACGGAGTTTCCTGGCCAATGAGCGAAAATATGCATCCTGTTCGCTTGTAAGTTCAACCCCCTGGTTATCATAGAGGCCACCCTTGATATTGCTTGCCAGGCGCATATACCGCACAAATTTACCAATAAGCTCCGGCTTTGGCAGATAAGAATGACCTTCATCTGTCAAAGCCAGAATATTCGCGCTTTCGAGCACTGAAAAGATCGGAATAATGTGCTCAGGATCGACCCCGATATTGATACTGATTTCTGTCATCACACTGGCACGTGAAAGACGGACATGGTCCAGCGGTATCCCCTGGGTAGATGCTTCACTGAAAATCAGGTACAACTGGTTCAGGACATAGTAGCTGCAATTCGTCAACAGGAACGGATGAAGCTGCTGGTCCAGAGTCTGCACACGATCTGCCAGAGAAAAGACTATCTTCTCCATCCAGGGAGGGAGTTTCTCCAGTTCTTCCAGCATCAGATCATGGGAGATGACCAGGACTTCCGTAGTCTCTGCAGCTGTCACGGTTGCAGAACGGGTCTTATGGGTAATGCCTGCCATCTCACCGATGATTTCCCCCTTACCCAGAGAGGCAATCCGTATCTGCCGATTGTCCTCAACTCTGAAGACATCTACTTTCCCGGAAATAATGACATAGGTCTCTCGGCTTTCATCACCAAAGCGGATCAAGTCTTCACCGGCAGCAAAAATCTGTCGTCCACCTACCCGCTTACCTGCGATAAAGGCATCCAGATCCTCAATCATCTCATTAACGGAAAGGTACCGATTCTCTTTCAGCGGGGCCATCGCCTTCAGGATGATCCGTTCCAGAGCAAGAGGAATCTGCGCTGAAGGATTTCTGGCGCTTGGTGCGGGATAATCACACGTTTCCGCTTTATGCAGAATTTCCTGAACGCTATCGGCATCATACGGTGGATAGTGGGTCAACAGCTGGTACAGCGTAGCCCCAAGCAGAAAAATATCCGTCCGGGAGTCCACCTCTGAAAGCTCGCCAAAGGCCTGTTCAGGCGAAATATAGGCAAGCGACCCTTTAACGACTCCATCCTGGGTCTGCTCAAAATTGATGGATGTATCATTGCCAATTGCCGAGAGATAGGTCTGGCTGTCGGGTTCTTCCAGAAACTTTGCCAGCCCCCAGTCCATCAGCAGGACTTCGCCATAGTCACCCACCATGATATTTTCAGGTTTGATATCCCGGTGAATAATCCCACGGGAATGGGCAAAAGCGATGGCATAACAGACTTTGCGGAAGATATCGAGCAACGCATGTCGATTAAATTTACGCACATATTCCGGTTTGCGGATATGTATTTTGTAGATGATGTCGTCCAGCGCTTCGCCTTCCACCATCTTCATCACATAAAAGGGCTGACCCGTATCCTTCTGTACCCCGATTTCGTGTACCGGGACAATATTCGGATGTTCAAGCTTGGCCGTAATTCTTGCTTCAGCGACGAATGCTTTCATTCGCCGTTCATCGCTCATGATCGCATTGCTGATCACCTTCATCGCCGAGGATCGGCGCAGGTCCTGGTCATACACCAGGTTAATAATGCCCATCCCGCCACGTGCCAGTTCACGTTCCGGGATATAGCGACGCTTTCCTTTGCGACGGCCAAGCAACTGGACCGTATTTTCACTCAATTTCCTGGGATCGATTTCACCATCAACAGGAAGTGAATGACTATCAAAACGGCTGTTTGAAGAAGAGGGATTGAGATCTGAGCTCATGTGGGGGGGACTTCGATCTTCTGGGCGTGTTGACAACTGAACGGGTAAACTGCGATTGACGCTGGCGGACTTCATGGGGGTGTTTACTATACCCTGAGCTCAACTGCATACCACTTACTGGCTCATGGGAAGACGATAGGAGCGACAAACGTATTGTGGGCACTCTCATTGGTACCAGGCCGAAAGCCCTGCACATGCCCATCTACAAAAATGATATTCATCCATTCATTTCCTGGATGGTTATCAAAGGCATCAAATGACAAGGAATCATGCTCCGCGTTTTCGCTGGAATCCAGCATTCCCGACCCGATATAAATAAATGCGGCATCATCGGCACGATCCTTGAAGGAAACAGAGCTTGGACAGGACCAGATTTTTCCATCATTCATCAGCTTTTCCATTTTCAGCGCTTCAAAATCATTGGTATAATTGGCCGAATGATTTGGAAAATGCCCGCCGTTTTCCCCACTGTACATCAACAAGGCAAGACCTATTTGCTTCAGATTACCGGCACAGGAAATACGCCTGGCTTTCTCTCTCGCCTTGCTCAGGGTAGGAAGAAGCATTCCAGCCAGCACCGAAATGATCGAAATGACGACCAGCAGTTCTATCAGCGTAAAACCGAAAGGTCTTGGTCGGGAAGCTTTTAGCAATGGAATGCGCATAGGGTCTTCTTATAGTCTGAATCTTCGATCTAAAGTATAGAAGCAGACTGCAATTCTGCAAGAGGCAATTCCAGCCTCGCAATCTTCGTGCCTTGTCATTCATCGCGACATCACCATATTACCAGCCCCTTCCATTAGTATTCAGTCTTCTTTTCACCCTGTATTTCTGTATGAACACCGAACGAATCCAGACCCTCATCGAAACATATGCCCTGCCCCGATTTCGTGGTGAGCAGTTGCGACAGGCTTTTTTTCGTGAGCATGCCGCATCTTTCGATGCCATCACGACCTTGCCAAAAGCCTTGCGTCAAAAGTTGGATGAGGAGCAATCAGTACTTACTGTTAAGCCTGAGCTTGTCATGCGTTCCAAAGAAGGAAATGCCTTTAAAGCCTTGATGGTTTTATCAGATGGACTCCGCATTGAAACCGTGCTTTTAATGCCGAAGCCAGGACTTTGGACGACCTGTATCAGCAGTCAGGTCGGATGCGCACTGAAATGCTCTTTTTGTGCCACCGGTCGACTGGGTTTCACTCGCAATCTTTCAGCCGAAGAGATCACCGATCAGGTCCTCTTCTGGCGTCAATTCATGGATCGGGAGATCCAGGGCCAGCAGTTGCAGAATGTCGTCTACATGGGCATGGGCGAACCGTTCCAGAACAAACAGGCAGTCTTTGCCAGCCTTTCCGAACTCAGCAATAATGACACCTTCAATATGGGGTCACGTCATTTATCTGTCTCCACCGCCGGGCTTGTCCCTGCGATGATGGAAATGGCAGACACCCACCCGCAGGTCAACCTGGCACTCTCCCTTCATGCAGCCAATGACGATCTTCGTTTGAAACTGATGCCCATCAATAAAAAATGGACTTTGGAAAAGTTAGCAGATGCGATCCGCTACTGGCTGGATAAAACCAACCGTAAGCTTTTCATCGAATACATCCTTATTGACGGCACAAACGACAAACCAAAACACGCAGAAGAGCTCGCAAACTGGTTGCTCCAATTTGGCAGACCGCACCTTATTCATGTCAATCTGATCCCCTGCAATCCTACAGACAACCAGGTGGAAGGATCAAGACCAGACACAGCGAGGGCATTCAAACAGGCATTGGATAATCGGCATATCATGGCCACCATACGCAAAACGCTGGGTCGTGACCTTGATGGGGCCTGTGGCCAGTTGGCACTGAAAACCAAACAGGCAAATTCAGAAGCAGCGTCTCAATAGCTGCGAGCCTGATCCGATTTTTGCCAGTCTTCAAAAAGCGAGACACACTCACTTTGCAGGATATGAGGAATCAACTCGATATCAAGCTTGGCCAATTGTTTGATTACCTGGTTACTGACTGGTAGTTCATTGAAGCCGGCACCAGCAGCATCACCAATGGAAGCCCCATAGACAATTCTGGAAATCCTGGCCCAGTGTATCGCCGAAAAACACATCGGGCATGGTTCACACGTGCTGTAAATCGTACAGCCGGATAAATCCACTGTATGCAAGTGACTGCAAGCCAGGCGAATGGCTTCCACCTCGGCATGGGCGGTAATATCCGTATGTTGCCAGACATGGTTACAGGTCGCGACAATCGCTCTGTCATCTTTTACGATGCAGGCTCCAAAAGGCGATTGCCCGTGAGCGATCCCATCTCGACAGGCATCAATCGCCACTTGCATGAAACGCTCATCCTGAGACTTCTTCACCTGCGCCAGCTACTGCTTATTGTAAACAACAGGAACCGGGTCCTGCCGCACAGTGACACTGGAGGGAAAGTCCGGATAAAAAGATTTAACCCATTTTGTCGCCGTAAATTGTCCAAAAGTCCACTGCCGGCCACCATCTGAAGATACAGCGACCATCTGCCATGTCAGCTCTACACGCTTTTCCAGGGACTCAAAAGTCAATACAATCGGTATCACAGCAAAAAAATGCTTATTGGTACGCTTGCCGAAAGTCGGTTTGCTCGGCTTCACAGCCTGTAGCATCGCGCCATGTTCAGTAACAATGGCATTCACCGCATCTTTGTAAGAATCGGCAACACCTTCAAAATTACCCTTTTGGCCAACAATGTTGGCATCGGACATTTTTGCAGCATCGAGCCAGCGCTTTTCTAACAAACAAAAAGAAAATTGCTTAGCTGCAGCAGTTAATTCTTCTGTTGGGTTAATTCGCCCCTGAGCCAGCGACTGCTGCAGGGTGGCAAAAACTGCCAGGATTGAAAGTAAACGAATCATAAAATTAAATCCTCCACGGTTTCTCGGGCCGTTCTTAGAACCATTACCTTTCGGCAAAGTGTTTACAAGGCAAATGCAACGCATTTCAAAAACTTTCGACGCCCTCAAATACCCGTTTATTCACCCTCGCGACAGTTTTTTAAGCCTTATCGCCGAAAAAAAGGGGATTTACTTGACAAGAATGGGATGATGCCGTTTTATACGTCTTGGAAACAAGACAATAACAACAAGCCTACCTATATCCTCAATGTCAGATCTAAAATCGACCCCGCTGTGCGGTCGTCATCTTCAGTGTGGCGCACGTATGGTCCCCTTTTCAGGCTGGAATATGCCTGTCCAGTACAGCGAAGGCATTCTTGCTGAACATCAACATACCCGTACTGCTGTCTCCCTTTTTGATTGCAGTCATATGGGACAGTTTCGCCTCAAAGGCGCAGCTTCTGCCGCAGCCCTCGATGCCATACTCCCTCGACTGGCTTCCACCCAGAAAAATGGCACCTGCCGCTATAATTTTCTGACCAATGAATCCGGTGGTGTCATCGATGACATCATCGTATATCGGGTCGCTGCAGACGAATTCTTTATTGTGGTAAACGCCGGAACCATTGCTGGCGATGCGGCCTGGATTCGCAGCCATCTTCCCGCTGGCGTGGAATTCGCCGATGAGTCCGATGACACGGCCAAACTTGATCTTCAGGGTCCCGGAAGTTTTGCCGCTCTCGCAGCTGCGGGAATTTGCCGAGAAGACATTCCACGTTATTTCCGCTTTACCCACACTACCCTCAACGGTCAGCCCATTCTGCTGAGTCGTACCGGCTACACCGGTGAAGCAGGCGTCGAAATCTATGTGGCTGCAGACAAGGCCGCAGAGATGTGGGACTTCTTACTGGCTCTGCCGCAGGTCAAACCCGCAGGACTGGGTGCCAGAGACACCCTGCGCCTGGAGATGGCCTACCCGCTTTACGGCCACGAGCTGAATACCGAAACCACACCTGTAGAAGCAGGCTTCGGGGCCATGCTCAACCTTGACCACGATTTTGTTGGTGGCGAAGGTGTGCGTGCAGCAGCTCGCAAAGAGTTGGTGGGTATAGCCTTGGAGAGTCGTCGTGCTGCACGGGAAGGCACCAAAGTTCTTGACGCCGATAACAACCCCATCGGCACCATAACCAGCGGTTCCTTTGCACCATCGGTTGGCGTGGCTGTAGCCATGGCCTATATCAGCCCCGGCAGTACCCGCACTGGCGACAGTGTCCAGCTCCCGGTAGGACGCAACCTGCTGCCAGGAAAAATCGTACCACTACCATTTTATCAACAGGGGACAGCTCGCCAGCTGTAACCCGGAACGATCAGAAACAGATACGCGATTGGAAAAAGAGTGAGGAGACAATCATGAAGCGTTACACCAAAGATCATGAATGGGTAGAGATTCAGGGCGATGTCGCAGTTGTGGGAATCAGTGAGCACGCCGCTCATGAGCTTGGCGATATTACCTTTATCGAGTTACCGGAAGAAGAAGCTGATTTTGCCAAAGGCGATGTTCTCTGCGTTATTGAATCCGTAAAAGCGGCTGCCGATGTTTACGCCCCCATTGCCGGTACTGTCTCTGCTATTCACATCGAACTGGAAGACCAGCCCGAACTCGTCAACGAATCGGCAGAAAAAGAAGGTTGGCTCTGCAAGTTAACAGGTTTCAACAGCGATGAGCTGGATGCACTCATGACTCCAGAAGCCTACCAGGAATTCCTCAAAGGCTGATCAAACGGCCCTGATACAGACCGCACGCAACAGGTACCCTCACATTTATGCCATATATTGCGAATACAGATCAAGACCGACTCGATATGCTGGCGGAAATCGGCGTATCGACTGTCGCCGAACTCTGGGAAAAAGCCGGAGTGCTTGATCCCCCCCCTGCCCTTGCCAATGTGCCGGAAGGACGCTCAGAGTTTGAAGTCATCGGTAAGCTGCGACAGCTCGCTGACCTCAACGCTCATGAACTCGTCTCCTTTCTGGGCAGTGGTTTTTACGATCACCTCATTCCTGCAGTTGTGGGCGAGGTAATCGGACGCACAGAATTCTACACCGCCTACACGCCCTACCAACCGGAAGCCTCTCAGGGCACTCTCCAGGCCATGTACGAGTTCCAGACCGCAATCTGCCGGTTGACGGGTATGGAGGTGAGCAATGCCTCCCATTATGATGGCGGCACAGCGCTCTATGAAGGCATGATGATGGGCATGCGCCTCACTCGCAAACGGCGGGTCGTCATGTCTGGTACCGTCTCGCCCATCTACCGGGAAATGATTCGCTGCTACAGCCAGAACCTCGATATTGAACTGGTGACAGCACCAGCTCCCACCGAAGGAGCCTGTAGCAACCAGGATAATCTCATCAGCATGCTGAATGATGAGACCGCCTGCGTCCTGGTCCAGTATCCCAATGTCTTCGGCACTGTCGAGGATTGGACCCGGCTGGTCCAGGAAGCACAGTCCAGAAAGATCATGACGGTCTGTTCGACCTATCCTACAGCCCTCTCGCTCATTACCCCACCGGGTGATTTTGGTTTTGATATCGTCACTGGTGAAGGTCAGGCACTGGGTATCCCCTTATCTTTCGGTGGCCCCTATCTGGGTTTCATCACGACCCGCAAGAAGCACATGCGGCAGCTCCCCGGACGACTGGTGGGCCGTACTGTCGATAATAACGGCAAGGATGGCTTTGTCCTCACCCTGCAGGCACGCGAACAGCACATCCGCCGCAACAAAGCTACCTCCAATATCTGTACCAATGAAGGGCTCTGTGCGATGGCAGCCATTGCCTATCTCTCCACCATTGGTAAGGAAGGCTTTACCCACCTTGGCGAGCTCTGTGCCTCAAAAGCCGCGTATACCCGCAATATCCTGACCCGGATCCCAGGCGTTGAAGGCCTTGAGCAACCATCGTTCTTCAACGAATTTGTGATTCGCCTGCCGATGGAAGCAGCTGAGTTTGTCGGTCAGATGATCGACAAGGGCTTTGCTCCGGGTTTCCCGCTATCGCGCTACTACCCGAATCGCAAATGCGATCTTCTCGTCGCGGTCACTGAAAAGCGTACCCGTGAAGAAATTCGTACGATGGCTGCTGCTGCAGAAGCGGTCCTCGCCAATAACGGTGCTCTGGGAGGATTTCAGCCATGACGACACTTGCTACCGATACAGCCCCCATGAAACTGATCTTCGAAAAAGGCCGTCCAGGCCGCAGGGGATCAACACTGCCGGCACTGGATGTCCCCCGCGATATTCAGATTGAAGATCGCTTCAAGCGGAAAAAGGCTGCCGGCCTTCCTGAGGTCAGCGAGCTGGACGTCATGCGCCATTTCGTCAACCTGAGCCGCAAGAACCTGGCGATAGACACCTGCTTCTATCCACTCGGCTCCTGTACCATGAAGTACAACCCCAAGTTTCATGAACGGATCGCCAATCTGGCGGGTTATGCCGATCTCCATCCCCTGCTGCCACAGCTTCGTCGCGGCGGTGCCCTGACTCAAGGCGCATTGGCGGTTGTTTATGAGCTGGAAGCGTTGCTGAACGACATCCTGGGCTTCCAGCATTTTACCATGCAACCTTTAGCCGGTGCCCATGGAGAACTGGCAGGGGTCATGATGATCGCGGCCTACCATCGCGAGCGTGGCTCAAAGCGCAACACCATTCTCATCCCGGATGCAGCCCATGGCACCAATCCGGCCAGTGCAGCCATTGCGGGATTTGATGTCAGAGAATTGCCCTGTGATGCAGAAGGCAATGTTGATCTCGATGCCATGAAAGCTGCCATCGACGATTCCTTCGCCGGCATCATGCTGACCTGCCCGAGCACCCTTGGCCTCTTTGACCCCAACGTCAAGGAGATCAATCGGATAGTGCATGAGGCAGGCGGTTTAAGCTATTGTGACGGTGCCAATCTGAATGCGATTGTAGGTCGGGTTCGTCCCGGCGACCTTGGCTTCGATGTCATGCACGTCAACCTGCACAAAACCTTTTCCACCCCTCATGGCGGTGGTGGCCCTGGCTCCGGTGTGGTCGGTGTTTCTAAAACCCTGGTGAAATACCTGCCCATGTCGCGCGTCATCAAACGCCCCGATGGTTCATACTCCCTGAATTACAACTATGAAGAGAGTATCGGCTACATTGCTCCGTTTTACGGCAACTTCGGCATGCTCCTGCGCGCCTATGCCTATATCCTCACCCTTGGAGCCGAAGGCCTGCGACGCATCAGCGAAAATGCCGTGATCAATGCCAACTACCTGCGGGTCAGACTGTCAAAATACCTGAATGTGGGTCATGATCGCGTCTGCATGCATGAGTGCGTCTTCTCTGCCACAAACTATCTGGAAAAAGGTGTTCGGGCTCTGGATATCGCCAAAGCACTACTCGATGAAGGCTACCATCCGCCCACCGTCTATTTCCCGTTGATTGTGCCGGAAGCAGTCATGATTGAACCGACAGAAACCGAGTCAAAAGAAACCCTGGACGACTTTGTCGCGGCCATTGGACGAATTGTGGAAAAGATCGAAAACGATCCGGAATCTTTCCATGCCATGCCCGTCAAGTATCCGGTCACCCGTTTGGATGAAACCCGGGCAGCACGCCAGCCCGATCTGGCCCTGCTCGACACCAACTCTGAGCCCTGATTTTTAAGAATGACATGCCCTTGGAACTGATGGAACAGCACACCTGCAAACGCTGGGAAATGCCAGCGATCAACGCCGATCTTGTTCGCGCCATCGCGCACGAATGGAGTCTGCCTCGGCCGATCGCCATGGTACTTGCCAACCGTGGTGTAGCCAGCGACGAGATGGAGATGTTTCTCCGCCCTCGTCTGCAGCATTTGCTCGATCCCTTCAAGTTTCCGGACATGAAAGCCGCTGTTGAGCGCATCTGGAAAGCAATCAAAGCAGGAGAACGCATTCTGGTCCATGGTGACTACGATGCGGATGGAGTGACCTCTACCGTTCTGATCACCTGGGTTCTCGAAGAGTGCGGCGCACTGGTTGATTGCTTTCTCCCGAATCGCCTAGAAGACGGATATGGCCTTACCCCCGAATCTGTCGAACGTGCCAGAACCGACGGCTATCATCTGCTCATCACCGTTGACTGCGGCATTACCAGCTGTGAAGCCACGCAGATTGCCATGGATGCCGGTATAGATGTGATCATCACCGATCACCATCAACCCGGCGAAGAAATCCCCAATGCCCTTGCGGTCATCAATCCGCGCCTTCATCCTGAGTTGACCTTTGTTCAAGGCCTTGCCGGTGTCGGCGTTGCCTTCAAGCTTTGCCATGGCCTGATCAAATACGGCCGGGAAAACAGCATTGGTGGCCTGCATATCGATCTTCGCGAAGGCCTGGATCTGGTTGCTCTCGGTACAGTTGCAGATATCGTCCCGCTGCTGGGGGAAAATCGCATCCTGGTGCGCCACGGCATGAAGATTCTCAGTGCCCAGCGCCGCCCGGGTGTACGTGCCCTTTGCGACCTTGTCCATCTAAACGACCGTATCACGCCTGAAGACATCACCTATCGCCTGGCTCCACGTCTCAACGCTGCAGGTCGTATGAGTGACCCGGATATCGCCTTGCGCCTGTTGCGCAGCCGGAGCATTGTCGATGCCTATCCTCTCGCTGATCATCTGGACCGCTATAACAGGGAAAGACAGACCTTTGAGGAAAAAGCCTATATGTCTGCCCGGCTTCAGGTGGATGGAGTCGATATCGATGAGCGCTATTCGTTGATTGCCAAAGGCAGCAACTGGCACCGTGGAGTCATTGGTATCGTCGCCTCCCGCCTGACCCATGAATTCCACCGCCCCACCATTGTCCTGACCATTGATGACGATGGCAGCGTCCATGGTTCCGGACGTTCCGTTCCGGGGATCAATCTGGTGGACGTTCTCCATGGCTGCAGCGATTTTCTTATCCGTTATGGCGGACACCCCATGGCTACCGGATTGGCACTCGAAATCGATGCCTTGCCGGAATTTGAGCGTGCATTTGAAGAATCCGTACAAATCTTTTGCCAGCGCTCCTTTGACTTTACCCCTACCATTACCTTGGAAGGCGATGCCACCTTCCATGAAATTGACGACTATTTCTTCGAAGGTCTCACTTGCCTGAAACCCTTCGGTCATAGTAATCAGGCACCGGTCTTCCGCTTCACCCAGGTTGCTCCGGAACGAGTTATGGCCGCAGGTCGGGATCATTCCCGTGGCACTCTGATCGACAAGTATGGTCAGACCCTCTCCTTTATCGCCTTTGGCAGACAGCCCTCATCACTCCCCCCACCACCATGGACCATCGCGGCGATTCCAGAGATCAATATCTACAGAGGTACCGCCAATCCGCAACTGCAGATTGTCGATATCATGCAATCTACCTGATCGTGCATGTAGAAGGGGAGCTTGTAATGGGAGATCTGGAACAGCTGCAGGAGCGCCTTGGCTATCAATTCAAGAGCAGACGTCTTCTTCTTGAAGCCCTGAGCCATCCCTCCTACATCGCAGAGCATCCAACGGCTGGCCTGGACAATCAGCGCCTGGAATTTTATGGAGATGCCGTTATCCAGTTGATCGTGACCAGACGACTGTTTGAGCAATTCCCCGACCGCCCGGAAGGTGAACTCACTAAAATGCGCGCCATCCTCACCCGTCAGTCTTCCCTGGCTGCATTGGCTCGAAACATCGATCTCGGCCCCAACCTTCGCATGGGCAAGGGCGAGATCATGACCGATGGTCAGACTCGCCCCAGCAACCTCTGCGATGCCTTTGAGGCCCTCATGGCAGCCATCTACCTCGATGTTGGCGAAACCCTCTCCACCACCAACACCATCGTCAATCGCCTCATAGATGAGCACTTTCCTGAAATAGAACGCCTGTTGGAAGATGACAACCCCAAAGGCCTGCTTCAGGAGCGTCTCCAGTCTGAATGCGGACAGAAGCCAAACTACGAACTGGTTGAAGTCACAGGCCCCGACCATCAACGCACCTTCCGCGTTGTCGTCAAATGTGGTGATCAGGAACTGGCAGAAGGCTCCGGCTCCAAGCGCCAGAAGGCAGAGCAGAACGCGGCCCGCAATGCCCTCCGCCAATTCAGTATATCGCGCAAAGATTCCAAACCGGAAGACCCGGGGTCAGACCCGACGGACTAAAATCAGATCTCTGATTCCTCGCCAATGTGTGTTTTAGGAGCCTTACCGATCGGGTAAACGTTGAAACCGATCCGATGTAGTTTTTCGGCATCCAGGATATTACGGCCATCAAAAACAAAAGCCGGCTTCTCCATCACCTCAAAGATCCGTTCATAGTTCAGCTCTGCATATTCCTTCCATTCGGTCAGAATCGCAATCGCATGCGCACCTTCTGCCGCTTTATAAGGATCGCTCTCCCACGTGATCTGATCTGCAATATCCGCCAGATCCCGCTTCGCATTCGGCAATGCTTTTGGATCCGTCACCGTCACTGCGGCGCGTTCATCAACCAGTTCCCGGCACACATAGATAGCCGGGCTTTCCCGGGTATCGCCCGTATCCGCTTTGAACGCAAAACCAAATACTGCCACCTTCTTGCCAACCACAGTGTTGAACATGCAGGTGATCATGCGGTCCACAAAACGCCCGCGCTGGTAGCGATTGATCTTCACCACCTGCTCCCAGTACGATGCCACCTCTTTCAGGCCATAATGCTCGCACAAATATACCAGATTAAGAATATCCTTCTTGAAGCAGCTGCCGCCGAATCCGACACTTGCACGCAGAAACTTGGGGCCAATCCGGCTGTCTGACCCAATCGCTCTGCCCACTTCATCAATATCCGCTTCAGTCGCTTCACAAAGTGCCGAAAGTGCATTGACCGAACTGATCCGCTGTGCAAGCATTGCATTAGCTGCCAGCTTCGAAAGCTCACTGGACCAGACATTTGTCGTCAGGATGCGCTCCCGCGGCACCCAATGTGCATACAAATCCACCAGGTCCTGCACTGCCGCAGCACCGCGTGGCGTTTCTGCACCACCGATCAACACCCGGTCCGGCATCTTCAGGTCAGCAATTGCCGTTCCCTCAGCCAGAAATTCAGGGTTCGAAAGCACCTCAAAGTGTATATCGGTCGCTTTTTCACCCCAATTCAAAATCCGCGCCATAGCTTCAGCCGTACGCACTGGCAAGGTCGATTTTTCCACCACAATCTTGCTGCTCGTTGAACATTCCCTGATCTGTCGCGCAGTCTTTTCCCAGAACTGGAGATCCGCCGCCTTACCGGCACCACGTCCAAATGTTTTTGTCGGTGTGTTAACCGAAACAAAGATGATATCAGCTTCTTTGATCCCAGCTTCCACATCAGTAGAGAAAAACAGGTTTCGTCCCCTGGCTTCCTGCACGACCTCCAGCAGACCAGGCTCATAAATAGGAAGTTCATCAGTCTGCCACGCCGCTATTCGTGCTTCATTGATATCAACAACAGTGACTTTATAAGTGGGACATTTAGCCGCGATCATCGCCATGGTTGGACCGCCGACATAACCCGCACCAATACATAGGACGTGCTTCTCGAATGCTTGTTTAGTCTGGCTCATATCATACAATGGCAGTCATTGTATACTGCCAATTTCCTTCAGATAGGGATTTCAGAAATTACGATAATCAGGCATTAGAGTACTGGTCACCAAGGGCATGTCAACTCACACCAGTGTACCACAACCAGACTTTAACATATGCCGGAAATCCTGTTAGTTGGGCAACACCCGTACAGCACCTTCATCAGCGCTGGATGCCATCATGCCGAACAAACGTAAAGCCTTACTGATTTTCCGGCGTCTGGTCAATGGTGTAAACGCATCCGTTCCTCGTGCTTCCTGGGCTTTGCGTCGTTGTTCAAGTACGGAATCATCGACTTTCACATTGATGCTGCGATTGGGAATGCTGATTTCAATCTCGTCGCCATCTTCGACAAGGGCGATAGCGCCACCTGCTGCGGCTTCCGGTGATACATGTCCAATAGAAAGACCACTCGTACCTCCAGAAAACCTGCCATCCGTCAATAACGCACAGCGTTTATCAATCTTGCGGGATTTCAGGTAACTGGTCGGATACAGCATTTCCTGCATGCCAGGACCACCCTTGGGTCCTTCGTAACGGATAATGACGACATCGCCTTCCTTGACTTTTCCTTGGAGGATCGCGGTGCATGCATCTTCTTGAGATTCAAAAACGCGCGCAATACCAGTGAAATCAAAAATAGAAGGATCAACACCTGCCGTCTTAACAATACACCCGCGCTCGGCGATATTTCCAAATAGCACGCCAAGACCACCATCTTTGAAATAAGCATGCTCAACCGAACGAATACATCCGGCAACACGATCCAAATCCAGCTCAGAGTGGTACTTCTCCTGTCCACCCATCTCCGTAGTGCGTACACCACCTGGTGCTGCTTTATAAAATGCCAGAGCTGCATCAGAAGGACTTCCATCCACATCATATTGCTTAAGGATATCTGCCAGCAAGGAGCCCTCAACTCGACTGACACTGGTATCAATCAAACCGGCATCTGCCAGTCTGGCGAGAATGGCCATGATACCGCCAGCTTGATTCACATCTTCAACATGATAATGCGAGCTTGGTGCGACTTTGCATATCACTGGAATACGGCGCGACAGCTCATCAATATCCTGCATGGTAAAGTCTACTTCGGCCTCACGAGCAATTGCCAGCAGATGCAAGACCGTATTGGTGGACCCACCCATAGCGATGTCTAAAGCCATCGCATTCAAAAATGCCTGACGAGTAGCGATTCCACGTGGGCGGACATCGTCACGACCATCTCGGTAGCATTCATATGCCATCTCAACGACCCGCTTGGCAGCAAGGTCAAACAGCTCCAGACGCTTGGCATGAGTTGCCAGAACCGTACCATTACCAGGGAGTGCCAGGCCAAGGGCTTCATTTAGACAATTCATGGAGTTGGCAGTAAACATACCTGAACACGATCCACAGGTAGGACAGGCCGCCCTTTCAACATCATCCATGGTCTCGTCGTCAACAGCATCATCAGCAGCCATGACCATAGCGTCAACCAGATCATACTTATTGCCGTTGCTTTTACCTGCTTCCATTGGTCCGCCAGACACAAAGATAGCCGGAATATTAAGACGCATTGCAGCCATCAGCATACCCGGCGTGATCTTATCACAATTCGAAATACATACCATGGCATCTGGTTTATGAGCATTGATCATGTATTCCACGCTATCGGCAATCAGATCGCGACTGGGCAAGGAATAAAGCATCCCATCATGCCCCATGGCAATACCGTCATCAATGGCAATCGTATTGAACTCTGCGGCAAAACATCCCTCGGCTTCAATACTCGCCTTTACCCGCTGGCCAATATCGTGCAGATGTGTATGACCGGGCACAAACTGAGTAAAAGAATTAACAATGGCTATCAGAGGTTTTCCAAAGTGTTCCTCTTTCATCCCGTTTGCACGCCACAGACTACGCGCTCCTGCCATCCGTCTGCCTTGCGTAGTTGTACTGCTTCTAAGATCTTTCATGACTCATTCCTCAAGTTTCTTCTGCATCACAATATTCCGGTATTTCTCATATATGAGTAGGTCGTTCAACCAGAATGCAAAAACGAAAACGCCGCATGAACCCCGGTTCATGCGGCGAGTCAAACTACATCAGACTTTCTTATCGACGGAAGTCTGGCTTGCCGCTGACGTTCATCGGGCGAATCGGTAGACCAGCCGGATTAACGAGACGGGCAGATACAAATACCAACAGATTGCGTTTGCTGCTCAGCTCACCATCCATTTTGAACAAGCGCCCGAAAAATGGTATTTCGCTCAAATATGGGATTTTGTCATGGAGTTTATCAACCTGATCCCTGATGGTACCACCAAGAACAACGGTCTCACCATCCCATACAATGACGCGCGTTTCGACAGAACGTCTCTCGAAGATCGGCGTGTCATAGCGGAAAGTGATAGGCTCCCCATTCACCACCGTCGTGGTGTTGTAAGTGCTATCAAGCCCGATGAATTCACGGACAACAGGCTCCAGTTCCATATCAATGGAATATCCATCTGCTGCCACAGTTGGGGTGACGCGGAAAATTACACCAATCTCCTCTGACTCACCAAACTCAGGAGTTGATGGAATAACCGAAACAGCACCATCATTAGTCGTAATTTCAGGTTCTGTAAATGATTCAGGGAAAGAACGTTCCTGCACAAAGTCGATTACGGCAGTTACACCACTCATGGTTGTAACCCGCGGTGCACTCAAAAGGTCAGTACCACCAGTCTGATCCAAGGCATAGATCAACGTCCGGAACTGCAAATCACTCAAAATAGAGGTAACCGCAAGCAAGTTTCCATTTGAAACCCCACCGACGGCATCACGAATGCCAGTGCTGAGACTTCCAGAAGTAGAAGTTGCAAGCTCATCGCCCTGTCCATCAATCGAGATGCTGATATCATCACCCAGCGATTGATTATAATTCTTGAGACCGCCAGCGCTGCTTACCACACCGTTGAAAATCCATTTGAACCCAATCTGCTGCAAGGTTTCCTGACGGACCTCAACAAATTTCGCTTCGATAGTCACCTGGGTCGGCTGGACATTCAATTCGCGCAAAAGCTCTTCAACCCGACGGAGATTTTCCGGGGTATTGCGAACGATAAGCTTACTGGTCTTCGGTTCATAGGAGATTCGGGCACCTTGTGGGAAATCTACACCCAAGTCTGCCAGATAGGCACGTGGATTAATCCCTGCACCAGCACTATCATCATCATCGTCGTCGTCATCATCGTCGTCCGTGTCAAAAGTACCAATGCCGCGAGTGACGGTGGCACCAAACAGACCTGCATCTACAGGATAGATACGGGTTTCCATTTCCTCAATGGGTACACGAGCATCTGCGATAATTACAGCATGAGGTTCGACGATGTACTTCATGCTGGCTGCATGAACAACATATCGAATTGCTTCAATTAAAGGAATATCCTGTAAGACCAGCGTAAGGCGGACCTCTCCTGATGGTACTGCCGCAGGAGTATTTGCAGTAGGGGCAACTGGATCATCAAACAAGAAGTCCTCACCACCACCGCCACCATCTAGAGGCGCTTCGCTGAACAAATCATCGCCGGCACCAAATTCATCGCTGAAAGGATCGGGAGCAGGTGCAAAATCACCACCCAATCCATCATCCTGCAACGGAGCTTCCTCCTTGAATGGACGATAAATAAAGTTTACACCTTTACCTTCCACGTCCAACTCTTGCGCACGTAGGCGCAGCTGATCAATAACAGTTTCAATTGTAGCATCTGTGAACTCAAGCTTTGGAATGACAATACGCTCAAGTTTCTCGCGAATAGAGTCTGTAGCTCTGGGACTTTTGTTGTCGCGCATCATTGCCGGAGATGGACCGCCAGGGCGCTCAAGTGGAGCTACGGGCTCAACCCATTTCCACCCAATCTCAGCCATTCTCTCACGAATCATTGAATGGCGACGGGCATCTGCAACTTTACCCAACTCTTCATAAATGCGTTCTACAAGACGGGAAGCTTCGACATTTGAGGGATCCAGAATCATGACCTGCTCAAATTTTTCACGAGCATCCATGTAACGCCGGTTACTCATGAAAACTTTGCCCTGAGCCAGCAATACCTGGACATCCCTGGTCCGTTCATTTAATTCTGGATCGACATTATTTACATCCGTCTGCTCCTGAAAGTCAGCAAAGTCCCTTGAATACTCCAGATCTTTTAATCTTTCCCGGATGTAGGGACGCATCTCTGGATTCTTTTCCAAGGCTTTCTGATAATTATCAGATGCTTCATCATACAGTTGATTATCGGCGGCTAGCTGACCAGCTTTCAGGAGACTATCAGCCCATTGACGATACACATCAGCCAATGAACTTTGAGTTTTCTCTAAATCATCGCGAACACTCTGTTTGGTTCGCGAGAGATTTTGATAAATGGTTTCTGCAGCAACCAGAAATTGTACTGCTTTCTGATAGTCACCTTCAGCCAATGCAGCATTTGCTTTATCTACATTCACTGAAGCTTCATTTAGTTGTTGCCCGAGAAATGCAATCCGGCGATCATTAATCATTTCCGGATCTTCAAGCGTGTCTTCCACTACAACTTCACCTGCCATATCATCCACGGGTAATTCTGTAGCAAACTCCGTGTCATCGATATCCGGCAAGACTATTTCTTGTGCATGTAGCGTTGATATCTGTGCTATAAGCAAAATAAGCAAGGCGAGGCTCATATGCTTGGCAAAGGATGAACGACTCATATTCTCCTCCATCTCCTAGTTCTTCAAGCGCGGCATTAACATTGAGGGGTTTAGCTGCGCCTGCATACCATCCATATTTGTGTGATCAAAATGACGTGTTGAAGAAACTTTTCAAGCCAAAAAGTATAGAATTTGGAATAGTTCCTTCAGGGAAACAACTCCCCTATTCCCTGGGAATAAGGAAAACTCGATTGGGGTCAGGTCGCCCATCTTCCAAAATTTCGACAATTTGGATGCCTTCTTCCGTGGCATCACGAACAATCATATAGCGCGCTGCATGGCGCTTTCCCTGCCTGTCTGCATAAACAGCATCAAATGCATTGCCTTTACTTCCCCGGATTGGAGTTGGACGCCCGTTGCCATTAACCATCTTAAATATATATGTTGACTCCCCATGCACGACACGTTTCCCGTTTCCAGGCAATTCGACAGTATTTTCTCCATCCTTTATGATGACTGTTTTTGCATTTGACCTATCGTTAAAATCGACCTTAATGTCCTCTACAAGATAACGAGTCCCAGGTATGTATTCACCTATTTTTGCAAATTCACTCTTCGGTCTTCTTGATACCAATTTAAATTGAATACGCCACCGATTCTTATTAATTGGATCTTCGTCATTAATGGCGCCTACTACATATGGAAAATACCCCTTTGTCTCACGGAACAGAACCATATATCTTGCTGGTATTACTTCGCCTTCCCCTTCTCCGGTAGGATCCTCTGTCATTGTTGCGACAGAAACCACTTTCGCTTTTTCAGGCTTGCCTGTAAATGGGTTAATCTCGGTGGTCATATGCATAAGATTTGATGGATCATGCCGACTGTAAACATATAAGACAGGATCAAACAACGTCCCCTCACCAAGCAGGTTCAGTAACTTCTTCTTGGATGCCGATAGTCCAATCAAATCCTGATCATCGTACACCGCCCCACTACCACTTGGCAATGGATTCCAGTGCTCATTTCGCTCAATTTCGACTCCTAATTCATAAATGCTTCCGTCAAACGTTGGTATGGCAACTTTTGTACCAGCTTCTACCTGCCCGACATTTTCAATGCGTTCATTTGCTGCTTTCATTTGCATAATCAAATAGAACATGGTGCCGGCCAGCCCAAGAAGAAGCACGCCAAACAGCAGCCGATCATAAAAGGCGAGAATAAACGCACCTAGTTTCTTAAATATGGCCATATAAAATCCCTGAAAAACCTATGGAGTTAGTTATTCGTCTTCTGAAGTAGATACGGGGTAATACTCCACGTAGTCAACTATAAATACAGCAGATAGACTGGTCATTTCTGGATGTGTAATTCGAATATTATTTAAATTATTCGC
>MDTD01095378.1_pt1 | contig 34637 bp, 26 predicted proteins | sample 811221 | NCBI WGS metagenome assembly MDTD01 (sample SAMN05326646, study PRJNA326480) | marine metagenome | isolation source: seawater | place: Pacific Ocean: South West | collected 2011
AGCTATCTCTGAAGGTGTTAAAGGAGAAGGAAGAGTTGCTCTTCCAGGATTCGGATCTTTCACAAAAGCTAACAGACCTTCAAGAGAAGGAAGAAACCCTTCAACTGGACAAAAAATTACTATCGCTGCTAAGAATGTAGTTAAGTTTAAAGCTGGAAAAGCGTTAAACGATTCTATCAACTAAGAATTAGTAGTAAAAAAATTAAAAAGCCTCGCATTGCGGGGCTTTTTATTTACCCCTCCTCTATTAATTATGGAATATTATTTCGCCTACGGTTCATTGATGGATCTCCATTTCATGAAAAGTCTAGGCGTTCGATACGAAAATCCACAATCTGGAAAACTTTTTGGATATGACTTTCAGGTTAATGTAATGGATTCATTTAACCGTAATTATGGTTATGCAAATGTTACATTAAATAATGAAACTCATGTAGAAGGTATTTTAGTTGAAATACCTAAAATTGACCTGGCTCTTCTCGATGCTTACGAAGGTTATCCTGAACTCTATTCAAGACGTAAATTAAACATTCAGTGCTCTGGTGAAAATAAAAAACTAGAATCATGGGTTTACCTTGGTAATTTAAATTGTATTTCAAAGCGTAACCTGAAGTTATCAATAATTCAAAAGGAAAGAATAAAAGAAGGTTTTGAATTCTTATCCGAAGGATATCAAAAAAAGCTATTGAATTTAATGTCGGAAGAGTAAAAAAAGACTTTTGATAATTAAAAATACCTACAATTGTTTCTGGACGCACTCCTCTAAAAATCATATCTTTGTGGCAAAATGACCATTTATGTCTTATAAACTGAATACTATTGAGGAAGCTATTGATGACATCAAAGCAGGTAAGGTAATAATTGTTGTAGATGACGAAAATCGTGAAAACGAGGGAGACTTTGTTTGTGCAGCAAAATCAATTACCCCTGAAATCATCAATTTCATGGCTACTCACGGTAGAGGTTTGATTTGTGCTCCTCTCGTTGAGGAGAGATGCGAAGAGTTAGGACTTAACTTAATGGTTGAGTCCAATAATGCTGCCTATGAGACACCTTTCACTGTATCTGTTGACTTAATAGGCCACGGCTGTACAACGGGAATTTCTGCTCAGGATCGGGCCAAAACAATTAAAGCATTAATCGATCCTGCTACACGACCTGAGGAATTAGGTAAACCGGGTCATATATTCCCTTTAAAGGCAAAAAAATCAGGAGTTTTAAGAAGAGCAGGTCATACTGAAGCGGCTATAGATTTCGCTCGTCTAGCAGGTTTTGAACCTGCTGGAGTAATCGTTGAAATAATGAACGAAGACGGAACTATGGCACGGTTACCCGATTTGGTAAAAATCGCCAGGAAATTCGACTTAAAAATTGTTTCAATTGAGGATTTAATATCCTATCGATTAAAACACGAATCATCAATTGAAAGACATATGCACGTTAAAATGCCCACTAAAATGGGTGATTTTGACTTGGTGGCTTATTCACAAAAAAGCGACGGACGCGAACACTTAGCTTTAATCAAAGGGGAATGGAGTGAAAACGACCCTGTTTTAGTGCGAGTGCATTCCTCTTGCGTAACAGGAGATATTTTCGGGTCTTGTCGATGCGACTGTGGTCCTCAATTAAAAAAAGCCATGGAACTGGTTGAAAAAGAAGGACAAGGTGTTGTTCTCTATATGAATCAAGAGGGTCGTGGAATCGGCTTACTCAACAAACTCAAAGCATATAAATTACAGGAAGAAGGAAAAGATACTGTTGAGGCCAATCTTGAACTGGGTTTCCAAATGGACGAAAGAGACTACGGTGTCGGAGCTCAAATCCTTAGAGATCTTGGGATTAAAAAAATGCGTCTTTTGACCAACAACCCCAAAAAGAGAGCTGGTCTTGTTGGATATGGTCTCGAAGTGATTGAAAATGTTCCTATCGAAATTGAGTCCAATGAGCACAATGAATTTTATCTGGAAACGAAAAAAAGAAAAATGGGTCACGATCTTAAACAGTTTCCAAATTCAAATGAATAAATATTAACGTTCATTAACCAAGTATTTTAGCAGTTCGTTTAATGAACTTATGCTCTAAATAATTTTCAAAACTATCTGTTGGTACAATGCCTACTTTCAATCCAAGTAATTGTTTTCAAAAGTTCAATGAGGATGTTAGCGGTATTAAACTACCCGAAAAATTCACCTTTCCCTTTTTATACGAACCTTCTGAAATTGCTTTAGTCGCAGTTAACGAATTAAAAAAATGTATTCAATCGAGAGATTGGAATCATAACTTTGATTCAAATCAACCCAGCCTCCCTCCCGTTGGAAAAATGTTTGGTGTTTTAGTTGTCCAGTCAACAAATGGGGATCTTGGTTATTTATCTGCCTTTTCAGGAAAATTAGGTGAAGACGTTTTAATTGAACCTTTTGTTCCTCCAATATTTGATCGGCTTACTGAGGATAGTTATTTTTTGCAGGGAAAAGTTGAACTAAACAGTATAAACGATTGTGTAAATAAACTGGAGACTTCGACTGATTTTGCCGAATGGAGGAAACTCATCAAAACAGAAACCGAATACGCTCAAAAGATAATTTCAGAGGAAAAAGAAGTTATTAAAAAACAGAAAAAGATTAGGCGTGAAATAAAATCAGGAAATATAACCTCCAGTGAACTGATAAAATTGAATGAGGAAAGTCTTCGAGAGCAGTTAAGGTTAAAACGATTAAAGCGATATTGGAGATCGAGACTGGAATTTCTTAATGAGCAAGCAAATCGATATTCCATTGAAATTGAAGAATTAAAAATAAAACGAAAAGCAAAGTCAAATGCTTTACAAAAAAAGATATTTAGTGAATATAAGTTTTTAAACTACGATAAAAACTGGAAATCTTTATGGAAGATTTTTGAAAAAACTGCAAATAAAACTCCACCCTCAGGTGCTGGTGATTGTTGTGCCCCAAAACTTTTACAATTTGCTTATGAGCATAATTTTAAGCCAATTTCAATGGCTGAATTCTGGTGGGGCAAATCACCCAATTCGATAATAAGGAAACATGAACATTTTTATCCTGCTTGTAAAGGAAAGTGTGAACCAATTCTCGGCCACATGCTCAAAGGTTTAAATGTAGACTCGAATCCATTATTGTGTGAAAGCAAACCTTTGGGAGATGTTAAAGTCGTTTTTCAAGATGAATCCATTCTTATTGTCAGCAAACCTTCTGGTTTATTATCAGTTCCTGGTAAAGAATTAATCGACTCTGTTTTGGTAAGATTAACCGAACAATTTAAAAATGAATTTATTCCTCGCTTATTACATCGACTGGATATGGCAACATCCGGCGTTATGATTTTTGCAAAAACAAAGAGGGCTCATAAAAATCTTCAAAAACAGTTTTTAAATCGAGTTGTTAAAAAGAAATATGTCGCTTTACTGGATGGAGAAATAAAAACACAAGAAGGAGAAATCAACCTTCCTCTAAGGGTGGATTATGAAAATCGTCCATCTCAAATGGTTTGTTATGAACACGGTAAACACGCCATTACCAAATATGATGTTATTGAGGTTAAAAATGGTAAAACACTTGTTCACTTCTTCCCTGTTACAGGAAGAACTCATCAGTTGAGAATGCACGCATCTCATTCAAAAGGGCTAAACACACCTATAGTAGGAGATATTCTTTACGGTAAAAAAGACAGTCGATTGCATCTACATGCGGAAACAATATCATTTATACACCCTATCGAAAAGAAAGAAATGAGCTTTACGGTTAAAGCTGATTTTAATCCCGTCGAAACTATTAAAAAGTTAACACCCTAATTCAGAAAGTTTAAGGTTCATCTCTACTCCACGAACTTTTGCATATAATAACCCCAGATTGGAAGTGCCATATTAGCGCCTTGTCCTAATGCTCCATTTCGAAAGTGAGCACTTCTGTCTTCACATCCTACCCAAACACCCGTAACTATATTGTTAGCTATTCCCATATACCAACCATCTGAAGAACTTTGAGTTGTTCCTGTTTTACCGGATATTTTAACTTTCGCAGGATACCCTCCATAAGGTTTTCCAGTTCGTAATCGATATCCAGTTCCTTGAATGGTTTTTCCGTTATCATCAAATCGTGTAGTATTCCCTTCCATGATATCCATCATTTGGCTTGCAGTTGACTCACTCAATACTTTGTATTTTTTTGGTTGAGATTCGTAAAGAACTTTTCCATTTTTGTCTTCAATTCTCAATAGTGTAATAGGTTCAAATCTTTCCCCTTTATTAGGAAATGCAGTGTAAGCGCTAACCATTTCCCATAATGAAACATCTGCTGTACCCAAACAAATAGATGGAACAGGCTCCAGCCTACCCTCTATTCCAAATCTTCGAGCAAACTCAATTGCCGTATAAACACCCATTTTTTTTGTTAAGCCAGCAGCAACCCAATTTATAGATTTTGCTAAACCTGTTTTCAACGTTATTAACTCATACTCCAAGTTTTTTGCCCCTGAATTTACAGGCGTCCAGGTTTCCGGAATCCCATATTCTCCTTTATAGAAAGTTATTTCTTTATTCATGATTACCGAGGATGGATCCATACCGTGCTCAATGGCTGCAGCGTATATAAAAGGTTTGAAAGTTGAACCTACCTGCCTTTTGGCTTTAATATGATCGTATTTAAAATGTTTATGATTGATACCGCCTACCCATGCTTTTACATAGCCCGTCGTTGCATCTACGCTCAAAAGTCCACCTCTTAGAAACTTCTTATGGTAAAAAATAGAATCAAGAGGTGTCATAGTTTTCGTAACGGTTCTTCCTTTTTCCCATGAAAAGACCTTCATTTTAACCTTTTTATTAAAAACCACTTTCATAGAGTCATCAAAGGGTTTTAAAAGCTCTTGGTATTCTCCATACGCTTCTTCTAAATCTTCCTTTAAATCACTCACTTCATCTTGATAATGTTCATACTCCGATAACAAGTCATCGAACTCTTCCTGGTATTTGTCAATTAAAATCTCTTCAAAATACTTAAGAGTATCTTTTCTTTTGAGCAACTTCAAATCAAATTCTTTTTCATGTAATGCTCCTTTATATTTTTCCAATGAATCCAGTTGCATATCATAAGGCTTCTTTATCTTTTTGTAATCTTCATATGCATTTAAAAGATATTTTTTTCGATAATACACCGTTTGATATCTCTCACTTCTTCTCATTCCATTGTAAAGAATTCTTTTTAAAGATTTCGCTTCTTCCTCTTTAGAATCCGTTTGAAAATCAAAGGGACCGTTTTTGCGTCTTCGCCATTCTTTTTCGAATGCTGGCTGTAATTCTTTTTGTAAATGACGAGTCATCGCTTTTTCTGCCTCTCTTTGCATTTTAGAGTCAATGGATGTGTAAATTTTCAATCCATCAGTGTATAAATTATAGTTGTTCTCTTTTGCCCATTTTTTCATAAACCCCCTGATGTGTTCACGGAAATATGCAGCATATTCATTTCCTTCGCTAATGTCTCTTTTCACCACCTTTAAAGGAACTGCCTTCAAAGAGTCATATTCCGTAGTAGTTATATAACCCGCATTTCTCATCAACGCCATAACGGTGTTTCTTCTTCCCGTTGAACGCTTTGGGTTTTTTATTGGATTATAACCAACAGGGCTTTTGAACATAGCCACTAATGTTGCACACTCCTCAATGGTTAAATCATTTAAATTTTTACCAAAATAAACTCGAGAGGCATTGTAAACACCTACTGCCGAATAGAAGAAATCATATTGATTAAAATACATAGTTATTATTTCTTCCTTGGTATATAGCCGTTCCAAACGAACCGCCATAACCCATTCCTTTAACTTTTGTTTGATTGCTTTCAGTTTATTACCACTTCTTCTTTCGGTGAAGAGCATTTTAGCAAGTTGTTGAGTTATGGTACTGGCCCCTCCTTTTCCTCCTGTGAAAATACCAGCAACTGCACGCCCTAAACCTCTAAAGTCTATCCCTGAATGGTTGTGATATCTTTTATCCTCCGTTGCAATGAGTGCCTTTACAAGATTAACAGGGATTTCTTTATATTCAACATTAATTCTGTTTTCTGTGTAATAAGTGCCAATCAACGCCCCATCGGATGAGTATATTTCAGATGCCTGATAAAACTTAGGGTTTTCCAATTGCTGGGTACTCGGTAGTTCTCCCAACAAATTCCAGTTGGCGATTCCATAAAAAAAAGTCCAGGCAAATAAAAGACATGAAAAAAAGAAAATCCAGAATCGAATGATGTATTTAGCCACTACTTCCTTATTTATTAAAATCTAAGTTAATTCATTATACCTTTATTTTTAACGCTAACTATTAATTGCTTGTTAACAGTTATTATTTGATATCGGTTACTTAAATTTGCAGTAATGAAAAAACTAAAAATTTTCCTGGCCCCATTTTATTTATTTATCCTTCTTTCCTGTTCAAATCAAAGTTCGAATTCCACAAATAAAACATTTAATGGCCAATTAACTTTAACTCCCGCAGAGAGTGCTTTACTGTCCTTCGACAGAATGGTTGAGCTTACAGTATCCAAAGAAGAAAAAACTGCCTTGAAAAAGAAACTAAAAGAGCTCGATTTATACAACAGGAATAATACATTGGCACTATTTATTGAGTCCAGTAAGGTTAACGAAGTAAAAAAATTCATACGCGATAATTACGACAAATTACTTCTTCAAAAAAATAACGTTTTTGTTTGGGAATCAAGAGATATAGAATCTTTGCTTTTTGTGAAAGACGAATATAAATCCATTGAAATCGGTTCCTTGGTTCAATCTGTAACACAAACTGATTCAACTACAAAAATCCAGTTTTTACCTGAATCAAAAAGAATTCTTTCAGGCTTTGCTATGAAACATCTTAATCGACCTATTTTACTTGAAATAAATGGAAAATTAATTACCACAGTTAAGTCTTTTGGGAAAATGGAAAACAGAACTCTTTCTATTAAAAGGCATTAAATTCAGTTTGTAAGCAAAACCTAAGAATAGTATTTATAAATATTGATTACCTGTTTATAACTGTTCTATATTTACTTCCTATATCTATTATTTTGAGTTAATTAAATGTTATTTTTACACTCTAAATTTCGATGCAATGATTACATTCTTTGGAAATCCTTCTCAAAAGGTGTTCGCGGTTCAAACAGAAAAAACCATTTCTAACGACTCTATATCTAAACTTAACTGGCTTTTTGGTGGTACTCAACTCATTGAAAGTAAAAACATTGAGGGCTCTTATACAGGACCTCGAGCATCTATGATTACTCCATGGAGTACTAATGCTGTTGAAATCACTCAAAACATGGGTATTGGAGGAATTGTGCGTATTGAGGAATTTGAAAGTTCAAATAATGAAAATGCAAATTTTGACCCAATGCTTCAAAGTAAGTTTGATGTGCTGTCACAAGACATCTTTACTATCGAAATTGAGCCCGAAAAGGTGTTGGAAATCCAAGATATATCTGCTTACAACCAAAAGGAAGGGTTGGCATTAAGTGATGATGAAATCGAATATTTAAATAATTTATCTGAAAAATTAGGAAGAAAATTAACGGATTCAGAAGTATTTGGTTTTTCACAGGTAAACTCTGAGCATTGTCGTCACAAAATATTCAACGGAACTTTTGTAATTGATGGCGAGGAAAAACCTACGTCACTATTTAAACTCATCAAAAAAACATCACAGGAAAACCCTAATACAATAGTTTCTGCCTACAGCGATAATGTTGCGTTTACTGAAGGTCCAAAAATTGAACAGTTTGCTCCTAAAACACCAAATAAGCCCGATTTTTTTGAAAAAAGCGAAATAAACTCCGTTATCTCCTTAAAGGCAGAAACACATAATTTCCCCACTACAGTTGAGCCTTTCAACGGAGCTGCAACAGGTTCAGGTGGTGAAATCAGAGATAGATTAGCTGGAGGAAAAGGATCGTTGCCTCTTGCAGGAACTGCTGTTTATATGACATCCTATTCCCGGTTAAACGAAAACCGTCCCTGGGAAAAGGGTATGCAGGAAAGAGAGTGGCTTTACCAAACTCCTATGGATATTTTAATTAAGGCATCCAATGGAGCTTCAGATTTTGGAAATAAATTTGGTCAGCCCTTAATCACAGGTTCAGTACTTACTTTTGAACACGAAGAGGATGCCCGAAAACTCGGTTTTGACAAAGTAATAATGCAAGCAGGTGGAATTGGTTTTGGTAAGAAGGAAGAAGCCATAAAGGAAGTTCCTGACGCAACCGATAAAGTTGTTTTATTAGGGGGAGAAAACTATAGAATTGGTATGGGAGGTGCCGCGGTATCATCAGCAGATACTGGAGAATTTTCAAGTGGTATTGAACTCAACGCGATTCAAAGAAGCAATCCAGAAATGCAAAAGAGAGCAATGAATGCTATTCGAGGGATGATTGAATCAGGTAAAAACCCAATCATTTCTATTCATGACCATGGAGCGGGTGGACATTTAAATTGCTTATCGGAGTTGGTTGAAGTCGAAAATAAAGGAGGAAGAATTGAACTAGACGCTCTTCCTGTTGGAGACCCAACTTTATCTGCCAAAGAAATTATTGGTAACGAGTCTCAGGAAAGAATGGGGCTGGTCATTAAACAAGAACATCTATCGGAATTAAAGGAAGTAGCTGAAAGAGAGAGGTCTCCGATGTATACAGTTGGTGAGGTAACTGGCGACGGAAAATTCACATTCGAATCTTCATCAACAGGAGAAAAACCAATGGACCTGGAATTAAACGATATGTTTGGTTCCTCACCAAAAACGGTTATGACTGATAAGACAGTTGAACGTAAATATCAAGAACCAGAATACAGTATTGATAAAGTACTGGAATACACAGGTGCTGTACTAAAACTTGAAGCAGTAGCGTGTAAAGACTGGCTAACCAACAAAGTAGACCGATGCGTAACTGGAAAGGTAGCGAAACAACAATGCGCAGGACCTCTACAACTTCCATTGAACGATGTTGGTGTGATGGCTTTGGATTATAACGGTAAAGAAGGTATTGCAAATTCAATTGGCCACTCCCCTGTTGCAGGAATTATTGACCCTGTAGCCGGTTCAAAAAATGCAATTGCAGAAGCATTAACCAACATTGTCTGGGCACCGCTTAAAGACAAAATAAAATCTGTATCGCTTTCTGCCAACTGGATGTGGCCTTGTAAAAACGAAGGTGAAGATGCTCGTTTATATGAAGCCGTTCAAGCAGTATCAGACTTTGCTATCAATTTAGGAATTAATGTTCCAACAGGTAAAGATTCTTTAAGTATGAAGCAGAAGTACAAGGATATGGAGGTAATATCTCCTGGTACTGTTGTAATATCTGCTGCTGCTCATTGCGATGACATAAAAAAAGTAGTGGAACCTGTACTTAAAAAGCAAGAATCAAACAAAATATTTTACATAAACCTATCTGGCGATAACTTCAAATTAGGAGGATCTTCATTTTCACAGATATTGAATAAACTTGGAAATGACGCCCCTTCTATTCTGGACGATGGTTTATTTGCGAGAGGTTTTAATGTCGTTCAAGACTTAATAAAAAAAGACTTAATCAGCGCTGGCCATGATGTATCTGCTGGTGGTTTAATTACAGCATTATTGGAAATGTGTTTTGCGAACAAAAAGTTGGGTGTTGAAATAGATGTAACTCAATTAGGAGAAACCGACTCCATTAAAGTTTTATTTGCCGAAAATGCTGGGTTGGTATTCCAATCTTTCAACCCCAACGTTGTAGAGGAAGTATTGAAAAATGCCAAAATCCCTTATCATATAATTGGACATGCCGTTGAAGGTGATTTTGTAAAAGTTAAAAATGGTAGTTGGACCAATGATTTTCATATTGCTCAATTAAGAGATATTTGGTTTGAAACATCCTACCTGCTGGACAAGAAACAATCAGGAGAGGCTCAGGCAACTTTAAGGTTTGACAACTACAAAAATCAACCATTAAATTTCAAATTCGGCCAAGACTTTTCCGGTTTAAAACCAAACTATTCAGGCAAAAGACCTATTGCTGCTGTTCTCAGAGAAAAAGGTTCCAATTCAGAACGAGAAATGGCAAATGCATTATACCTGGCAGGGTTTGATGTTAAAGACGTTCATATGACGGACCTTATTTCTGGACGTGAAGATTTAACAAAAGTTCAAATGATTGCAGCAGTTGGCGGATTTTCAAACTCTGATGTTTTAGGTTCTGCAAAAGGTTGGGCAGGCGCTTTCCTGTATAATGAAAAAGCAAATAAAGCATTGAATGATTTCTTTGCAAGAGAAGACACCTTAAGTTTAGGAGTTTGTAATGGATGTCAATTGTTTGTTGAACTTGGTTTAATCAATCCAGAGCATGAAGATAAACCCAAAATGCTCCATAACGATTCACACAAGTTTGAATGTAATTTCACTTCTGTATCTATTCAAGAAAATAATTCAGTGATGTTAGGCTCCTTAGCTGGAAACACTCTAGGAATATGGGCCGCACATGGTGAGGGTAAATTTCACTTACCCTATAATGAACAGGAATATAACATCGTAGGTAAATATGGGTACCAAAGTTATCCTGCCAATCCAAATGGTTCGGATTATAATACAGCAATTTTAACCTCACAAAATGGGCGCCATCTGGTAATGATGCCACATTGTGAACGTTCGATTTTCCCTTGGAACTGGGCGAACTATCCATCAGATAGACAAGATGAAGTAACTCCTTGGTTAGAAGCCTTCGAAAACGCGAGAAAATGGTGTCTGGAAAATGTTTAATCTGATTTCCAATGAAATTTAATGGGTTTGTTTTTCTCTTAATTTCTTTTTCCTTATTAAGCTGTCGAAAAGTTAATAAAGATTGTAATCAAAACATCTATGAAAACGCTCCCGAGAAAGAATGGATTAAATCTCATGACGGTTCAAAAGAAGAATCTCATGGTCATTTCATAATGACCTGTTCGGATGGAGGGTTTCTTCAAATTGGTGAAACTGGGTTTATCACATCATCCTCTCACCTACTTGTTATTAAAACAAATTCTAATGGTGAGTTGATATGGAAAAAGGAATTTTACGTCGGAAATCACAATTTAGGAAATTCAGCCATTGAAACCAATGATGGCTATATAATTTGTGGCTCACTAAATGAAAATAGTACTGTAATTAATTTGAACAAGGAAAATGGAGAGGTGATTTTCAAAACAACTATCGATAACGGAGGAACAGATGCATTTGAACATATCGCTAAAATTGAAAATGGTTATGTAGCTGTAGGTTATGTTAATGCTGCAGATCGTTTAAATACATTTTACACCGAAGGACAGGGATACATTACTTTTTTGAACGAAGAGGGCAATAAAGTAAACGGCATAAATTTTAACGCTTATTTGTCGCATGCTTATCGAATTAAATACTTTAATAATGAACTAATTATTGCAGGTTTAACTGAGAGCAGTAATGACTATGGAGTTATTAAAACTGATACCTCTGGAAATGTGATTTGGAATAAAACTTACGGAGGCTCACAGCCTGACCATTGTTTTGGTATGGATATAAACGATGAAGGAGAAATATTTCTTACCGGTCATACTTTATCCGGAACTGAAAACTGGGACACATATACCATGAAAATTGACAATGACGGCAATCAAATTTGGGAAACCAAAATTGGAAACCCAAGAGGTTTTGATCCGAAATATATTCACGATGAAGCTTGGGGAGTTAGAAGTTCCGCTGATGGAGGATGCGTTGTTGTTGCAGGAACTGGAGACGAATACAATAATTATAAAAAAAGATGCGGCAATTCAGGTGACAATTCAAACATATGGCACGTTTACATAATTAAATTTAACAACACAGGTAGTGTTGATTGGGAAAAAACATATGGAGGAGATAGTAAAGTCAACTGGGCGGGAGAAGATATTGACTTGACGCCCGATGGCGGGGCTATTGTTGCTGTTGACAACAGTAGTTTTGGTTTTTTAAAGATTCAACCGTTTTAAACTTAATCTCCAAAACTCCTTTCACTTAGATATAAAGGGATAGAAATATTTTTTAAAAGAAAAAGGCAAAATCAAATGTTTTGATTTTGCCTTTTTGGATAAAACCTGATTTTATTCCCGTATTTTACGTTATTTTTTTATCGTCAAGTTAACCAGATCTCCCGATGTTGTGGCCGTTAAAGTATATCCTCCTTCAACAGAAGAAAGATCATAACTTAATTCTGTTGAATCAGGAATTAATTGAAGTGTAATTGATTTATCTTCAAGACCGATTCCGTAGTTACCTGTTAAAACTTCTTTTCCATCAGCAGACGAGAGAGTAAATTTGGGTCCTTTTTCAAAATTAAAGACATATCCTTCTTTATATTTCTCATGCATTGCTGAAAGTAAAAATTCTTCCTTATTCACCATAGCAGCGGCATCATCAACATTTGAAACCGTCCATTTCCCTACCAATAATTCATTGTCTACATTTGCCTGAAACGGAGCAGAGCTACAAGAGACCATAACGACAGCAATAATTCCTAATAATATTTTATTCATTTTAATAAGTTTTAGAATTCTAAAAATAAAATTACTTTTCACAAGAAAAAAAAAATCATTAAAAAAATAGATGTATTAAATCATTTAAGCTTTTTCCAGGCCTTCATATAAGGCATAAATACATTTTTCAACATCATAGAAACTCCATTCGAAGTTATGGTAGCACCAGAAATAGCATCGACCTCATGATCAGGATATTTCAGTCCACCTTTAACAACCTTAAGCCCCATATACTTATCTTCTTTCATTACCATTTTAGGGTTAGCAGTAAACATATCCTGAAAAGATTTCTCAGAAATTTCAGCACCAAACCCTTTTGTTTCAGATTTATGATCGAACGCAACTCCTGAAACAGTATTCTTATCCTTTCCTAGTGCAACAAATCCCCAAACAGGTCCCCACAAACCATTTCCAGCCATTGGGATAACATAACTTGTGTCATTTTGATTAACGTATATAAAAACGGGATATCTTCTATGTTCCGGATTATTTTTTGAAGCCTTAAACTCCTTAACAACGTCAATTAAAAATGCATTCTCTCCTTCAATTTCATTACCTTCAAAATCATAAACCTTACTCGTAACATGCTTTTTAAATATTTTTTTTATTTCAGATTTTTTCATGTTTTTTAAACTATCCAATGACTCAAAACCTGCAGTTGAAAGAATAAACTGTCTTTTCTCATTGGCAATATTATCTACATTTTGGTAAGGTTTTAACTGAGTGGAGTATCTCTCACAGGAAATCATTAAAAAAGCAATCGCTCCAAATGCTATTTTCTTCATTTAAGAAATTTTAAAAGACAAAAATAATTCAATATTTATTAAATTGAATCCGTTTTTCTACACAAGAATTTTTTTGCGATGAAAATTAAAACTGAAGATTTATTAAACGACTTAAAAGAGAAAACCTCAAAAATGATAACCGAGGTAGAGTTTTTTAAACAATTATCGAAAGAAGAGTTGAATCGAAAACCTGCTGAGGACAAATGGAGCATTCTCGAGTGCATAGGCCATTTAAACTTTTATAGTGATTTTTACTTAATTGAGTTTGAATCTAAAATTTCAAATGCAAAACAAAACACCTGTGAATACCACAAAACCAGTTTTCTAGGTAATAGATTCGCGAAATCAATGCTCCCTGTTGGCGATAAAACACCCATGAAAATGAAAACTTTTAAAAGTAAAAAACCTGTTCAATCCGAACTATCAGTAAATACATTAAATAAATTCATTTCTCAGCAAAAAGATATTATTCTACTAATTGACAGATGCAGATCAATTAATATCACTAAAACAAAATGCCGCTTAACAATAAAGTCAATAAAGTTGAGATTGGGTGACGCCTTAATGTTTTATACCTTTCATAATGTTCGCCATATTGTTCAGGCGAGTAAAATACTTGGAAAAAATTTTGAATTTTAAAGGACTCCACGAATAATGTATTTAATTTTACCAAATGGGCTTGTACAACTTTCCTGTTAAAACCTATGTAATTCATGCCGAAAAAGGTTACGAATATCATGGAGAACGAGTGAAAACACTTTTCAAAGAAAAAAAAATTCCTTTTGAATTTATGACAAAAGGTTCACCCTCCAACTTTTCAAATGAATTACTTTCCACTTATTTTGTTCAGGATATCTTAAAAAAGTATTCGAAGGGTGGAATAAGCTGTACTCTAAACCACTTTTTAGCATTGGAATCTTTTATTGAATCTGAGGAAAATTTTGCTCTTATTTTCGAGAACGACCCTTTCTTTATAGGCGATTTCCAAAAAAAAAATGAATCGAATATTTCCTGAAATTGAAGCCTTATCTTCAGGCTTTATAATATCCTTAGAAAATACTACGCTTACCTTCCCAGGTTACAAACAAACAAATAAAAATCAATTTTTATATGCTGCATCAAAAGGAAGAATGGCAGGAGCATATTTAATAGACAAAACTGGTGCTGAAAAAGCTCTTGAATATTTAAAATCAAACAAATGTGCTTTTATAATAGATTGGTTTCACAATGAATTGATTGAGAAAAATGTACTTAAAATGTATTGGGCTCACCCTCCATTGATCGAGCAGGGTTCACACAACGGGCACTTAAGCTCCACGATATCCTCAAAAAACAAATCTATTTATCGTCGTTTCGCATGGATAATCCGAAAGTTCGTACGAAAAAATATTGGAAGACTTTTTAATCAAAAAAGAATAATCGAATAATTTGCTTATTGCTTGTTTTCATTCACCAGTTTATCCACCCTACTCTCGTTCAAACCAGCAAGTATGGTAAGGGCAAATATCGAACCTATAGTAATCCATAACCAAATTGGAAATGCTGGAGGATCACCAGCTGCATATGAGTGTATTGATTTGGAGAAATAATAATTGACTCCAAAGAAGGTCATGCATACAGCACCAAAACCAACTATTGTTCCGAACGCATTAAAGAAAAACTTACCCCTAATAAAACCTGGAACAAATCGAAAATGCAAAAGCATTGCATACACAATAACAATTACAAGAGCCCAGGTTTCTTTTGCATCCCAACCCCAATAACGGCCCCATGATTCGTTTGCCCAGACTCCACCCAGAAAAGTTCCTATGGCGGCCAAAACAACTCCTATAGTAACAGTCATTTCATTAATAAAGGTTAATTCCGAAGTCAGGAGATTTATCTTTTTAAAGTTTCTTATATTTTTAAACAACATTACTCCCAAAACAATCAAACCTAAAATAGCTCCTAAAGCAAAAAAACCATAACTGGTAGTTATACATGCTACATGTATAACAAGCCAATAGGACTTAAGAACAGGAACCAGATTGGTCAATTGGGGATCCATGTTCTCATGGCCTGCCGTCATTATAATCAAGAAAGCAACAAAAGCAGTTCCCGCGGTAGTAAGTTTAGAATATCTTGCAAATATTAAACCCGCCAAACAAGTACCCCAAGCAATAAAAATTAAAGCTTCGTAACCATTACTCCATGGAGCATGACTGGTCAAGTACCACCTTAGAATCAAACCATAGGTGTGATAAAGAAAAATTAAAGCAAATATCCCAATAGCTATTTTTAATAAAAACGAAACTATTTTTTTAAATTTTAGCTTTACTGAGGCCATAACCTCGACCAGTCCAAAAATCAGTAGGAAAACCGAAAGCATTCCATATGCTTTCTTTATATTGGAAAATATCGAAGAATTGTTATAGTTAATCTCTAAATCTATTTTAGATTGACTGGGTAGAAAATCCTCAGGGGTGAATTTTTTCTGAATTGCTTCTATTCGATCTAAAATCATTGAAGCTTTATCAAACTCTCCTTTATGGAGCATTACGATATAGCTGGCATACATTATTTTATAACTTGTATTATTCAGAGATATTTCTTTCCCGTTAACTTCAACAGTACCGGAAAGTGTTTTTGCCGCGCTTTCATCACGAGGCGAAACCCATTTGTTATTCAAAGTAGAGTCATTTGATGGGAATATTCTTAAAAGATCTCCTTCTTGAGTTCTGAAAAATGTTTCAAGCTTGTCTCCAACTTTTATTATTTCTTTGTCCCACCTGTCTCTTTTAGCTGCATCTTTCTGCCCTGCTTCTATAGCATACTTTTTAATCTTACTGTCGCCATTTCCTTTAAGGTCAAAAAAGTCTAAATACGATACATACTTACCTTCTTTTACTCCTAAAAACTTTCTCAAAGAGTCTGATGACACATATATAATTCTTTGACTTTCGAAAAGTTTTCCATTTACTATAAGCTCAAGTAAAAACTGTTCTGGTGTAAAAGTGCCGATGCTGTCCAGTTGAATATTATCTTTCTTTGAGATTTTATGTATGATGTCAAGCGCTAAAGTGTTAATAGGCTCAAACCTACCGTCTGCACTTTGAACAATAAGCTTACCAAATCGATCGGCATGTTCTTTTGTAATTCTTCTTGCTCCATTTGAGAAACTCCCTCCCAGAGGAGCGATTCCCTGGCTTTCATGACTGTGATTGTGTTCATTGTGGGCAACAGAGGCAAAACTTAAAAAGAGAAATAGAATACCAAGAGAGATTCGTTTTTTTCTTAATTCTTTTACTTTTTTCATAATAAAATTAAACCTTGAGTTTTTATTGAAAAGGCTCAAAACAAAACCTAACCCAAGAAACAGATATCCAATATATGTAATGTAGGTTCCAGGTGCATCATGATTCACCGAGAGTTTAGTTCCTTTTTCATCTTTATCGAAACTGCTTTGAAAAAAGCGATATCCCTCGTAATCTAAAACGTTATTCATGAAAATACTGTGTTGTTTTGTAACTGCATTTTTCTCATCGTACAAAGTAACTTCTGATTTATATCCCGATGGATTATCGGAACCAGGATATCTCTCCAGAATAAAATCATCTAATCTTAGTGAGAAAGGAAGTTCAATGGGTTTTGAACCATAAGATGCTTTGATTTCATATCCCATGAAACTAAAATATTCAGGGGATGGAATTCTATTGGGACCTCCAAACAAAACAACCTCTGTTATTTGTTCCCCAACTTTGACCTGAACCTTTAAAGCATCTCCACGCTTGCTCTCTCCTTCTATGGTTTCAAGATTTTTAACTGCATTTTCAAGTTTTTTTCCAAAAACAATCGAAGTTTCAAAACCACCTTGAGTTTGAACTTGGTGCAGTTGACGAAACTTCATAGGAGCATCAGTATTTGGCTGAACAGTATCTCTTGTTTGATCGGCCATTACCATACGGTTGATTTGAAACGGAGAGTTAATTATAAACTCATCTCCTTTTTGAAATACAGAAATCGCTCCTCTTATCGATGGATCGTTGAATGAAACAAGAACATTCCCAACACGTTCAGACTCTCCAGATTCAATGTAAACAAATTCTCTTCCCTCTCCTTTTGTTGTAACAACCTCAAGAACATCCTTACCACCACGAATGTTCTCATACAACTTATAATCAGCATTCTTGATATAATCAACGTAGGATACTTCGACCTTTTGATTTTGGAAATCAAAAGAAGGGAAGTCAAATTCATTATCCGTTGTCGCAGCCATAAGCATTGCCTTCGAATACTCTATGGTATGTCGTTTTTCTTCTTTCGTTAGGGGAGGTTTGGAGACTTCTACAGTTAAATACGGTTCTGCCGAGTGCATAATATTTGATGTTGTCCCCTCTCTAATGAGCATCATACCTTCATACCCGAAATAACGAGTAACTCCTGCACCTACTATTATTAGCACAAAAGCAAGATGAAACATCAAACTTGGCCATTTTTTCTGGCTGATCATCTTATACTTTTGAATGTTTCCAAGAAAATTGATAACTAAAAGCCCCAATATTAATTCCAACCATTTCGAACGAAAAATAACAATTTGAGCAGTGGTTGTATCGTACTGATCTTCCAAAAATGTTGCAGCACCGACCATGTATGCAAAAGCAAACAATAGTATTGTAGTAAAACGTGTTGAAAAGATAAAATTCAGCAGAAATTGCATATCATTTATTTGTGGTTACAAAAATAATGATTATCTCCGGATAAGTTGTGAGTTTTTACTTTTGAAAAATCTATAAGCTAATTGGATTTAACCAAACAAAGCCTTTGAAATTTCTTTACTCATTTCACTGTAATCGGATTTATGTATAAATTTTATAAACCCCTTACCTTGGTGTTGCTCAGCCAGAGCATTTACATCTAATGCAGACATCATCATCCAACTGGCTTTTGTCTGAATCTTTTCCTTGACTTTATCTTTTAATTCCGCTCCTGTACCAATGGAGCCAAGAAGGTAGTCCACCAATATTAAATCACAATCATTTTTTGATAAAATTTCTTGTGTAGACAAAAAGTCTTTAGCGATTTCAACTTCAACTTTATCCCCAAAAAAGTTATCGAATACTTCTTTCAAAATTTCAGACTGAAAGATAGCATCATCAATAATTAATATTCGCTTTGCTGCCATTTTACCTTTATTTGATTCATCCCCTTCTCTACTTCTTTACTGGAGTTAATTAACACAAGAAACTCTTCTTCAGAAATTTGACCTCCCGATTGAGCAATTGAATAGGCCACATTTAATATCTCATAATATCCACTTGCCCCAATACTAACAGCAATTCCAGATAACTTATGAAAATTCTCTTTGAGTTGCTCGATTTCATTTTCTTTAAAACTAAAATTAAGCTCTTCCCAAATTTTTTGATTATGATTTAAAAATTTATCGATGTATGAAATAAATTTTTCTCTCCCACCCAACAATTCAGCATTTGTATTAATTTTTTCCTCATTTATTAAAAAGCTGTTCGTATTTATGTAGTAGTCGTTTGCTTTGTTAAAGTCAAACCATTTTTTTAAACCCTGACTTAATTTTTCAAAAGTTATGGGTTTTGCTAAATAATCATCCAGTCCAAGCTCAATGTATTTGTCTTTTTCATCCTCGAGAACATTTGCACTGAGGCCTACAAAACAAGAATTTGCCTTTTTATAATTGCGTTTTATTCTTCTTACTGCTTCATCTCCACTAATACCAGGCATATTTATGTCCATCAAAACCAAGTCAAACACATCATCCTCGTAAAGTTCCACGGCTTTTATGCCTGACTCAGCCTCTTGTACAGAGCAATTGTACTTCTCCAACATAGCTCTGGTAAGCGATCGATTTATCTCCATGTCGTCAACAAGCAAAACGCTCAGTGAAAGGTTTAAGTGGTTTTTTGAATTTACGTTTTCCGCTATTGTGCTCTCGGAAGAAATTTCACAATTAAATGTAAACCAAAAGTTAGTCTCTATACCATTTCCAAATTCCAAACCAATTTCACCGCCCATAAGCTTGACAAGATGTTTAGATATTTTCAAATTCATATCCGACTCTTCTTCAATTGAACTTAAAGACTGGGTGTAATCAGAAAAATCCAACCATTCATTATCTTGACTTAAATCCGAACCGCTACTCTTTATTAAAACCTTTATTTTTTGACTACCACATGCTGTTAAAACAATTTTAAAACAAGGTTTTTCGTAAGCATTATATGCATTCGTCAATAAAGTATTTATAACCTGAGAAACTCTGAATTCGTCTGCCTGAATCCACTCGGGAAGATCATTTTGGTAGGTCAAATCAATTTTTGTGTTTCTTTTCTCGATATCCTGTTTAAAAATTGCAATGGATTTTTCTACGAAACCTTTCAAAGGCATTTTTTTGGGGTTAAGCTCCAACTCTCCCTCTTCAATTTTTCCTAAATCGAGGACATCGCTAACGATTTTCGACAAAGTTTGAGATGAGCTTAATACTTTATAATAATCACCATCATTAACATCATCGAATTTAGATTGTGATGTTAAAAGCTCCAGACTTTCCGACAAACCTTTCAATGGTTCCTTTAATTTATTACTTATTCTTGCTAAGAAATCGGCCTTAAAAGCCGTCTTCTTCAAAGCATGATGCTCAGACTCTTGCGCTTTTATTCTTTGCTTTTCTTTATTTATAAGATCATCCTGACTTTTAACAAGCTTTGAGTAACTTGCTTCCAAACTTTTTCTTAGTTCTTTTTCCTTTTCCAGGGCATTTTCAATAAGCTCTTCTCTTGATTTGTTTTCATTTGACAAAGAGATAAATATGGCCGATGTCCACAAAAACAATACAATAATTAAAAAGTTATACATAATAATTCCGTGTTCCCTGGAAACGGGTTCAAGAGGGGTTACTACCTCATAAAAATGTTGAGTAAGAAAATACAGCGTCAAAAAAATTGCGCTCCAGGTTATACTTAAGGATAGTTGTTTTTGACCAAATAATAAAAACGGAGTTCCAATGGACGGAAGAAACACAATTTCAACAGGCAAATTTATACCATTAAAAAAAGGACCTGACATTATGCTGATGGCCATTATAAATAACATCCAGTTTCTTGAGAAAAGGTGAAATTTCAGGTGATTAAAAAAAATGGTAAGTGCGAAAAGAACAGCAATTATAAACAAATAAGATGCTGTAATAAATGTACTTCCACCTAAAAAAAAACCGATGTTAAAAACCAGAGAAAGGACGAATGAAAAAGCAGCTATAACATTCGTGAGTTGAATTTTACGGACCAGACCGTAATCGTCTAACCCTTTTACTCCCATTGTTTTTATTTTGTTGAAAGTTATCATCAACTAAAATTTAATTTCCTCGGTGAGTTTTATTTTTAAGCTAAAAAGTGCAAAAATAATTCTTTTTATTTTGCCGATTAAATAAAAAAAAGCTCTTTCTATTTGAAAGAGCTCTCTAAAGTTTATGCTTCAACTTCGTGTTCTTCTTTTTCAAGAACTTTTTCTTCGAGATATGGGAAAACATCTACAACATTGGTTTTTGTAATTGAAGGTATTTCCCAATCAACAATTGAACCCTGTAGCCTACTTTCCATTTTTTCATAAGCATCTTTAAGACCATCCGCCTGTACAATATAATTCTCGTTGATCTTTTTTTCCTTTCCGCTATCGGGATCGGCAGATATATAACTTACTTTCACTTTGTAGAAATAATCAAAAGCTTCATCCACTATTACATCTTGTATATTGGTTTTTGCGCAAGTCAATAAATTATATTCGGGAATGTACTCTTCTAAAATTCCTTGAAGTCTTGCTTCAGCTTCTGTGAAACTTAATGCATTCAACATATATGCCTCGCTCTTACTCTGTATCGAACCATTTTCAGGATTTTGCTTTAAATATTTAATCTTTACTGTAAACCAATCTGTCATTTTAATAAATTTATAAAGTCAAATATAATTCACTTAACAAGTATTTAAAGGGTTTTTAGACTTTGTTTTTTAAACATATTGTTAACTATTTTGTAATTTGTATTTTTTTGAAGCAACCAAACCAACTTACCTTCGTTTTTTAAACAGCAGAACAAAACTTTTACTACACATGCTCAATCAAGACCTCATTATACAGGGTTGCATTAACGGTGACAGGCGTGCACAGCAATCTCTATATGAGCATTTTTATGGTAAAATGATGGTAGTTTGTATGCGATATGCAAACTGCAAAGATGAAGCATTGGATATGTTTCAAGAGGCGTTCATTAAAGTTTTTAAAAACCTTCATAAATATGGAAAGCAAGGTTCTTTTGAAGGTTGGGTACGAAGAATAATGGTCAATACATGTATTGATCATATAAGAAAGAACAAAATCAACAACCAAATGGTTGAGCTGGATAATAATCACGGAAGTATAGAGGTTGATGACGAGAAAGACGCAGGTATTCTCGAACATGTGAACTTTAGTGACCTCCTCAACATGGTGCAGCATTTAAGTCCTGCGTACAGAAGCGTTTTCAACTTATATATTGTTGACGGTTTTACCCATCAAGAAATTTCTGAGGCTCTTGGAATTAGCGTAGGAACCTCTAAATCAAACCTTGCAAAAGCCAAAGGGAACTTAAAAAAAATGTTGTTAAAGAAAATTGAAAAAATGGCTGGGTAAGTCAAAATGGGAAAATTTGAGGATGAAATAAAGAAAAAACTGGAAGAGGGAAGTATAGATTACTCACCTTCTGATTGGAATCAGATGCATCAAAAACTCTCTGAGAAATCATCCTATTCTGAATTTGAAAAAAAGATGAAAGACACTCTGTCGAGTGGAACTATTCCTTTAACCGAAGGAAGCTGGGATTCTTTTAGTGAGCGAATTAACCTTTTAAATGAATTTGAAAAAACCCTGTCTGACAAGCTCAACAGTGGAAAAGAAAATTTAAATCCAGCACATTGGGAAGACTTTTCAGAAAAACTAAGCACCAATAATTTAACTACTTTTGAAAAAGCGGTTAAAACATCCATAAACTCAGGAAGTGTAGCTTATAACCATGATCATTGGAAGGCACTTAAGAAAAAACTTAAAAGAAATCAAACACAAAAAATACTTTGGAGAAGTGCTGCCGCTTTACTCCTGTTAATTACAACAGGTATTGGCATCAATATGTTTTCAAATGATGAACAAAAAACTCAAAGAGAATTTTCACAGTCAAACAAAACTGAAACGTTCAAAAATGAATTTAGTCCCACGAAAGAAAATATCATATTAAACGATAGCCAGCTAAACATTAATTCCATCTCGCCAATTTCTGATATTTCGCGAGATGAAAATCATTCAGTCAATACTGTTAATAGCTCATTTGGAAATGATCTCCCCTCCTTTGATTCCACTACAGAAAACAACTTGAAACAAAAAAACATAGAAAAACTAACCTCTTTGCCCTCGTTCTCGGTTGTTTCAAAAAATCCAATGAATTTAGCCTTTGAAATGTTACGTCATCAACATACGAAAAAGGAAAATTCTAAAGTAATTTATACTATACACCCTGGTGCTACCCTATGGCTGAACTTTTGGGACAATCCAAGCTTAACAGGCTTATACGGTAAAAACAATTTGTCTGGATTTTATTTTAACGACTGGGAATTCAGTGATGAAAATAGAGATTTAAGCGGAGAGTTAAATTTTGTTCAGCCTCTCGTTCGTATTGGAGCTTATGAACGAAGATTAAACAACGACTGGGCAATTGGCGGATATTTTAATTATCAATTAAAGAAGAATTGGAACATTCGTGAATATGCAGCTACCGTAAGCTATACAAAACAACTTCTTGAAGATTATAACTTCAGATTTGGGGCCGGTGCCACATTCAGAAGTCAAAATTTAGCAGTTAATGAATTGACATTGAGAGAAAAAGCAATCAACAGTAATTATATATTTACTACAGAGATGGGTAGTATAAAGTCGAGAGAAGAGTATCAGTCGGCATATCACCTTGGAGGCTTCATCAACCATAAAAATTTCTTTTTAGGGTATACCATTTTTAATTTTGGATTTAACCACTTAACAAACGACAACGACGTAACTTTAACACGTCATAATTTTATTGGCGGAATACATTCTCCTGAAATTAAAAAATTCAAGGCAAGTGGATTAATGAAGTTCGAAAAGGAACTTTTCACAAATTACAGTCCTGCTGTTGGATTGACCTACAACGATAGAATATTTGCGATGTACGAATATGAAAATTTGTCCGGAAACCGACTCTCTATAGGTTATCAAATGAGCAATGGCTTCAAAGCTCAATTTAATTACAACATAAATAACATAGAAAATTATAAGGTAAACGAACTTAATCTTGATAATTTTACCGAAAGAAAAGGATACGTTTCAGCCGGAATAAATTACATATTTTAATCTATGAGAACTTTATTAATATGTTGTTTACTAATTTCTCTTTTTTCATGTTCAGAGGACAGGATGGCGGGAGAATATGGTGAAGAGCAAGAGTTCTCACAAGATTTTGTTCCTACAACTACCCCTGTTCATGTTTTGTCCAACAACCTGGATATCGATGAATGTTTTTACGAAAATAACTTTGTAAAACTAATTGCTTACGATCCTTTTATACATTCCTACCATTGGTATAAATACAATGAATTTGATGAAGAGGAATTAATTTCAGAAGATTCCGTTCTTACTGTTTCTCAGGAAGGGTACTACCTTTTGAATGCAGAATATTCAATACCTGAAATTGGAAATTTTGACACAACCGTATTTATTGAGTTGTATCATTGTCCAACAATGGTTGAAGTTCCGTCCTCTTTTATACCTAATTACAATGGTCAATTTGATACATGGTTTCCGTTTTTTATTGGTGTTTCTGATTTTTATGTTCGTATCTCTACTGAAAACAATAATGTAATTTTTGAATCCACTTCAGAAAATCACGTTTTCACAGGGGAATACAATGGAGAAAAACTACCATCAGGGTCTTATTTATATTACATATCCGGCACTTATAGAACCGGTTATGTTTTTGAAAAACAAGGAGTTTTGGAACTGGTTCGATAACCTGAAAAACAGCAATAATAATTCTACCAAATTTGCGTATTTTAGTAAAAACTCTTTACAATGGAATTGGACAATCTTTTAATGGCGTTTGTGCCTTCGGCTGTAGTTGCCGCTATTACTTACTTACTTATTGATCGATTTTTAAAAGCAGAAAGTAAACGCCATATTCTGGAAATAAAAAAAGAAAGTGTGAAAACTACCATTCCTGTTCGACTACAGGCTTTTGAAAGGGTAATCCTCTTGCTGGAAAGAATAGATGCAGCTCAAGTAGTTAAGAGAGTCATCACTCCTGACATGACAAGCGGACAGCTAAAATTAAGAGCAATTGCCGAAATAAGAGACGAATTCAACCACAACATTACTCAGCAAATTTATATGTCTGCTGCCTCTTGGGAAAAAGTAGTTAAAGCAAAAGACGACGCTATTAAATTAATCTCAATTACAGGCACTCAAATACCCGACAATACAAATGCAATAGAATTTAGTAAGAAAGTTCTTGGAGTAAACGAGGAGCTTGAAATAAGCAATGCAGAGGCCATTGATTTTATAAAAAGAGAAATCAGAAAAATCTTTTAGTGTCGTTTTGTAACCATTAAAAAGTATTTCAGTAAAATCTTCTTTATGACTTTATAAAAATAGCTTATAATGTTTTTAAATAAAATTAGCTCTCTGTTGAAACTCTTTACCTTTCTTTTATTGGCAACTTGCATAAGCTGTCAAAATAATACTGTTGAACAAAAATATCAACGCTATGAGTTATCGGGTAATACTCAAGGAACAACATATCAAGTAATTTATATAGACTCTACCGATCGAACTAAATTAATTCATAAAGAAGTAGACTCAATTTTGAATTCGATAGACAATTCATTAAGTACCTACAACCCCAATTCAAAGATTAGTAAATTCAACAATTCCGATTCTTGTTTTTTAATCGACAACCACATGCTTAACCTATTTTTGTTGAGTGATGAAGTAAATTCTATTTCAGATGGAGCTTTCGACCCTTCTGTTAAACCAATAGTTAATTTATGGGGCTTTGGAGCTAATCCCGTAAACTTAAATCACCTTTATAAAAACGTTACGGATTCAAAAAAAAGAGATTCTTTAGTTAATTCTTATCGCGACTCACTAAGCTACGATCTTACAGATTTTGTTGGTTTTGAATACTTTATGCTCGATGGTGACATTATTTATAATTCCTTTGAAGAGATGCTAACCGGAGAATTTAACGACAATTTTCTTTGTAAAGATGACTCAATTGTTCAACTTACTTTTGATGCTGTGGCTCAAGGTTACACCTCAGATGTTATAGGCGACTATTTAAATTTTAAACTTGGAATCGGTGACTTTTTAGTGAATGTTGGAGGGGAAATTGTAGCGCAGGGTCGAAAAAAGAACAACAGACCCTGGATGGTTCAAATAGAACATCCAAAAGTAGATACTGAAGAAGGATTGGATGAAGTTGCCAAAATACAAATGGATTCAAATTACAGAGCCATTGCCGTGTCTGGAAATTACCGAAACTTTCGACAGGAAGGAAAACGAAAAATTGTACACTCCATCGACCCAAGAAATGGTCAACCTGCTGAAACAAATGTTCTAAGTGCGGCAGTATTATCTGACGAGGCCGCAGTTTGCGATGCGTATGCAACAGCCTTCATGGTTATGCGACTGGAGGAAATCATTCCATTACTTGAATCCGGAACATTAAATATCGATGCAGTTATTGTTTATCACGATTCAGAGGGAAATTTACAAACTTATATTTCGACAAATTTGGAGGATAAACTTTTATATCCAATTGAACCAGAATCTTAAATAAGAAAAACACTAAGCAGCCTGAGTATCACTATCGCATTTATCTCCAGGCTGTGCTCCACAAAGTGAACATGGTTCATTTTCTTGATTTAAAACAGGGTTTTTCGAAGCACATGTACCTGAAAACTCTCCATCTTTTTTAAATATTAGTTTAACAGCTATTCCCAGGAAAGCAATTGCAAGAAAACCAATTGTTAAGAGAATCATTTTCATATCGAACACTTTTTACAAAGATATGGGATATTTATTGAACTTGGGTGGAAATTACTCTTTGTAAGAAAAGTAATCAATTAAAAATAATTGTTTTATTTCCAACAACAAGCATTTTTCGCTCTACGTGTAGCTTAATAGCGTCTGCTAAAACTAGCTTTTCGACATCTTGACCAATTTTCACTAAATCCTGAACAGCATTTCTATGTGTAACATGAGCAACTTCTTGAGAGATTATGGGACCCGCATCTAAATCATCCGTAACATAATGTGCAGTGGCACCAATAATCTTAACACCACGTTCAAATGCGGCATGATAAGGTTTAGCCCCTACAAAGGCAGGGAGAAAAGAATGATGAATGTTTATAATTTTATTCGAATATCTTTTTATGAATTCAGGAGATATGATTTGCATGTAACGTGCCAAAACAACAAAATCCACTTCATAATCCGAAAGGATTTTAAGCTGCTTTTTTTCTTGACTCATTTTATTTTCAGTAGTGACAGGAATGTACTCGAATGGTATATCAAATCGTTCCACGATACTTCTTAAGCATTCATGATTACTAATCACAACAGGTATTTCAACTTCTAATTCACCACTTTGCCAGCGACCCAATATATCAAACAAACAATGAGATAGCTTTGTCACAAAAAGCCCCATTCTAGGCCTTTCGTCGGTGAAATATAAATCAAAGTGAATAGAAAATCGCTTTCCCAGTAAAGTTTCAAAGTATTCGGAAATTTTATCTCTTTGTATTGTAAAAAAATCCAATGACCACTCAAGGCGCATAAAAAAATGATTGTTATCATGATCCGTGTATTGATCTAAATCAATGATATTTCCCTGATTACTGTAAATAAATTCCGTAACTGAACTTACTATCCCTTGTTGATCTTTACACTCTATTAACAATACTGCATTCGCCATATGATTTTTTTGTTGAAAGATTATTGTTCAACCTATTCGTAAATATAAGTAATCCAAAAAGAATTTACATTATCACTTAAACCAAGGAAAAGAGACGGGTGAATAACGAATTGTTTAGTTCAATCGCATTCCGAATAAACACACATCATCAACTTGTTCCTCATATTGACGCCAATTCTTGTAAAAAGAAATCATCTCAGCCTTTTGAACAGGAACGGATAGAGACGATATTTCCAACAGTTTTTCATGTAACTTCCGTTTACCTAATTTTTTACCTTTTGGCCCTCCAAATTGGTCTTTATAACCATCCGTTGTGGCATATATGGAATCACCAGGCTTTAACTGCTTTTCAATAATAGTGAACTTGTGATTCGAAATAATATGTTGACCTATTGGGTTTTTATCTCCTTTAATTTCTTCCAGATCTTCACCTGAAACGACCACAAGACCGTTCATTGCTCCACTGAACCTCATTAGGTTAGTTTCTAAATCCAAAGATAAAATAGCCATATCCATTCCATCTCCAATTTGTAAATCAGCATTTTTATCGGTTGAGATCAACTGAATTATTGAGTTCCTTAATTCTTCAAGTATAGTATGAGGAGCTGTAATTTCCCTGCCAAAAATAATTTCATTCAACAGAGATATACCCAGACAACTCATAAATGCTCCAGGAACACCATGCCCCGTACAATCCCCTATTGCTACTATTAATTTGTTATTAACAACATTACTCCAATAAAAATCACCACTAACAATATTTCGCGGTTTATAGAATGTAAAATGTTCCACTCCTGCTCCTTCAATATGAAAGGATGAGTTTAACATAGCCTGCTGAATTTTCTGAGCGTAATGAATACTATCGGTTACGTCCTTATTTCTGATTTTCAACTGTTCATGGGTCGCATTCAATAAGTCTCTCTGCGCTTTAAGCTCCTCTTTTTGAGACTCAATTTTCTCATTTTTACTTTTGAGAGATTTATTAATCGTACCCAGTTTTTGATTCACCTCCTCAAGTTCATGATTTTGAAGTTCAATTTCTGTTTTTTTATCCTCAAGTTCTTCATTCTTCTCCTTTAATACTTGATTCTTTTTTGTTCTTATTATTCCAATCGCAGCAAGAGCAAAAACAAGAACCAAAAGTAAAAGTCCTATTCCAATTAAAAACTTAAACCGAACTTGATCTTTTTCTCTTTTTTCTTTTTCAAGTTGATATTCTGACTCTTTTAAATCTTTTTCCTTGGCTAAAATTGTTAATTTATCGTTTGCCCTGTCCCAATCGTATTCTGCATTTATTTGTGTTATTTTCAAGTTCATCTCATTGGATAAAATTTCCTCATTTATTTTTTGAAATTCCTTGTAATAGTCAAGCGACTTTTGATAATAACCAATGTTCTCGTATAAAATTTGATACGATTGATAAATTTTACGCTTTTGCAAATTATTTTTAGAGCTGTCTGATAATAACAGAGATTGACTTAAATAAAACTCAGCTTCTTTTTTATTTTTCACGTGAGCAAAAAAGTTCCCTAACTCCCAGTAGGCCTCTTCTTTGAGCCCCGCATTATCCAAGGTGTCCAACAACAAAATGGCAGATTGAAGGTTGTTCAGTGCATCATTTTCATCACCAAGACGTCTCTTTGCATCGGCAATATTGATAAGAGAATAAAATTTACCCTGCAGATTGCCTTCCTCAGTTGCTAAATTGTAACTTTCGTAAAATTGATCCAGCGCAACCTTATAGTCTCCCATTTCGAGAAAAATATTTCCCATGCTCGTATATATCACTCGATTCAACTTAGTAATATTATGTTCTTCAGCTGATTTCAAGGCTTCACTGAGGTAATTCAGCGCTTGAGTATCCTGCTTCGTTTTAGACAGAACATTACTTAAATTAATTAAAACACCAATTCGAGCATAATGGTTGTCGGTATCCTTAAAATAGTTACTGGCCTTTATATAATATTCAACACTTTGAGAGTAATTACCCAACTTTTTATGGCTTAGCGCGAGAAAGAAAAATCTTTGAGCTTCCAATGAATCCGAATCAGAGGTTTCTAAGGATTTTGTGATTAAATCCTGTGCTTTGTGAAACAATCCTTTATGGTAAAACATTACCCCCTCATAATATTGAATTTTTGACTCTACCTTTTTGGTAAAAACAACATTGTTTTCGGTGTGATAATTTCTTAAGCTTTTTATGTAGTATGAGGATGAATCGGACTGTTTTTTATTCACTAATCCTTTGATGATTTGAAAATAGGCCTCAATTTTTTGATCAGGAGTTAGCGCATTATTTAAATCAATCAGTCTTTCCTGATGACTTTTTTTCCCAAAAGAGGAGATGGAAAATACAACAAAAAATAAAGTGACTAAAATTTTGTTCAACACTAAACTGAGATTTGTAAGTTATAAGCTAATTTAAAACCTCAATTGCATTTACACAAAAAAGGGTCATAAAAATTGACCCTAATTTATCCTAAATATTTTAAAAGTATTGTACTTCTGGAAGAATGTTTTAATCTGCGTATGGCCTTCTCTTTAATTTGACGCACTCTTTCACGTGTTAAATCGAATTTCATACCGATTTCTTCAAGCGTTAAGTTGGTTTTGGCTGTTGCTTCAATACCAAAATACAACTTTAAAACATCCGACTCTCTGGGAGTTAACGTTTGAAGAGCCCTTTCAATCTCCTCCTTCAACGACTGGTCCATCAAATGTGAATCAGGTCGTTGAGAATCTCTCGAACCAAGAACATCATATAAAGTACCCGAATCCGATTCGTCTCCTAGGGGGGCATCCATGGAAACCGCCCTAGAGTTATTTCTCAATGAAGTCTCTACTTCTTCAGGAGACAACTCTAAAGCTTCAGCAATTTCATCTACTGAAGGTTCACGTTCATGTAACTGCTCAAGTTCAGAAAAAGTTCTGTTAATTTTATTAATGTTTCCAATTTTGTTAAGGGGTAAGCGGACAATTCGCGCTTGCTCAGCAAGGGCTTGTAATATACTTTGACGAATCCACCAAACAGCATAAGAGATAAATTTAAAACCTCTTGTTTCATCAAAGCGCTGAGCAGCTTTTATTAATCCTAAATTTCCTTCATTTATTAAATCAGGTAAGGTCAAACCCTGATTTTGATATTGCTTTGAAACTGAAACCACAAATCTTAAGTTTGCTTTGGTTAATTTGTCCAATGCCTTTTGATCACCCTCTCTTATTTTTCGCGCCAACTCAACCTCCTGTTCAGGGGTAATCAACTCCTCCTTTCCTATTTCCTGAAGATACTTATCCAAAGAAAGATTTTCTCTGTTGGTAATCTGTTTGGTAATCTTAAGTTGTCTCATGTTTTTTGTGGTTGTGGTTTGGATTAAATTACGGGCTTCAATGCATTAAGTTTCGGGATTTTTTTAATTTATTTCATAATATATGTTAAGCTCAGTAAGAATAGGGAGCCTAAAAAAGGTTACGTTTTTTTAACTGAATTTATCCATAACTTATTGTTCAACCATAAAAAGAAACATTCGTTTGTTCCTTTATTAAGTTTCGTCGAACAAAAACACATATTCATCATTTTTTGAGTCTTTTTGTCACCGATTAATTGGTTACAATAATCTGACTAAATTTGTAGAAACGATTAAAATATGAGTGAAAAACATTTATCTGAAAGAATTTTAAAAATGCAGGTGTCGGCGACTATTGAAATGAATGCAAAAAGTCGCGATTTAAAATCTAAAGGATTTGACGTAATTAGCTTAAGCTTGGGCGAACCTGATTTTAACACTCCCGATATTATTAAAAACTCTGCGATAAATGCCGTTCAGGAAAATTTCTCAAAATATCCCCCCATCGCAGGCTTTCAAGACTTAAAGAAAGCAATTGCCGATAAATTCAAAAAGGAAAACAATATTATTTACAGAGATTCAGAAATTGTTGTATCTACGGGCGCTAAACAATCCCTCGCAAATGTAATGCTCTCACTAATCAACCCAGGAGATGAAGTTTTACTACCAACACCTTACTGGGTTTCCTATGTTGAACAAATTAAATTAGCAGGTGGTATCCCTGTTGAAATTCCATCATCGATCGAGTCTGATTTTAAAATCACCCCTTCTCAACTTAAAGAATCGATATCAGAAAAATCTAAAATTATTGTTTATTCATCACCCTGCAATCCCTCTGGCTCAGTGTATTCGGAAAATGAACTAAGAGAATTATCCAAGGTTATTTTGTCCAAAGAAGGGATTTTTATTTTAGCCGATGAAATATATGAATACATTAATTTCACAGGAGAACCGCATACAAGTATTGCGTCATTATCAAAAGAAATATGGTCAAGAACAATTACAGTAAATGGTATTGCCAAAGGTTTTGCAATGACAGGATACAGAATTGGTTACATCGGAGCACCTCAATGGATTTGCGATGCATGTTCAAAAATACAGGGTCAATTTACATCTGGTGCAAACGCTATAGCACAAAGAGCTACTATTACAGCTGTAGAAAACGGTAAAGAACTAGTAGGCTATATGGTAGAAGCCTTCGAAAAGAGAAGAAACTTAGTCCACAGTATGCTCAAAGAGATTCAGGGATTGAAAGTAAATTTTCCAGAGGCTGCATTTTATTTTTTCCCTGATGTAAGTTCATATTTTGGAAAATCTTACAACGGGCAAACCATTCAAAACGCAAAGGAACTTTGTATGTACATTCTAAACAAAGAGTTATTGGCCGTGGTTCCAGGTGAGGCCTTCGGTTCTCCAAATTGCATTAGGATTTCATACGCAACATCTGAAGACGTTTTAAAAGAAGCCATCGGACGATTAAAAAAAGCATTAGATCGCTTAAACTAAACGAATACCATCTTTTTCAATTTTAATTTTCTGATCTCGATACAAATTACCTATTGCCCTTTTAAAAGACTTTTTACTCATTAAAAGACGCTTAGATATTTCTTGAGGGTCACTTTTATCGTGGAGACCTAAAAAGCCATCACTTCTTCTAAGTATTTCTAAAACTTTTTCCGCATTGGGCTCAAAACTGGCAACGCCCTCTTTTTGTAAGATTACATCAATCTTACCGTCGTCACGTATTACCTTTACAAAACCTTTGATCTTTTGCCCTAGTTTTAAAGGTTGATTTACATCGCTTTTAAAAATAAGACCTCTATGTTTCTTATTTATAATAACGTTGGTTCCCAAACTTGAAGAGTGTAAAATCATTAAATCAACCTCTTCTCCTTTTTCCAGATTACATTCATCAATATTTAAATATCGATTAAACTTCGATGTCCCGACAAGCCGTTTAGTTTTTTCATCCAGATACATGTACACAACATAACTTTTACCTTCTTCCATAGGAATCGCCTGCTCCTTGTAAGGAACAAGCAGTTGCTTTACAATTCCCATATCTAAAAATGCTCCCATCCTATTCACCTGAGCAACCGTTAATGCAGCAAAATCATTTAAATGAATATGAGGAACTAAGGTTGTAGCTGTAATACGCTCCTCGTTATCCAAATAAACAAACACATCAATCTCGTCACCAACTTTAAAATCCTTGGGGACATATGCATTAGGCAATAAAACTTGATCAAATGGATCTTCTCCTCTCAAATAAAACCCCTGAGGTTCTTGACGCGCAGCAGTTAAAGTATTAATTCGACCGATATCCAAGTTATTCATACTACAAAGGTAAATTATTAATTATTGAATCAAAGTTTTTGGCAACTCCATACTCAAGCTTACGTTTTGACTTTACTTATTTAGCTATAAAGATTAAATTTGCACCCTATGAAAAACCTAACTTGCCTACTTTTAGTTTTTCTGTTTGCAGCCTCTTGCGTGAAAGATAGAAAAACAACCTGGGATACAGAGATGTTGGCACCAATAGTTAAATCAAAACTAATGGTATCGGATCTTTTAAAATCTGATTATATCATTACCAATCCCGACAGCTCATTAAAACTGGTTTATTCTTCGGACTTGTTTTCGGTAAATACCGACAGCTTTGTAGAAATTCCGGACTCTACATTTGAGGTTGGTGCAAGTTTGCAAACACTTGAGCTTCCCAGTGACACCATTGAATACAGAATAACAATGGGAGAAATAGCCCAATCAGTTGGCGGATTTCTTGGACCTTTCATTCTTGCAAATCATGGAGGCACCATAAATAATGTTTTTGGTGAAACAGAAACACAAGTTGATGGAAGAATAATCGATATATCAATGTCTGATTTGTTTGATGAACTAATTCTGGACAGCGGTATTGCCGAAATAGTTCTCATTAACGAAACACCTTTTGAAATTAAAAATGTTAATTTTGAATTAAGCAATAAGCCTCAACCAGGCGGGGCCCAGCTCATCGACCATTTCTTTACTCTTATACCTGCAGAAGCTCAAACCAGTGAAAGTTTCATTTTAACAGACGATACCGTCAAATCAGAACTTGAAGCATTTCTGGATCAAATAACGGTGGCAATCCCTGGAGGCTCAATTGAAGTAGACACCAATGAAGCAATAGTTGCTCAAGTGATTGTTAGAAATTTAAAACCGAGGCAGGCTACAGCTATATGGCCCGATCAAAATGTTATTGACGAGACTCGGGTAATTCCATTTGGAAATAACGTAGATGTTGATTTCAAAGACGCATCCATCCGTGAAGGAGAAATCTATTTTCAAATACACTCAAGTTTAGAAGATTCAATCTACTTAACTTATGAAGTATCAAATGTAGTTCACCCAATAACGGGACTATCTTTTAAAATAGATACCATTTTGCCTCCGGCTCCTCCTTACGGTCTTTCAACCCTATCAAAAACTTATCCTTTAAATGGTTACCATTTTGATTTTAACGGAAACGGTTACTTAACCCCGGGTGATGACGCTTTTGCTCTATCTGACGATACGATAAACACATACGTAACTCACCTTACCGCAAAAATTCAATATACCGGTTTGAAAAAAACTCTTTCCATTGACGACACGGTTTTTGTTCAAGCACAAGTAAAAGACCTGAAACCGGCATTTGCAAGAGGCTATTTAAGAAATAAAAAAGTGAATGCTGGCCCATCAAGTATTAACTTTAATTTATTCAACAAGATTAAATCGGGTGAAATCAATTTGGAAGATGTAAACTTTGAAATTGAAATCGACAACGGAATTGGAGCTTCAGCAGAGGCAAGATTTACCCGAATAAGCGGTGTAAATAACAACAACAGCAACAGGGTCGACCTAAGTTTTAATTCAGGAAACGAGTTGATGCAAATTAATGCAGCT
>MDTD01033116.1_pt1 | contig 34622 bp, 31 predicted proteins | sample 811221 | NCBI WGS metagenome assembly MDTD01 (sample SAMN05326646, study PRJNA326480) | marine metagenome | isolation source: seawater | place: Pacific Ocean: South West | collected 2011
GTTCCCCACAACACAAATTTGGTAAAATTGTTCCAGGTATTTTTATGGTTTTCATTATCCATAAAAATTATTTTTGTCTTGCTTTAAATTTTGGATTAGTTTTATTAATCACGTAAACTCTTCCTCTTCTTCTTACAAGTTTAGAATTAAGATCTCTTTTTTTTATAGATTTGAGTGAGCTTTTGATTTTCATAATTTTTCATTCTTAATAAACGATGAAATGTAATCTTTCAAATTTATTTTTCCATATTTGCGAATTATTTTGTTATTTTGAGACATTTTCGTCAATGCTGACGCATATCTTTCACCAGGTCTAGATTTCAGGTATAGAATTTTGCTATTAAACATCTTTGCTACATTATTTATAGAGTATGCTTTTTTGTGAGTAATACTGTAATGATTGCACTTATTTTTTTTCCAGGCATCTAAACAAACTTTTATAGTATCATCTATATGTGTAAATCTACGTGTCTGATTTCCTGGTCTCACAACTGTTAGAGGTTTTTTTTGTTTATATAGTTCTTGAAATATTCCAACTACTGTAGCCATTTCTCCTGAGCAAATTTGTCTTGGACCATAAACATTATAAAAATAAATAATTTCGAACCTAAATCTAAACCATTTTTTTAAATTTTCTAACAATTCAAGGTTTTTAGATTTTGTAAAAGAATAAGGTGAAAGATTTTTATCCTCACCTTTTTTTCCTAGACTCGCTGATGTTGCGGAATAAATAAGTTTTATTCTATTATCTAAACAAAATTTAAAAACTGCTTTTGATCCTATTGTATTTGAGTCATAACATTTATGAAATTGCTTGAAGCTTTGATATATTCTTGCAAATTCACCAAAATGAAAAATTGTATGTATTTTTTTTTTATAAATATTTAAAACTTTGTCTATATCTGTGGTATTACTCTTTAAGTACTTAACTCTTTTATTGTATATATGATTTTTTTTCGAACCTGACGAGTAATTATCTAAACTAATAATATTCATTTTAGTTTCCTTTAACAGTGCCTCGATCAAATTTGATCCAACAAAACCAGCACCACCTGTAACTATTATGAGATTTTTCATTTAAAATAGCCTGGCAACGTCCTACTCTTCCATGTCTTAAGACAAAGTACCATTGGCGCTGAAAGGCTTGACTTCCGAGTTCGGAATGGGATCGGGTATAACACTTTCGCAATAATTACCAGGCAGGGGATATATATAAATAGAATTGCCTATTGTAAAGTCAAATAATTTAAAAAATTGTAAATTTATTGGTTATTTTTTTCTAAAAAAAAAATTAAAGATATATATTGAATTAAATAAATTAAAATTATCAACAAAATCGATAAATCGAGCATCAGCAGGATTAGAGGAAATAATATTAAAAAGTTGAGAGAAAGTATTGTTTTTAAATATGAAAATTTATTTAATAGAAGGTGATGAATATGTTTACGATCAGGCGCAAAAGGATTTTTTTTGTTAAAAATTCTAATTATAAATAATCTGAGCATATCAATTCCAGGAATCATCATTAAAACAAAAATTAAATCTGACGAGAGTTTATTGTCAAAGTTATAAATTTTGACGAAAATATAGCCAAATATGAATGATAAAGAATAAACACCACTATCACCCATAAATATTTTTCCAGTTCTATTAAGTATAAAAATTAATATTAAAGCTATTAATAAAATATTAAGCAAAGTATTATTTATACTGATTATGATTAAATAAAATATCAACAAGATAAAATAACTCGAGGATTGTAAGTTGATACCATCAAACATATTGCACGCATTAATATAGAGTAAAAAGCAAACTACTGTAAAAATAAAAGAATATTTTCCCAAATATAACTCTGCATTTAAGAATGAAAACTTTAGGCTAGATATAATTAATGTATCATCAAACCATAAAGTTAAGGATACAATTATAGTTAATAAGAATAATTTTAAATTTGGATTTAAGTTATATTTGTCATCAAACATACCTAATAAAAAAATTAAAATTGAAGATAAAAGAAAAATTAAAAAACTAATTTTAGAATAAAAAATATTATATAATTCATATCCAAAATCTTTTGTAAAAAGATAGAATAAAGAATAAATTAACAAATTTGTTATAATGATAAGTCCCCCTAAAAGAGGAGTTTTTTCTTTGTGAAGTTTTCTCTCATTTGGAAAATCATAAATGTTAAATATTTTTGAAATCTTATTATAATTAAAGAAAATCAAAATATTTAAAAAGAAAAAAGATATATAAAATAAATTTTTTATCATTTGAGGTTTCTAAAATATAATAAAAAACCAATTGGTAAATAAATTAAAATAGATAGCCAATTATTATAAAAATTACCAAAAGGGACTACTGGCCAAAAATTTAGAAAAACTCCAATTATCAAAAGTAAATTTTGATCCTGGATACTATTCAATTTTTTAAAATTTCTATAAATAAACTCTTTTGATAATGCATAAGACACGTAAATAAAAACAATCAAAATAAAGCAGAATCCAAGTAAACCATTTTCTGATAATATTTGTAAATAAAGACTATGTGGATGTGTAGAACATCCATAGTCATTAATATAATATTTTTGTTCTCCACAACGTATTCTATACATCTTATTTCCGACACCAAATAAAATATTATCTTCAAACATTTTATATGCTGTCCTGTAGTGAGCATCATATACTTTTGAAAATATTTTTATTTGCTTAAACTTATATTCATGCTCTAAAAATGGTGCTGGTATTATTTTATCTTGTTTAAATATTGTATTAATAGGATCAAAAAAATTATAATAAATTGAATAAATAAACTTATTTTTTAAGCTTTCCTCTACTAAAGAAACACCTTCCAAATTAAACTGTAAGAACATTTGTTTAGATTTAAAATTTGAACTAAAAAATATTAATGAAACTGCAAATAGAGAAACCAATAAGTATGAAATCACGTATTTTCTGTAATTGTTAAATAAAAAAAGAAATAAGAAAAAAAATAATATGTATAATGCTATAGCTGTTCTAGAGCCTGCTAAAAATATAAAAAAACCAAAAATAAAAATCATTAAAACAAATATAAATTTGTTTTGATTTAATGTTAAAAAACTGATTAAAAATAAAGGTAAAAACCTTATCAAATAACTTCCCAGAACACCTTCATCTCCAAATAAACTATTTAACTTGTCTGGGTTTTCAATCTTAAAACCTAAAAGATTGTATCCATTCATATACTGGAACAGGCTATCAAAAAATAACACAAGAATAGTCAAAATAAATATTTTTGAAAAATTTTTTAATAATTTTTTGTCTTTTTCTAGAAAAAATTTTATTGCAAAAATTAATATTGTAAACCTGACGTAAGTTAACGAACTTTTTAAAGAGAAAAGCAAATCATCTGTGAATAAAGATCTAATTGAAATATATATGTTAAAAATAATTAAAAACTTAAATAAATTGTTATCTAAATACTTAAAATTTTTTTCTTTGTATAAACAAAATAAAAAAATTAAATCAATTATAATTACACTTAAATCAGACAAGAATGGACCAGTTATTAGTAGAATTGGTAAAATAATTATAAGAAAATTTGCTACTATATTAATATTTTTTAGCATTAGATTTATTGATTTTTCTCTCCCATTTTAGGCTCGATTTAAGTATTTTATTTATTGAATTATATTTTGGTTTCCATTTTAAAGTTTTCTTAATTTTTTTTTCTTTAGATACGAGAGATGTAATATCTCCTTTTCTTCTATTTCCAAAAATTATTTCTACTTTTCTTTTATTTATTTTATTAAACTCATTAACAATTTCCAAAACTGAAAATCCTTTGCCATATCCACAATTAAATATATTTGATTTGCCTTCTTTAATTATATATTTTGAAGCATTATAATGTGCAATTGCCAAGTCAACTACATGTATATAGTCTCTTACAGGAGTACCGTCCTTAGTGGGATAGTCTTTTCCATTAATTATTATTTTTTTTTTATTTAAAAAACTCTCACATAATTTTTTAATCAAATGAGTGCTTTTATTTTTAGATATCAATCCTGATCTTAAATTTAAGTCAGCACCAGCTACGTTAAAATATCTTAGAATTATATAACTTAGCTTTTTTTGTTTTTTTAAGTAATTTTCTACTTTTAATTTTGACTTAGCGTACATGCTCGTGGGTTTTAAATCTGATTTCTCCCCACAATGACCAGTTTTTGAATTACCATATACCGCTGCTGTTGAAGAAAAAATTATATTTTTTAATTCAAAATCTTTACATACTTGAAATAATTTAATCGTATTTTTGTAATTATTTTGTAAATATTTTTTTGGGTACTTAACAGACTCTTCTACATCTATGAATGCAGCAAAATGTAATAAAACATCAAACTTATTACTTCTTAAAATATTTGATATTTTTCTTTTATCTGAAATGTTACATTTTGTAAATTTAGCCTTTTTTGGTAAATTTTTACTGCTACCAGTAGATAAGTCATCAACAATATGTACTTGATGCCCTCTGTCTAAAAAAATATTTGCTGTAACACTTCCTATGTATCCAGCACCACCTGTTAAAAGAATCTTCATTTAAAAATATTATTTAATTCATAATCTAAATTTTCAAAAATTTTTTTTTTATTGAAATATTTTTTAGAAAAATTTAATCCATTTAAACCCAATTTTTTTTTATGTTCTTCTGAAAAAGAATAAAATTTTTTAATATTTTCTGCTAAATTTTTACTATCCTCAGCCTCTGAAACCAGACCGCAATTAGCTTGTTTAATTATGTCAGATGTTTCACCTGAAATTGATGCAATAATTGGTTTACCTGATGACATATAAGTTGAAAGCTTACCTGGAATAGTTTTCTTGAAAGTTGGATTATTTTTTAAGCCTAAATATAACGCATCGGCATGATCAAAATATGACTGAATTTTTTTTAAAGATATGGATTTAAAAAACTTTATTTCATTTTCAAGATCTTTTTTAATTACTATGTTTTTCAAAAATGTTTTCCATCTACCATCACCAACTATTAACCATTCAATTTTAATATCTTTTTTTAAAATCAATGTTGCATCAATAATTGTTTCAAAAGATTGAGATTCGCCAATATTACCAGCAAACATTATTCTTAAGGTATTCTTATGTTTTTTATAAAATAAATTAGGATAATTTTCCTCCTTTTGATCAGCTATTTTACTCTCTGGCCATGATGGAAAATATATGCATTTAGTTGAAGTGATAGAATTTATCTCTTTTTTCATTGACATGGATTGAGCTAAAATTAAATCACAATTATCATATATAAAATTGACCATTTTTTTCGAGAAATTAATAAGGTATTTGTTTTTTATTATTTTAAGATCAATAATAGTATCTGGCCACAAATCCAGTATCCATATTACAATTTTTTTTTTAAATAATTTATTTAAAATAATTATTGGTATTGCACTTAATATAGGTGAAGGACAAAAAATAAAAATTAGATCAATTTTTTTTTTAAAAAAAACATAAAATCCATAAAAAAACGAAGATATTATAAATGAAAAATAGTTTAATGAGATAGAGATATTGCTATTTGATCTTGGAAAAACTGGCATTCTATATATTTTAGATCCAATGAAATTAGTGTCTTCATTTTTTTTAAAATTTTTGAAATTTTTATAATCTGGGTAGCTCGGATAAGAAGTGAGTATATTTATATCTTTAGTTTTATAATCTTCAACTAACTCATTTATTCTAAAATTTTCAGGCCAGAAATATTGAGTAAAAAATAGTATCTTCAATTTTTATACTCTTTTTTCCAATTATACTCATTTATATAATTTGTATAACTTAACAACAAGTTCAAAAATATGTTAGAAAAATCCTCACACATATAATCATTAACAAATCTTGCATTAGTATTTTTAATTGATAAAATTTTAGCAACTAGATCTGTATCAAAGTGAGTCATTGGAACTGCACCAAATTCAAAACCTTCTTGTCTTTCATTTGTGGATCTTAAATTTATTGCTTTAAAACCCATTATGCTAGATTCTTCTGTTATTGACCCACTATCGGATAAAACACATTTAGAATTAATTTGCAGACAACAATAATCTATATATGAAAATGGCTTATGAAATAAAATATTTTTAAATTTTTTTAATCCTAATTTTTCAATTTTTTTTTGTGTTCTTGGATGTGTGGAAAATAGTACTTTTTCCTTTGATCTATTATTTAAATATTTTAATAACTTTATTAATTTCTTTAAGTTTGAGGAATTCTCTAAATTTTCTTCTCTATGGACACTCATTAAAATATAATTTTGTCTAGAAACATTTAGTTTTTTAAGTATTTTTGATTTAATGATTTTATTTTTATAATGATTAAATACTTCTAATAAAGGACTGCCAATTTTAAATATTTTATCTGGATCAATATTTTCTCTTAAAAGGTTGTCCTTAGCAACTTTACTATAAGTAATATTAATATCTGATATATGATCTATTATTTTTCTATTAATTTCCTCAGGTACTCTCTCATCGTAACACCTATTGCCAGCTTCAATATGAAAAATAGGTATTTTTAATCTTTTTGCACAATAAGCGGATAAACAACTATTTGTATCTCCAAGTATAACGAATGCCTGTGGTTTTTCTTTTAGAAGAATTTGCTCAACATTAGTTATAATTTTAGCAATAGAGGAGATTGAAGATGTTCCTTTGCTCTTTATTTCATAGTCTGGTTTTCTCAAAGATAAATCATTAAAAAAAACTTTATTTAATTCATAATCAAAATTTTGTCCTGTATGGATAAGTTTATGAGCAACATTTTTTTCTAAACAGCTGATAACTCTTGATAATCTAATTATTTCAGGCCTTGTTCCCACGACTGTTATAACTTTAAAATTTTTCATATTTGATAAGTGTCAGGTTTATTGTCATTATAAACTTCATTACTCCATAATAAAACTGACAACTCCTCCTTACCTACGTTCTTAATATAATGTTTCCACCCTGGTATTGTTTCTACTACCATTGGGTCTTTATGATCAAGAAAATATTCAATTTTTTTATTAGAAGACACATCTTTCATAAAAAATTTTGCTTTTCCATTTATAACTAAAAATTTTTCAACTTTGGTATGATGGAAGTGGTGCCCTCTCGTTTGATTATTTTTAGCCTTAAATATTGAGAACTGTCCATTATTTTCTGTCTTAATAAATTCCATAAATGATCCTCTATTATCTTTGTGATTCCTCAAGCTATATCTAATTTTTTTAAGTGGCATAAAATAGACGAACGTAGAGTAAAGTTTTTTTTCAAAATTATTAGAAAATTTTTTTAAATAAAATGAATTACGAGTGCTCTCAAATTTGGAAATTAATAATAATAATTTTTTAACTGAAATTTTTTTTATATCTTTAAATTTGGAAATAATTTGAGTTTTTTCTTTTTTAGTTACTAATAATTTTTTTAATAAAGAAACTAAATCATCAATATATAGTAAATTTAGTACTTTGTTTGGATTAATAACTTTATTTTGTTTACCTCTACTTACATTATAACAAAATGTACTAACTACACTATTATAGTTAGGCTTAGACCACTTTCCAAAAATATTAGGGAGTCTTAAAATAATTACATTAGATTTATTTGTACTTGAAAATTTTTTTAAAATATTCTCACATTTTTTTTTAGATTTTCCATATTTATTATTTAAATTTACTTGAGTAGAAGAGCTAAAAATTATTTTTTTTTTTAGATTGTTTTTTCTTAAATAATTACAAATATATTTCGTAAGATTAATATTATCATCTAGAAACTTTAAATTTTTGGATTCTTTGTTAAGTCCGGCAAAATGAAATATAACTTCTGAATCATTTAAAATTTTTTCTATTTTTTTTTCTCTAGTGTTTCTATTAATTTTATATACTTTAAATTTTTTATCTAAAATTAAATTATATAATAAATTTTTTCCTATAAAACCATTTGATCCTGTTATAGCTATTTTCATCTATTATGAAATTTTAAAACATTTTTTAATAATTTTTGAGTTTCGTATATTGATAATCTTTTTGTATTTTCAGAAGTATAATCATTTTCGACTTTATTTTTAGATCCTTTAGAAAAATATTTTTCATAGTTTAGATCTCTGTTGTCTGAACTTATTCTATAAAAATCTTTATATTCTTTTGCATTGTTTAATTCTTCTTTGGTTAAAAGAGTTTCGTGATATTTTTCACCGTGCCTTGAACCAATAATTTTAGTTTTAACTTTTTTTGAAAATATTTTTGATAAAGCGTCTAGTAGAGTGCCAATTGTAGCAGCTGGAGACTTTTTTACAAAGATTTCACCGTTCTTTCCATTCTTAAATGCAAAAAATACTAATTTAATTGCATCATTCATTGTCATCATAAACCTAGTCATATTTTTGTCTGTAACTGTTACATTGCTATTTTCCATTATTTGCTTAATAAACAAGGGAATAACAGATCCTCTGGAATAGATAACATTTCCATATCTAGTAATACAAATTTGAGTTTTTTTTGAATTACGAGATTTTGCTACAATAACTTTTTCCATCATTGATTTAGATACACCCATTGCATTAATTGGATAGACTGCTTTGTCCGTGCTTAGACAAATTATTTTTTTAACTCCCTCTCTAATTGCTGAATTTAATAAATTTTCTACTCCAAAAATATTAGTTTTTACTGCTTCCATTGGGTAAAATTCACAGGATGGAACTTGTTTGAGCGCTGCAGCATGAAAAATATAATCAACATTTTTGACGACATTATCAACACTTTTTTCATCTCTGATGTCACCTAAATAAAACTTCATTCTTTTATTTGAAAATTTTTTTCTCATGTCATCTTGTTTCTTTTCATCTCGGCTAAAAATTCTTATTTCTGATACTTTTGTGTTTAAAAGCCTTTCAGTCATAGCAGTTCCAAAAGATCCTGTGCCACCAGTAATTAATATAATTTTTTTATTAAAAATTTGATTCATACCAAATATTTTTTTTTGATTTTATTTTATTTTTTTTTCTATCAATATAACCTCTTACATAAGAGAACAATCTTAAATAATCATATAAAAATAAAAGTTTAAAATTAGGAATTTTGTCAGTTTTTATGATGATTTTTTCCAAAGCCTTTAGAACACTACTTATATGGGGGATATTGCTCAAAGCTAAAATGAAAAAATTATTTTCAATCTGATAGTAAATTGATGATTTTGCCAAAGATTTATTAACATTTAAAAGATTTTTCATCCCATCTCTGGCAAGATGATAATATTTTTGCGAATACTTATTTATATTCGGTTTACCCTCATCATGAATTATTGTTGCTCTTGTTCTTAACAATTTAAATCCTTTTTTGCTATATCTATGTGCAAATTCGTGATCCTCAAAACCGTACCCTTTAAACCTCTCGTCAAAAAACCCCAAAGAGGAAATGGCTCTTGTTTTTTTAAATGCCATATTCATTGCTACAACTTTATCTGGAAAAAGTTCTTTTAAAATATGTTTATCATTTTTAAAATGTTTATAATTTTTATGCCTGATATGATTAAATTTTAAAATATATTTTATTGGGTAACTTACAATACCGGAAAGTATTGTTCTGTTATCAATTTTTTTGAATTCATTAATATAATTTTTTAAAAAATTTTTTTTTGGTATACAATCATCATCGATTAATACTATGTTTTCATAATTTGTTTTTTTTATTCCATAATTTCTTTTTGCTGATAAGTTATTATTACTTATATTTAAGTATTTAACTTTAAAATTTTTTTTATTAATTTTTAATTTTTTTTTATTATAATTGCTATAACTATCACAAATTAAAATTTCAACTTTTATATTTTTTTTTATTTGTTTTTGTATTTCATCTACTATTTTTAATATTTGGTCTTCTCTTTTAAAAGTTGGTATAACTAAACTTATATTGAAATACGACATTTAAATTAAATTTTTATTAATTCTGTTCCTTTTTGTTCAAAAGAAAAATTAATATGATTTAATTTAGACAAATTTTTGATTAATTTTTTTTTATTATTTGGGTCTACAACAAATAAAAAATAACCTCCTCCCCCAGCACCTAGTAATTTACCACCAATAGCACCAGAATTTAGAGCAGTTTTATAAATATCGTCTAAATTTAAAGAAGAAACACTTTGATGTAAATTTTTCTTTAACATCCAATTTTCATGTAAAATTTCTCCACAGCTAGAAAAATTTCTTAACAATAATTCTTTTTCAAAATCTTTAGCAAGCTTAGATAAATTTTCATAATTTTTGAGATGATTTCCACTTTTAATTATTTTACTAAGTATACTATCTGCTTTACGATTTATACCTGTGTAAAATAAAACTAAATTATTATTAAAATCTTTTAAATGTTTGTTTGATAAATTTATTTTTTTTACAATTACTTTATTATTAAAAAATTCTATTTTATTTAATCCTCCATGTGCTGTCGCGTATTGGTCCTGCATGCCAATTGGTTTTTTACATTTTACAATTTCAATTTTACAGGCATTCTCAGCGTCTATTTTGTTGTTTGTCTTAATTTTTTTGAAACCACTTAATACTCTGCAGAGGCCAACTGATAGTGCGCTTGATGAAGCTAGTCCGCTTCCAGAAGATGGAATATCAGCGATTGTAGTTAACTCTATTCCATTTTTGACTTTGAATAATTTTAAACCTTCTCTAATTATGTCATGTTTAATATAATTAACATTCTTTACGTTTTCAGTCTCAGAGTATGAAATTCTACATTCTTTGTTATGTTTATTATTAAGCGCAACATACATAAATTTATTTATGGTAGTTACGATAACTCGACCTTTAAATTCAGAATTGTCATGAAAATAATCGGTACCTCCACCTACAAAACTTATTCTAAGGGGAGTTTTTGACAATAGCATAATTTAACTTATATTGCGTCAAATGAAATTTCCAATAAAAAAATATGTTAGAATTGATGATTTTAATAATGATTATTACAAAGACTTTAAAAAATCATTCGAAAAAATAAAAATTAAAAATCTCAGTAAAATAATAAGTATTTTAGAAAAAGCATATATTTCAAAAAAAAGAAAAGTAATTGTTTGTGGCAATGGTGGGTCTGCTGCATTAGCAAATCATTTTGCATGTGATCATCAAAAAATTTTAAATAAAATAGGACCATTAAAACCATTTGTAGTCAGTCTTTCGTCTAATTCTGCTTTGATGACCGCAATATCAAATGATAATAAATACGATTATGTTTTTAGTGATCAGATCAAACAAATAGCCAATAAATCTGATGTGCTTATAACTATAAGTTCCTCAGGTAATTCAAAGAATATTATAAATGCACTTAAAACTGCTAAAACTATGTCTTTAAAAACAATTTCTTTTACTGGTTTTAATGGAGGAAAATCAAAAAAGCTTGCTCACAATAATATTCATATTGGATCATATAATTATGGTATAGTAGAGAGTTTACATCATTCAGTAATGAACTTGATTTCCCAATTTCTTAAAAATAAATATTTATCTTCTAACAAAATAAAGAAAATAAAATTTTAGATTTGAGAAAACAAATTATATATATTTTTAATTAAATTTAATTGATTATAAATTTAAAAGTTTAATGATATTTTTTTTAATCACAGTTATATTCTTCATTTGTTTATACTTAATCTCAAATTTATTTTATAAATCTCTCGCATTAGATAATTTCGAAAGACCTATATTTTCGCTAGGTATATTAGTCTTGATGCTTAATTATTTATATTTTCAATTTGACGTTGAAATAAAATTAATATTTTTTTTGTTTTTAATTTTATCTATATTAGGTTTCATTTTTTTTTTCTTTAAATCTGGAAAATCAAATCATTTTAAAGAAATCTTATTTGCATTTTTAATCATTGTTATACCTTTATCAATTTTAGGTTCATATTATGGTGAACAATTTTATATATTTAGAGGTAATATACATGATCATTTTGTTTATCTAAGCACTGGTTTGAGTTTTAATTCTTTTACTCATTCAGAACTTATTATGTTTAATGAAAATTACCCTGAGAATTTAAGTCATGAGTATTATCTTAAACATGTATTAGCATTAATTTATTATAGGCCCTCTATTCAATTATTTTTAGGCTTTCTTCTAAATTTTAATTTTGTAGACGTGATTGAAGTAAGTTATTTATTTAAAACTATAGCTACAGTTTTAGTTTCTTTAGGTGCAATTAAATTTTTTTTTAATCTTACTAAAAATTTAAAAAGTAGTCTTTATTTGTCAATAGGTTTTGTGTTTAGTTTTTATTATTTTTATAATTACGAGATAGATGCATATTCATTAATTTTTTCTTTACCATTTCTGTTTTTAATATTTGCTTATATAATTGAATTAAAAGAAAACTTAGACCAAAGAAAATCAATTTTATTTTTTAAAATAGGATTTATTTGCTCGATTTATTTTATAATTTATCCAAATGGTGCTGCAATTATTTTTATCCCCATATTTATATATGTTTTGTATCTATTTAAATTTACTTATGATAAAAAAAAATATCTTATTAATTTAGTATTTGCAGGAATATTATTTTTCCTAATCGTGTTACCAACATATCAGTCAAGTCTTATGTATTTAATCAATAGCGAAATACCTATTGGATTAATGCATAAAAATGATTTTTGGGGTTATTATGGAGCATTTATTTTTGGTAAAGATAATCCAATACATGATCTTAATGTGGTAAGTCAAATTAAAGAGCAATGGTCTGTTAACAAATCAATAATTAAGATTTTACCTCAAATAATAAGCATAAATTTAGAGAACAATTCACTATTTCTTTTAAACATAGTGCCCTCAATATTTGGGTTTTACCATTTTTCATTATCAAAAAATTATGAATTATTAAACTACGTTCTTATAATAATATTACTCTTTCTAAATTTAATAATAGTAAAAAGAATTTATAAAAACTTAATTTCTTATTTTAAAAAAAATCAAACTATTAATGTATTTCTTCTAATTAATTTCATTTTTTTTATAATTTTCTTTTTAATACTAGTCTCAAATAATTTGTTATGGTCATCTATAAAACTTTATTTTATTTTATCACCACTAATTTTCATCTTAATTACTCTAGATTTTTCTAAATCAATACCAAAATTTAATAAAAAATTTATTTTAATTTTATTAATTATGTTGCCAATTTATAAATATAGTGAGTTTAATTATGGTATAGGTAAATTAGATTCATTTCCTTCAATTATCAAAAAAAATAGCAAAATGAAATTCGTATGGAGTATAAATAAAAATGACCTAAAAGAATGCAAAAATTTACAATACAAATTAAATGAAAATTTTCACAAAATTTATGTATCTTTAATATATAAAAATTTAAAATTAAATTATGATGGTGTTAATTGTAATATTGAGATAGATAATGAAAAATTTAAAATTAATAAAATTTAATGAGCATATCTGTAATAGTACCTGTTTATAACGAGAGTGAAAATATAAATATTTTTCTAGATAGGATTACACCAGTTCTAGAGAAAATTAATGTATCCTATGAAATAATTTTTGTAATGGATCCATCGGATGACAATACTGAGGAGTTGATATTAAATTCTATAAAAAATAATTCAAAAATAAAATTAATAAAATTATCAAGAAGATTTGGTCAACCAGCTGCAACATTAGCTGGAATAAATAATGCAAATTTTGAAAATATTGTTTTTATAGATGTTGATCTTCAGGACCCTCCTGAATTAATTTCAGAAATGTATGAATATACTAAGCAAGGATATCAAACCGTATTAGCACGAAGAAATAAAAAAAAAGGAGAAAATTTTTTTCGAAATTTCTTCTCTAAAGTTGGATATTATCTAATAGAAAAATTAAGTGAAACAAATATACCAAAACATGTAGGTGAATTTAGATTAGTTTCAAAAAGAGTTTTAGTAGAAATTAATAAACTTGATGAGCCTAATTTTTTCTTAAGAGGAATTAACTCCTATGTAGGATTTTCACAAAAAATTATAGAATTTGACAGAGATCCAAGAAGAAAAGGTTCTACAAAATATAACAGATTTACTGGATCATTAAAAATAGGTTTAAACGGAATTTTTTCATTTAGCACTAAATTACTTCATTTAATCACTATACTTTCTTCTATAAGTTTTTTCTTTTCAACAGTTATATTTATTTTATATTTAATTCTAACTTCATTAAAATTATTTGTATTTAAGTATCAATTTTTTATCATAACACTTATTTTATTAGTTTCCTCTCTTATATTTTTTTCATTAGGGATTATAGCTGAATATTTAGCTAGGCTAATCCCTCACATTAAAAAAAGACCAACTTATATTATTGATAAAAAATATAATTTTGATGACAAATAATTGATCTAAAAATTATTTAAATCCTAATTGGAAAAGTATAGTTTAATTAGTCTTAATTAAAATTTTTTTTTTTACAAAAAAGAAGATTTGTGGAATAAGGTTAATAATAAAATGAAAAAAAACAAAAAAATTCTAATAACTGGTGCAAATGGCTTTGTTGGAAGCCATATGATAGATTACCTATTGTCTAAAAAAAATTGTAAAATTTATGGGTTAATTAAAATAAATGCTCAAAAAAGAAATATTAAGCATTTACTAAATAAAATAGAATTTATCGAGGGCGATATATCAGATCGTGTAAGTATTGATGTAATTATTCAAAAATTAAAACCTGATTATATCTATCATTTTGCAGCTCTAAGTTGGGTAAGTCCATCTTGGAATATGCCAAGTGCTTATTTTAATATTAATGCTTTAGGAACAATTAATCTTTTAGAAAGCGTAAGAAAGTACCATAAAAAATCTAAAATTCTTGTTTCCTGTACCCCTGAAGAATTTGGAGATGTTAAAAAAAAAAACTTGCCAATAAATGAAGAAACTCTCGTAGCCCCTGTTAATCATTACGCTGCTAGCAAAGTTGCACAGGATGCTATATGCCAAAGTTACTTTGCCTCTTATAATATGAAAATAGTTAGGTGTAGAGCGTTCAATCATGAGGGTCCAAGAAGGGATATAAATGGTGCCATATCCTCTTTTGCTTATCAGATTTCCAAAATTGAAAATGGATTACAAAAAAACCCAATTGAAGTAGGTAATTTAAATGCTGTAAGAAATTTCACCCATGTATCTGACATGGTAAGAGCTTATTATCTTGCCTTAAATAAAGGCAAGCCAGGTGAATTGTATCTAATTGGAAGTGACTTAATATATTCTATGAAACAGGTACTACAAAAACTAATTAAATTATCTAATAAAAAAGTAAATTATAAAATAGTAAAAAGCAGAATAAGACCAACTGAACTAAATTATTTAATCGGTGATATTAGGAAATTTAAAAAATTAACTAAATGGAAACATAAAAAAAGCATTGATGATATATTATCAGATACTTTGAATTATTGGCGAGATTTTATTAAAAATAAATATTATTGATGAATATCCTAATTAGCGGTTCGGAAGGTTTCATTGGATTAAATTTAGTAAAAAGTTTATTAAAAAAAAAAATCAATGTATATGGTTTTGGAAGAAGTAAAAAAAAATCTTTAGTAAAATATAAGTACTTTCAACATAACCTTTTAAACAATAAAAAATTTCCTAAGAAAATAAATAAGTATTTCGATGTTATGATCCATGCTGCTGGCCTCACGTCACATTACGATATTGTTAAAAATAAAAATTTTGAAAGAAATTCTATTAAAATTTCGAAAAATATGCTTCAGCTATTTGAAAAAACAAAATCAAAACATTTCATTTTTCTATCATCAGGTAAGGTATATAAGAATAATCATCAAAAAAAAATTGGTATAAACACGGAAACTATTCCAAGAAATAAATTAGGAAAAACAAAATTGAAAGTTGAAAAATTTCTCTTAAAAAATATTAAGCATGGTAATTTAACGATTTTAAGAATATTTCTCGTATATGGTAAAGATCAAAAAAATAAAATGCTTATACCTGAAATTATTAATCAAATAGATAAAATAAAAAAAAGAAAACAAAAAAATTTATTTTTAGGAAATTTAAAAGTCGAACGTGATTTTATTTTTATTGAAGATCTTATAAATTTAATTTTAAAAAATATATTTAATAAAAATAAGTCAAAAATAAATATTAAAAATATAGCCTCTGGTCATTCAATTACTCCTTTTGAAATTGCATCAAAGTTAATTAAAAAATATAATATTGTGACAAACATAGTTGCTAAAAAATCCAAGGTGAGAAATGACGAGGCGGATATTGAAAAAGTTTATATAAAAAAAAAAACTAGAAGTTTTAATAAATGTTTAAAATATCTTTAATTAATCTATGTTAATATTTAAATAATGTTTGCTGTGGTCATACCAATAGGGGGAGATGGAACTAGAGTTTCCTCTTTAACAAAAGGAAAAACTAAATCTGAACTAAAAATATATAATAATAAAAAAATTATTGATTTTCAAATAGAGACGGTATCTAAACTAAAGAAAAAAATTATACTATTATCTAGTTCAAAATTTAGAAATTTAAATTCTTACATTTTAAAAAAATATAACAAACTGGATATAGAAATTATAACTGAGGAAAAAAAGTTAGGCACTGCTGGATGTTTATATCCGTTACAAAAATTAAATTATAATTATTATTTGATTATTTATGGTGACATAATTTTTAATATAGATTTTAGAAAATTAATAAATTTTCATAAAAAGAAGAAGGCCGACTGTACTTTAGTGATACATCCAAATAATCATTCTATAGATAGTGATTGCATCGATATTGACAAAAATTTTAAATCAAAAAAAATTTATCTCAAACCACATTTGAAAAAGAATATTCCTAATTTATGTTTAGCCGGAATATATGTAATAAATAAAAAAAGTTTATTCTTAATAAAAAAAAATCAATTTCAGGATTTCTCTAAAAATTTTTTGAAGGCATGTGAAAAAAAAATTAAAATTTTTGGATACAATACAAGAGAATATATTAAGGATGCTGGGACTCCAAGCAGGATAAATCAAATAAAAAAAGAACTTAAAGGATTTAAATTTAAAAATGGTAATATAAATAAAAAAATTCCAGCAATTTTTTTAGATAAAGATGGTGTTATTAATAAATTAAATAAAAAAAAACATTACCAAAAATTTGACAAACTAATGAGTGGAACAATAAGTTCTTTAAAAGTAATAAATAAATCAGGTTTTTTAACAATTTTAATTACAAATCAACCAGCTATTGCAAAAGGTATAATTTCTGAAGAGGGTTTTTTGAAAGATTTAAATAAATTATCTTTCAAGTTATCAGAAAATAAAGTTTATATTGATCGAGTATACTACTGCCCACATCATCCTCAAAGAGGTTTCAAAAAAGAGATTAAAGCTCTAAAAATCAATTGTAAGTGTAGAAAACCAAATAATGGTTTGTTTTTAAATGCAATAAAAGATTTGAATATTGACAAAAAAAAATCTTTTGTAATTGGTGATCAAATTTCAGATTATTTAGCTAGCAAAAAAACAAATTTAAGATTTATTGGTGTTAATAATTCTAAATTATTTAACGACGCAAAAATCTTTAACAAAAAAACTCTATACTTAGCAATTAAGTATATATTTAAAAACAGAATTTAATTTATGTATAAATTATTAAAAATAGAAAATTTATTTTTACTAATTGTAATTCTTTTAAGTACTTTCTATTTTTATGCAAATAACAACTTTTGGGAATTTTTTTTAATACCCGTTGGAAGCTATTCAGTTGATTTTACAGATCTAAGATGTATTCAAAGTTGGTCGAGGCTGTATGAAAATTATTATAACAGCTTTATTGTTTATACTGACATAGATGGATGCAAATTAAATTATCCTAAAATATGGATTTTAATAGTAAATTTTTTTTTTAAAGAAAGTTATACATATATTTATTTAGTATTTTGTTTTATTTTATATAATTTTATATTTTATTATTATTTAAAAAAATATAAATCAATTTTCATAATATATATATATTTTAGTGGAGTAAGTTTCCTTTTATTAGAAAGAGGAAATATTGAAATTCTTATTTTTATTTTTTTATTTTTTTCACTTATTCAAAAAAATATTATGAAGTTATTTTTATTGTTCTTGAGTATTGTTCTAAAAATTTTCCCGATTTTTTCGTTATTAAGCTTTATAACAGTGAAAAATAAAAAATATTTATTTTACTCATTTATTTTTTTATTTATTTATTTTTTCTTTTCATTTGAAAATTTTAAATTTATTTTTGAAAATACTCCAAGTACAGGAGATATAAGTTATGGTACTAAAGCAATAACTAGTAATATTGAAAAACACTTAGATATAAAAATTAATAATTATTTTTTGAGTCTATGTTTATTACTTTTAGTTTTTATTCTTTACTTATTTATCTTCAAAAGAAATTTAATTAATACCAATTATAAAAATACAGAGATGTTTTTAAGTGGTGGATCTATATTCTCTGCTACATTCTTATTAGGAAGTAATCATGACTACAGAATGATATTTATAATGTTTTTAATACCTTTAATAATAAATTTAAATATAAAAACATACAAATTCATTTTCTTTATTTTAATAATATTATCTTTTGAAGTTCATAGGCTTATTTATTTTTTTGGTTTTTATGGAGGAGTTATTAACAGTTTAGCAAAAGTTTCGTTATTTTTGTTAATTTCAATATTTTTAACAGATATAGTTAAAAAAAACTTAACAAATATAATTAAATGAAAAAAATAGGAATTTGTTTGCCTTCTTACAACGAGTCTGAAAATATTGTTAATTTAATTAATGAGATTTTACAAATAAATAATGAAATAGATATTTGTGTTGTTGATGACAATAGTCCAGATAATACCTTTAAGTTATTAAATGATCACTTTAAAAATACTAAAAATATTCATCTTATTAAAAGAGACAGAAAAAATGGCAGAGGGAGTGCTGTGTGGGATGGTTTTTATTTTCTTAAAAACTATAAGAGAAATATAGAAATATTTATTGAGATGGACTGTGATTTTTCACACTCTGTAAGCGATTTGTTTAAAGGAATAAAAATCTTTTCAGATAATATTGATTGTGATGTGCTACTTGGCTCAAGATATCCTGACGGCGTTTTAATAAATTGGCCATTAAGAAGAAGAATTTTCAGTTATTCTTCAAACCTACTAATAAAATTTCTAATTAGTCGATCCATACAAGATTATACTAATGGTTTTAGATTTTATAATAATAAAGCAATAAATTTAATTTTAAAAAATAAACCAATCAACAAAGGGTTTATTTATTTGACAGAAACATTGGCAAATTTTTTAACTAATAATTTGAAAATAATGTCTTTCCCTATAATTTTTGTTAATAGAACAAGAGGGGAAAGCAATACTAATTTAAAAGAGATTTATAATTCTTTAAAAGGTTTATTTTTAATAAGCAAAAAATTTAAAAATAAATAAATTTAATTCGTTTCATTAAACTTTGCATAAAATATGTCGGTCATAAAACAAATATTTTTCTTTTTCATTATATATAAATACTTCTTTATAACTTCTAATTGATCAGAATAATTCGACATAGTGCCTTCATGTGCTTTAAAATTAAAAGTTAAATTTTTTAAAATTTTACTCAAAAAATTTTGTTTCCCTATACCGATTATAAATTCACAATTTGGATTTTTTTTTAAGATTTCTTCAAAAAAATTTTTTATCTCTGTTTTTGTAAAATACATTAAAACGTGATTTATTATAATTATATCGAAATTTAGAGATAAATAATCTTTTATTTCACTATATTCGGGTTTTATATCATAATTATGTATTTTTCTTTTTAATAAGAACTCAAGTCTTTTTTCGCCACAACCAAAATCTAGAATTATTTTATTTGAATATATTAAATTTCCAATGGTAATTATGCCTTTTAATATTCTGTCAAAATAGAATTTTTTAATTCCAATATACTTAGTTGTCTGTGCTTTGATCATTCAAATAAAATTGATTAATTTCTTCACAATACATTCTAATCTTTTGTTTACTAATTTCTGAATGTGAAGGTAAACACAGGATATTTTTGTCATAAAATTCTGATACTTTATTTAAATTATTTTGCGTGTACTTTTCATAGTTTGAATAAAAGTGGTATCTGGTTTCTAAGCCTTTTTTAAATAAATATTTTACGAGATTTTCTTTATTATTCTTAATTAAAATTGGGAAGTCTAAAAAATTTTGAAAATTAAAATTTTCTATATCAAAGATTTTTATATAAGTGTTACCACCCAATAATTCTGAATATAGTTTATTATTTTCTTTACGTTTAATTCTTTCCTGCTCAAATTCATGATCCTTAATTGTTTGATCAATTAACTTAATACTAAATTTTGAGATTTTACAATAATACTCTTCGGGCACTTTTATTTTTGGTTTAAATTTTAAAGAAGGGTAAATAAAATGTAGCAAATTTTTTATATTTTTATCATGAGAAATTCGAATAATATGAAAGAAAAATATATTATAAACAAATTTTGATAAAAAAAACTTTAAAATAAAATAAAGTATGAATTTACTGATATATAATTCGTTAGGGAATTTTTTAAATTCACCCTTTTTTTTATTTGCAAAATTGTAAATATCTATATTAGAAGTTAATAATGCTCCCCCAAATATAGCAGACACATTTTTCATAATACCAAAACTAAAAATTGAAACATCACCATAAGATCCAGAAAACTCTTTATTTGTCTCTTGTTTAGAATAATTACCATAATAAATCGCATTATCTTCAATCATAAGAATATCATTATCGTTACAAAATTTTCTTATTTTTCTTAATTCCGTGTAATTATTAAACATATTGGTGAATAAAATTGCAGCAGTTCTTTTTGAGGTAAATGATTTAATTTGATCAAAATTCATTACACCATTATCAAAGTTAATATCAGTTAATTTTATTTTAAAATTATACAGTCTTGCAATGTCAATCATTTCTTCAAGATTATACGAGCATATAATTAATTCATCTTTATTAGGATTTTTAATTTTTAAATATTCTAAAATTACTAAAAAACTTGTTCTACACATTCCAAAAAATTCAACATATTTTTTCTTTGTTGTTTCTGTCAGATTTTTTTCAACATTAATCTTGGAGTTTTTAAAATTTGAAAAAAAAGATTTAAATATATATTTAAGTTTTAAATAAATTTTTACTCTAGAAGTTTTCATTTAAAATTTTTTCCAATTCTATATGCATTAGAAATTATTAGCGCTGTTGGAAACTTTGATGTATTAATAGGCAAAGCACTTCCATCAATTATGTATAAATTTTTAAAACCTTTAAGTTCACAATTCTCATTTAAAGATAGATTTTTATCCTTACCATTAATAGGAATTGTTCCGGTATAATGACTATCATTTCCGAATGGAGGAATAATATTGAAATTAACTGGATAAATTAAATCTTTATTTTTAAAATTCTTATAAATTTTTTTGGCATCTTTCTTTAATTTATTTTTAATAAATAAATTTTTTTTTTTATTTAAAGAAATATTCATACTTAAATTTTTATTCATATTAATATACAAATTTCCATATTTACTATCTAAATAAAGATTAAAAAAAATTAAGTTATTTTCTAAGAGATTATAAAATTTTTTTGATATTTTATTTTTCATAAAACTATAATTTTCAAATATCTTTTCTTTGATTAATTCATTTGATCCTCTAAAATTTACAAGTGAATTAAAATTACCCTTCTCCTCAAAAATTCTTGCTCCTAATTTAGAAGGGGAAAAGTTATCTTTTTTAATTTTTTTTTTTGAAATTAAGACTCCAAATAACATTGGATTATGATTTAATTTTATTTTCTTTTTTATTTTTAACATTCTACAAATTATACTAGTGGTTGAAATTGTACCTGCTCCTAAGATAATTTTTTTAGACTTGATTTCAGAATAAACTTTATTTTTTTTACAGATAATTGAATAAAAATTATTTTGCTTATAAATGTCTTTAACAATTAAATTTAATTTTTTTATATTCTTATATTTATTTAGTTTCATGGGTAAATATAACTTCCCAGTTTTATAATTTTGTGCATTTTGATTTTTAAAAAATTCTATATTTTTACCTGAATTATTATTTATTATTTCTTCAAAACTTTTATCGAATTTATTTATATATTTAGAATTTTTTTTTATCAATTTATCTGACATTCCTGAAAAATTATTTTCATTTGCTATTTTAGAATACGATTTAATTAATTCATTTTTATTTTTTTTATTTAAAAAATTAATTTGATTTTTATTTAAAAAATCACAGCTACCACCCCAATAATTAGATACACCTCCATGCTGTAAACTTCCAAATATAGATATTTCTCTATTAATAATTATCCTGTTTTCATCAAAAAAATTTACAATATTTCTAATATTTTTTTTTTCACTAAATCTAGGCGGCAAATTTCGTTTCACGTATTTTTCAATTTTTTTATTTTTACTATTTTTACTAATTTTAAAACTCTGTGGAGAAATGAGTGCAATTTTTTTATTTTTTAAATTAAGACCTTGTAAAAAAGCGGTAGACGACAAGCCGGATCCAATAATAACAATGTCATACATTAGGATTTATCAATAATATTTTTAAATTAGTTTTAATTATAGAAAATATATTATTTATTCTCAAATAATAATTTGGAGAATTTTTCTTATTTTCTTCAAAAATTTTTATTTCATTTTTTGTGTATTTGATATGAATTTTTTTATTTTTTTTATTTATAATTAAATTTATTTTTCTTCTAAATTTATCCCAAGCATAAATTTTATTTAGTTTTTTAAGATTATCCCTTTGTATTTTATATATAATTTTTTTTTCGAGTTTTTGTAATTTGTTAATTATCTTCAAAGAGCCATCTACATTATTTAAAGGCAAATATGTATTTTTATTGAAGTCTGTATAACCACATTGTCTTGTTATTACCGGAACCAGTCCCCAAGAAATAGATTCTAATACAGTTGAGGGATTTGCATCAAAATTACTGGTTTGTATTAAAAAATCATATCCAGATATTAATTTTTGGTTTTTTTTTAAATTTAAATCAAGCCAACCATAATGATTTATATTTCCAATTTTCTTATTTCCAATCGTACTTAGGTAATTAATGTTAATCCTCCTTGAAATTTTTTCTAAAAATTTAGTGTTTTTAGCATAGTTATTATATGCATAATCATTACCTATATATATAAATTTTCTTTTTCCACTTTCACTAAATTTTTTTTTAATAAAAGGATATTTCTTTCTATCAATACCTAAATCAATCTGATTAATTTTTTTTTCCCATTTTTTAAAAATTGTTTTTTTTAAGTTTTTGATCCAAAATTTTCCACAAATTGCTATAAATTCATCACAAACTGGAATTAAATCATACAAATGACTCATTTGCTTTGGATCACAATTAAATGGTTGTATTAATATTTTTTTATACCAATTCTCATTATTTATTGATCTCCTAAAAATTGTGTATGGATTTGTATGAGCATGACCAATTAGTAAATCATTCTTATTAGGATTAATCTTTTCTAAAGACGTCCAAGTGTATATTTTTATGTTATATTTTTTTTTTAAAGCCAAATATAAGTTATTTCCAATTGACCAAGGATTAATATTTTTTTTTAGATTAAAAGGGTAAATTATATGAGCTGTTTTTTTCAAATTTTTTAAATGTTTTAGTGTTTATATTCTCATATTCTTTTTTTAGGTCCATATCAAATTTTTTAAAGTTAATTTTTTTTTTGTTTATTGATTTTGGTATTATTTTTTTTAATAAACTTATATCTAATAATTTTCTTTTAACACCGTCTGGAAAATTTTTATCATAAATAATTTTGCCTTTAAAATTTGATATTTTTCTCAATTTGTTCGCAATATCTGATATTTTTAAGTCAAAACCATTTCCTATATTTATGTGTGAAAACTTGCCCTGGGTATACTTAAATATTTTATTTTCAGATGTCTCCATTAAATCGATAATAATTTTTGCTGCATCATAAGAATGAAGAAATTCTCTTTTTGGTTTTCCTGTTCCCCAAATTTTTATTTTTTTTTTATTTAGTTTTTTTGCGTAAAAAAATTTTTTTATAAGTGCTGCTAATACGTGACTATTTCTGTCATCGTAATTATCATTTGGTCCAAATAAATTTGGTGGAATGATTGTTAGAAATTTTGGTTTATAATTATTATATTGCTTATTAAATGCATCGCATAATTTTAAACCGGATATTTTAGCTATTGAGTATGCTTCATTAGTTTTTTCTAGGGTGTTTAGACTTAAATCTGTCTCTAAAAATGGTTTTTTCCATAATTTGGGATAAATACAACTTGATCCTAAAAAAATTAATTTTTTTGATGAAAATTTAATACTGCTAGAAATTATGTTGTTTTGAATTACCATATTTTCATACAAAAAATTAAATGGATAAGTACTATTAGCATGAATTCCCCCAACTCTAGCAGCAGCTATCAATACTACCTTCGGTTTATTTTTTGAAAAAAAATTGTTTACTCTTGAGGAATTTAAAAGATTTAATTTTTTTTTAGATACCGTGATAATATTTTTGTAATTTCTAAGTCTCAACTCTCTTAACAAAGCTGATCCGATTAATCCTTTATGACCAAAAATTACAATTTTTTCATTCTTTTTAACTTTGTAACTTAAGCTCATACTCAATCATTTCTTTTACTAATTCTTTAAAAGTAACTTTAGGCTTCCATTTTAGATCTTTTTTTGCACGTCTTGGGTCTCCTTTTAAATTTTCTACCTCATTAGGCCTGTAATATTTAGGATTTACTCTGATTATAATTTTTCCAGATTTTATGTCTTTACCAACTTCTTTATTTCCTTTTCCTGACCACTTTATCTTAATTCCTAAATAATTATATGTTTCCTCAATAAATTTTCTGACCGAATAACTTTTGTTGGTTGCTATAACGTAATCACTAGGAGTCTTCTTTTGTAACATTAGCCACATATTTTCAACATAATCTTTAGCATGTCCCCAGTCTCTAATTGCATCCAAATTTCCTATTTCCAATATCTCTTTTTTATTTTTAAAATATTTTACCGCAGAAATTACTACTTTTTTTGTAACAAATGTTTCACCCCTCAAAGGACTTTCGTGATTAAACAATATACCACTACATGCAAATATTCCGTAACTTTCTCTGTAAATTTTTGTTATCCAGTGACCATAAAGTTTTGCTGCTCCATATGGACTCTTTGGGATAAAATATGTATTTTCATTTTGAGGTGGTTTACTACCACCAAACATTTCTGAAGTTGAGGCTTGATAAAATTTAATTTTTTTTTTTTTATATCGTCTAATTGCTTCTAAAATTCTTAATACACCTAATCCGTCTGCATTAGCAGTGTATTCTGGAGTTTCAAAACTTACTTTTACATGACTTTGAGCAGCAAGATTATAGATTTCATCAGGTCCTATTTTATTAACAAGTTCTGAAATATTTAAACTATCAGTTACATCGCCGTAGTGAAGAAAAAATCTTGGAACTTTTAAATTCTCATAATATTTTGAGTAAATCCAATCGATTCTGTAATCATTTACAGTAGATGATCTTCTCTTAATACCATGAACAATATAATTTTTTTTAAGAAGAAATTCGGATAAATAAGAACCATCTTGACCAGTAATACCTGTTATGAGGGCTATTTTTTTCATTATTTGATTTTACTAAATTCTCTTATAAACAAATAATTTATTATGAAAAGAAAAATTTATATTAAATTAATTGGTGGACTTGGTAACCAACTTTTTCAATATTCTTGTGCAAAGAATCTTTCAATGGAATTACATGCTGATTTAATAATAGATGATAAATCAGGTTTTTTTTTTGACTGGAAATTCAAACGGAAAAAAGCTTTACCAAGTAATTTAAAATACAAAAGAATTAGTTTTTTAGATTTATTGTGGTTTAATTTTTTATTAATAATAAAAAAAGTTTTTTATAAAAAAAAAATATTTTTAAAATTCAAAAATCAACTATTTATTGATGAAACTATTGAAAGAAAATATATAAAAAATTTTTTTAAAATAACAAAAAATTATGATAAGATTTTCTTAATTGGATTTTTTCAATCAGAAAAATATTTTTTTCAAAATAAAAAAATAATAGTTTCTGAAATTTTAAAAAACAAAATAAAGCATAATAATATAAAGAAAATAGCAAAACTAATTTCAAAAAAAACTGTGTGTATAGGAATTAGACTATTTGAGGAGGCTCCAAAAAATATAAAATACAGTTTTGGTGGTATAGAAAATTTTAGTTTTTATAATAAATCAATAAATATTTTTAAGAAGAAAGTTAAAAAACCTATTTTTTATATATTCTCAACAAATAAAAATAACTATCAGATCAAAACTAAAATCAAAACAGAAGCAAAATACATTGATAAATTTAAAAACAACAATAATGATTTTGATATTTTGTTGTTAATTTCTCATTTTTCAAATTTTGTTATTTCAAATAGCACTTATTACTGGTGGGGAGCTTATTTAGCAAATTATAAAAAAAATATAAAAATAGTTGTATCAAAAAAATTTCCCAATATAAATACAATTCCAAATACTTGGAAAAAACACATTAATTAAAATTTTATGAAAATTGGATTTATCGGATTAGGAAAATTAGGTTTACCTGTTGCTTTAGCAGTAGAGAGTAAAGGTCATAAAGTTTTTGGCTATGATATAGACAAAAAAGTAAGTGAAATTATTAAAAATAAAAAAATTCCTTATAAAGAGGAAGGTGCAAATAAATTATTAAAAAAAAGTAAAATTCAAATTAAGGATGTAAGCTATATTGTTCAGAATTGCGATTTAATATTCATATCTATACAAACACCTCATGAAAAAAAATTTGAAGGTATAACTAAAATACCTAAAGAGAGAAAAGATTTTAATTATAAATATTTAATTAGAGGTTTTAAAGACCTTTCAATTGAAATTGATAAACAAAAAAAAAGAAAAGATGTAGTAATAATTAGCACAGTTTTACCTGGAACTTTAAAAAAATATATTAAACCTATAATGTCAAAACATATTAATTTAACTTATAATCCCTTCTTTATAGCTATGGGAACAACAATAGAAAATTTTTTGTATTCAGAAATGATTCTTTTAGGAACTGAAAAAAAAGTATCAAGATCTAAATTGGTTAAATTTTATAAAACAATTAACAAATCACCTATATTCAAAACTAATATTGAAAATGCTGAGTTGATTAAAGTTGTATACAATACTTTCATCTCTACAAAAATTTCATTCATAAACAGTGTAATGGAAACTTGCCACTATTTACCAAATACAAATATAGACGAGATTTCAAAAGCTTTATCCCTTTGTAGGGACAGAATAATTAGCACAAAATATATGTACGGTGGAATGGGAGATGGAGGAGGTTGTCATCCAAGAGATAATATAGCACTCTCATGGTTGGCAAATAAGATAAATATTTCATTTAATTGGTATGAAAGTATCATGAGCCAAAGGGAACTGCAAACCAAGTGGCTTGCAAATTTAATTATAAAAAATAAAATAAATAAAAGAGATAAAGTATTTATACTTGGTAAATGTTTTAAACCAGAAACAAATTTAACCTTAGGTAGCCCATCAATATTACTTAAAAACTTTTTAATTAAGTATCGTCAAAAAGTAATAATGTGGGACCCTTATGTAGATAAAAATGAAAAAAAATTTAGAAAAGATCATAGCTTAGATAAAAAGAGAAGTATTTTTTTTATTGGTACAAAACACAAGTACTTTAAAAGATTTAAATTTAGTAAAGGTTCAATAGTTATAGACCCATTTAGGTTTCTCAAAAAACAGAAAAATGTTAATTATATTTCGATTGGAAAATCTAATTAGAAAAATTAAATATATATTTAACAAATTGCTTAAATTTTATATAAAGATTACTTTTAAAATTGTAGATGTTATGTAATTTTAAATCAAATTCATAATTCCTCTCAATTTTTGAGGGTGAAATCAACTTATCGATTTCAATATTTCCATAATTTAAAAAAAGAGTTTTGTAATATTTTTTAGAATGGGTGCCCACAACACCTATATTGGTCACTAAATTTGACTCAGGAATAATCGTCAACCCCTTATTATAAATACAATTAAAGTACCACTGTATATCCCATGTATCTGAATAGGAACCAAAAAAGGAATCAAACCTATTTCTTAAAAAGTTAAATTCCTTTTTTTCATATCTTTTTTTTAATTCTTGCTTAACTGAATCGTCTTTCCATTTTTTCATATTAACATCATAATTTTTCCATGCTCTCTTCCAAGTGGCCCAACCCCAGATTAGAAAATGTTCAGAAAAAAAATATTTATTTGAACTTATGTTTTCTCCTAAATAATTTGTTCCACTAACCATCATTATTTTTTCCTCATTCTTATATTTATCTAGAGCATAATCACAAAACTGAAAAAATTTTTTTGAGGGCAGCAAATCCTCTTCTAATATGATCCCATATTCTTCATTTTTGAAAAACCAATTAATTGCATCCGAAATAGCTATTTTGCATCCTAAATTTTTCTCTCTTTCTAAAATTATTATTTCAGAAAAAAATTTTTGTGCTTTAATATACTTTTTAATTTCATAATTAATATTTTCATCGGCAAGATTTTTTTTTGGTCCATCTATTGCAATATATATCTTTTTACACATAATGTTTTTTAAAATGTTTAACGATTTTTTTATTAAATCTAATCTGTTGTAACAGCAGTAAAGAATTGGGCTTTTTATTTTCATGATTTAAATTTATTTAACAAATTTAAAAAGTTATTTTTAGTATTGAAGCAAAATACAAGCAAAGTTGGAATAATAAATATTACTGAGACTCCTAAAAAAATTGAGCTAAATATTAGAGGTGTAAATATTTTTTTAAAATTTTCATGCTTAAACAATGAAAAAACCAAATAATAAAAATATAAACATGAAATTAATCCAAATTCCTTTATTGAGCCTAACAATAGATTATGGGGATGATAATCTTCCCGAGCAATGATTAAATTTGATCCATTCGTCGTAATATAATTGTAATCTGCAACTTTTAATGAGTGATCTGGAAATAATATATCTGGGAATTCATTTGTAATTATAAAGAATGATTGAAAATAAGTTGAGAACCTTATAAAATTTGATCCATCAAATATAGTAAATAGTCTAAATAATTCTATAGTTTCATTTTCTGATGCAACAGGAAAATTAATTATTCCATCCTTTGAAATTACTGGACTATCCATCATCATTGGATCATCTACAGAATTAACCATTAAATAACCTAATAAAATTAAGAATAAATGAGAAAGTAAAAATATAAAAAAAATTTTTTTTATACTAAAATTAAAATTTGAAAACATAAGAAGAGTTAACAAAAAAAATAAAAATCCAGCCCTACTTTTTGTTAAAAAAATAATTAAAAACCCAACGAGTAAATAGAAAATTAATAAAGTTAAATTTTTACTTTTAGAGTTATAAACACATAAAAATATTAGACTAAGTAATATAATTGAAACAAAATTTACATCAGCACCATTTATTGTAAATCTATTCTGTAAAAAAGAATAATTAACTTCACATAATTTTTTATCGCAACTTTTTTTTACTTCATCGCAAATATTTGGACATGAGGTATTCGTTGCTTTTATTTTGAAACCTTTTTTAAATAATTTTGTCTCTATATTACCATCTATTTTTTCCAATTTAGTAACATCTTTTTTCAACTTATAAAAAACATCAAAATTTTTTACATGTGGTGCAGATTTAATTATAATTAACAAAATAAAAATAATAAAAAATAATGAAACTTCACTGATGGAAAAATTTTTCTGTCTTTTAAAATCATAATCAAAAGATAATATTAAAAATATGAATATTATGTAAACCTTAAATGCATCTATATAATCAGAGCTGTATAAAATAAAAATACTTAATAAAATAGTTAAAAAAAATTTTATATAATTTATTTTATAATTTAAAAAAAAAAAAATTGAGACAATTTGTAATATTAAAATTAAATTTAAAAAATTTGAAATTCCTACAAAAAACCACACAAAAAGTGAAATGAGGAAAAAATGCTCTATCTTAAAATGAAACGAATACATATAATAATTAAAAATTAAATTAAACTCGTTGTTTATTAAGTAACATTTTATATATTAAATAATTCATGATTCCAGTTTTTAATATAAAGAATAAATTATTAATAAAAATTCTCATTATTTCAAATATAATTATAATTATTGCAAGTTTGTTGTTTTTTGATTTTTATAAAAAAAGAAAAATTACACTATATAATCAATTATACGAGGATAAAAAAAGAGAAATAAAAAAAATAGAGTCGTTATTTAGTAAGTATTATCATTCAAATGATAAATTTATTTTCAATAAAAAAAATACAAATATTATTAAAACTAATAAAAAAGAATACCTATTCACAACAATTGATACAGATTTATATTTTTCTAAAGTAATAGGCAAAAGCACAGCGTATATAGATATTTTTGACAATGATCTAATCTTAGCAACAGCAACTGGTTTATTTTTTAAAGTAAATATAGAAAATTTAAATAAAGAAAAATTTTTTCCTGTAAAATTAAATTCTAATATTTCTGATTTCTTCAAAAATGAAAATTTTTTTGTAAAATCACATTATGGTATTAAGGATATTCTAATAAATAACGAAGATTTATATGTAAGTTATTCTAATGAAGTGTCAAAAGATTGTTTTAACACCGGAATATTAAAATCAAAAATAAACAATAGAACCCTTTTCTTTGAAAAATTTTTTGATCATAAAGAGTGTTCATCTAAAAAAAAATCAAAATATAAAACTTTTAAAATGGGACAAGCTGGAGGTAGAATTATCAAATATATGGATGATTTACTTCTTACTCATGGCAGCTACTCTGAGTTCGATGAAGTACAAAGTGACAATAGTATATTCGGAAAAATATTGTTGATTGATAAAGCAGGAAATCTTAAAAAAATATTTTCTAAGGGTCATAGAAACCCCCAAGGTTTAAGTTTGTTTAAAAAAAATACTATATTTCAAACAGAACATGGTCCTCAAGGGGGTGACGAAATCAATATTATTAAAGAAAATGGAAATTATGGTTGGCCTAAAGCTTCATATGGATCTCACTATGATGGACAAAAAAATATGAATAAGTTTTACCCTTTACCATTTTCACATAATGAATTTGAAGAACCAATATTATACTTTAAAAAAGCTATAGCTATTAGTCAAATATTATATGTGCCTAAAAATTTTACTAAAGAAAAAGATGACTCATTATTTTTAGCATCAATGAAAGTAAATAATGATTTTGGAGAAGATATTAATCTCTTTCATCTAAAATATAAAGATGAGAAAATAATAATATACGATTTAATACCAATAGCAGAAAGAATAAGAGATTTGATATACGATGCAAATAATAATTATGTGATTATGTTTCTTGATACTTCAGCTAGTATAGGTATTTTATCAATAAATTAATTTTTTTTATAAACACCTTTTTTAATCAAAATTAAATCCTCAAAAAAGATATTTGGAAAATTTTTTATTTTTGATTTCGATAAATTCTTATCTAAATTTTTTATAATCCTAGTTGCAAAATTTGGATGTTCCCAGCATATAATCTTATCGTAATTTATGTTTGTATTTTTTATCATCCATCTTCTAGAAATTAAATATCGAGCAAAACCCCAAGCAAATGAGCCCTCATTTGGAATTGCAAATATTAACCTTCCATTTTTTTTTAGAACGCGTTTAATTTCTTTAATACATTTACTTAAATTGTAAATATGTTCTAAAGAAAAAAAAGATATAACTATATCTACGGAATTTTTTTTACAATTTAGTTTAAAATTACTGGAGTTTATTTTCATATTTACTGCTTTAATTCCAATATTTTTTAGTTTTAAATTAGAAATCTTTAAATATCTTAAATTTGTATCTACTAAGTAATATTTCTTAGGTTTAGTGCACCAATAATTCAAATGATTCAAATTTCCTGGTCCTATCTCTAAAACAGTATTTTTTTCTAAATTTATGGATTTCATTATATTATATGCAAAATAATTAATTATAGACCCTGGTAAACTTTCTTCCCTTAAAGAATAAATTTTTTGTATATGCACTAACCATAATTTCCAATCTTTGTCGTTTAATTTTATTTTAGTTTTATATTTTTTTCGATCTCCAAAAAATCTTTTGTAAATAAAGTATGGTAAATAATTTCTAATCATATTATTCTTAATTTATGCATAGTAGTCAAAGTTTTATTAAAGTTAATATAAAATTTCTGTTATTAATTTCTATAATCATAATTATCTCTTACTTACATTTATTTTTAGGAAAAAATCTATTTAATTTCTATGAATTAGATATTCATGTAATGTATGACTACTTATATAGATCAAATTTATCTGGATGGAGACTGGATAAAATCATTGGTACTAATATGCTTATTGGAGATCCAAGTTTTAATTCTTGGTCCCTTTTAAGCTTAATTTTTAAAATTTCATCCTTAGACAAAATATTTCTATATAATTTAATATTTATTTTAATAAATTTGTATGCTGCCTTCTCACTTTTTTATTTAATTTCTTTTGTTAATCCTGGATTAAATAAGACAAATATTTCAATAATTTCTTCTTTAGTATTTTTATCAATTTTAAGGTTTGAATTTAATTATATATTTTCATGGGCATTAGTTTTTCCAACAATAATTCTATCAAATGTTGTTTTATTTAAATATTTTAAAACAAATAAGAATAAGTATATTTTCAAGTTGTTTCTAGTTTACTTTATAGGTTTTAATTTTGGCTCAATATTTCCTATTCAACAATCATTATTATTTAGTTTCTTATTTTTTATTTTTTATTCTATTTATTTTAAAGAAAAAATTTTCATAAATTACTTAAAAATTATTTCTCTGTCTTTACTTCTATTATTCATAACAAGTGCTTGGATTTTTTACCCATATTTTTACGAACTTTTTATATCAGCAGAAGATTTTAGAAGAGTCGCAGATTATAAAAAATATGATTTTTTTGAAATTGATTTGTCTTTATTTAAACTTTTTTACAATTCATTATTAGGATCACTGTTTAGTTTGGGAGACATTAATCTTCCAGATAGAGATATAACACCTAGTTTTAGTTGGGTAAATACTTTATCAGTTTTTTTTAATTTAATATTAATTCATTTTATTTTATTTGAAAAAAAAAAAAATTTTTGGATCTATCTTTCAAAGTATATTATTTTAATTTATTTAATTCATATTTTTTTATCTGAAATAAGTCCTATTTATTATTCGTTAAATTTATTTGTTTTGGATACTATGACTTGGTCAAAAGTAAATATCGAAATTTATGTTTTTCAATTAATTTTATTAAGTTTTTTTGTGACAGGAAATTATAAATTATCAAAAAATAGATTTATAAAGATTTATTTTTGGCTACTTGTGTTTTACATTAGTTTCTTAATATTATTTGCTGTTGATATCATTTCTAATCTAAATTTTACAAAATTTTTTATTAAAAGTATAATTATGAATCTTTCATTTTTTGATTTTTATAAATTTGAAAATATAAATAGTATAGATTTATTTGTAAATGATTTGTCTGAAAGGTTTAAATATTTTGTAAATTATAAATTTTTATTAATTCAAATTTCTTCCTTGATTTTAATTTTATTTATTTTTTTTAATTTAAACTTAAAGAAAAATAAATTTTTTAATTTAATTTTTTTAATAATTATTTTTTTCAATAATTTTATTTCTACATCCTATTTTACTCCAATTGAAAAAAATAATTTTAATCTTTGGAGCAATATTGAAAGCGAAAAAATTATTAAAGACACAGATCGTCTAATTTCTTTAAGCCAAAATTATCTTTTTAATACAAATCCAAAATCTATTAATATAAAAAAAATAAATGAAAATAATTTAATTGATTGGATAAACAGAAATCCAATTAAAAATAAAAAAAAATATTATGGGATTATGTCACCACCTTTTTTATCATTTTCTAGCAATGCAAGCTTTGTTGATGGCAATTTGATAAATGATAATTATCCATTGTTTAAACTGGTCCCAGATAAAATTAAAGACAGCTTTACCTCTAAAAAAAGTTTTGAAATACTTCAAGAGGGGATTTATGACTATAATTTTACTAATAATTTATCAATAACACATGCTTACTCAGTTTTTGACTTGGACAAAATTGGTATGGATACTTCTAAGCTTGATTTAATATGGAGTGATAAAAATCTTTATGTTTATAAAATTAAAGAAGCTTTACCTTACTTTTATATACCAAAAAAATTTTACAAAATTACTAATAAATTTTTTGAGGAAAAAATAACAAAAAATAACGCATTTTTCTTTGATCAAGATTTTTTAAAAGTAGAAGAACTTAAAATTGGAGAGGCTGAATTTTCATCTAAGATAATTAATAATTCGTATTTTGAAATAGAATATGATTCTAAATATGAA